>VYLU01000117.1_pt1 | contig 9481 bp, 14 predicted proteins | sample 5114211 | NCBI WGS metagenome assembly VYLU01 (sample SAMN12291803, study PRJNA351875) | freshwater metagenome | isolation source: freshwater lake | place: USA: Michigan, Little Long Lake | collected 2013-08-08 | reverse complement strand
TGGGCCTTCAGCTCGCGCGCGAACTTCCGCGCGCCCATGTCGCCGTAGGAGACCAGCTCGGCGAAGATGCGCGCCTGCCCCAGAACCCGCTGGCCGATCACGGCGGCCGGCGTCAGCCCGAAGTCCATCCCGATCAGGATGTCGTGGTCGCGCTGCCACGCCACCGGCTTCACGTGAACCTCGGGCACGAACGACGGCCACACCGACTTGCCGTCGCGCACGATCACCAGACGGTTCTGGATGTAGCGCTGGATCTCGCCCCGCTTCTTGCCCCGGATCTGGTTGTCGTAGTAGCCGGGCCGCAGCGCCTTCAGGTTCTCGGCGTTGTCGTTGATCGCGTAGCCGACCAGCTCGCCCGCCTCGCGCACGTCCACCATCGCACCCGGCTGGTTGTAGAAAACCCAGTTGTCGGGCTTCACCAGCATCAGCAGATCCTCCGCCGGCAGATCCTCCGGCATCGGCACCTCGCCCGCCATGATCGGCCACCAGTGGTCCGGGTCCATGGCGTTCGTGTCCATGATGACCCCCGCCCACCGGCACCCGCCGTTGCGAACCGACGGGTACCGACCCACGCGCTCGGTCAGCGTGTCCACGATCCCCTTGGGCGTGAACTGCGCCTCGTTCACCCAGGCCCCCGTCAACTCGAGCGACTTCAGCTTGCGGACGTCGTCCTCGGTGTCGAGCGCGAGGAAGATGACCTCGATGTCCAGATCCCCAACCCGGATCCGGTGCGTGAAAGGCGGCGACCAGTTGAACCGACCCCACGACGCCTCCGGGAACCAGTCCAGCCAGGTCTTGATCGTCGTCGTGCGCAGCTCGGGCTGCGTGTTCCGGACCACCGCCCAGCGCGAGTACCGAATACCGTCCGGCCCCGGCGTCTGGGACATCGCCAGCCGCATCAGCTTGATGCAGCACGTCACGCTCTTGCCCGACCCGACCGGACCCCGAAGGCCCGTCACGAAGCTCTCGTCCAACAGGAACGCCTGGGCGACCGGACCCGGCGGCGTGTAGGAGATGTCCAGCGACATCAGATCGCCGTCACGCAGGCCATGCCCTGCTTCTCGCGGATCACCTGCCACGCGACCATCAACAAGGCATCCGACTGACGCGCATCCTGCAACACCAACCCCCGAGGCGTCGCCCGCGTGTGGCTCATCGTCACCAGCGCCAGAGCCTGCTCGAACGTCATCCCGCCGCGCTTCATCACCGACCGTCCACCGCGCGCCTGACGAGGATCTCGGCCACCCGAGGCCCCATCGCCTCGATCATCCGGTCCGCCTCCCGGTCCGTGCAGAACTCGCGCGGGTACCGCCGCATGTGCGTCCGACGAACGATCGCCCGAAGCCGCTGAAGATCCGCCCAGCTCAACTGGGCCAGGAAACTCCCGACGTGGCTCGCATCGTCGAGCAGCTGCACCCCGTCCACCACCGGGAGAGGCGCGTCGTCCTGAAGGCCGAGGATCGTCATGCCGCGACCATCACAGCCGACGGCCGGAGGCATCAACGCACCAACCAGACCCGTGAAGTTCCTGAAAAAAATGCGTGAAGCGGGGAGGGCTCGCGGCTCACGTCGCAGTTTTCGGCCCCCACCCCCTGTTCGCGGCAAGAGGCGGGGGGGGTCTTGCCTGCGGCGCTGGCAAGCGGGGAGAGGTCTCTCTCTCGCGTGCTGCTCTACCTGTCTGAGCGCTACTCCTCCTGTCCTCGCCCCACGACGGTCCCTTCTATCAGCTGAGGAGAAGGGGCCATGTCCGGTGTGGGTGCGAGGAGGTTGATGGTCAGCCTGACGGAGCCGGATGCGGTCCCGAGGGTCTGGCCGATGCCCGCGCGGTCGAGCAGGTCCTTGGTGGCCTCGAACTGCACGCGCTGTGAGCGAGCGTTCTCAGAGAGATCCACCATCCTGTGGAGTGCACGCGGGGCCTCGACGGACAGCCTGCGGCGGGCTTCGGAGGCGAGCGCTTCGGTGACGTGAGGGGTCGCGAGGAGTCGTCGGACTTGCCTTTCGACGTTGGCTCCGGTGAACCCTGCCTTCACGGCGGCTTCGACGGGTTTGAGGCCTTTGTCCGCGACGAGGACGACGAACTTCTGCTGTCTGGGTGTGAGCTTCTCGCGCAGTTCGCGGTCTGCGACGGCTGGGAGCGAGCCTTGACCGCCTGATTTGCTTTTTGGATCAGCGGCTTGCGCGCGAGTAACGGTCACGGTCAGGCCCCTCTCTCCTGCACCTCTCTCCCCGTGCTCTGGAGCGAGAGCGGATTTCGCATATCGTCACTGGAGGAGATGGGTTGCAGGGTACCGCGTGTGGCGCGTGTGTCAATTCGTCCATTATGCAGGGGTCGGGTCATAGAACCTGCGCTGGTGCAGGAGAAGGGACCGGAGTGGGTATCATGTCGGTTCACTGAGGAGGATGGGATGACCCGTGCAGGATGGAAATCGCGTGCGATTGCGCTGGATGCGGAGAACGTGGCGCTTCGTCAGCAGCTCGAGCTGATGGCGACGTGGGTCCGGTCGGCTCTCGACTGCGAGGCGTTCGTGTGGAGCGTCGACCAGTGGAACGCAGCCGACGACAGCTGGCGCGAGACGATGGAGATGCTCAAACGTCCCGTGCCTGCCAAACAGACGGCCGATGAGCTGGTGGTGACCGTCGGCTGATGCCTGCGGCGCTCGCTGTTCGACCGTCGGTGCGCTTGCGTCGGCGGTCGGGCGGCGGGTCGAGCTAACCGTCATCGCGCCTGGCCGAGCAGCTGCTACGCCATGTGCCGTCCTTGCGAAGGGTCGTGTCACCCCTGCGCCACCTGGGTCTCGCGGTGCCACGACCCTTCACTGCGGGCGGCTGTCGGTCCTGTCGGACGCGAGCGAGGGCGTCCCCTCGCGCACCCCGAGCCCAATGAATCTCTCTCTCAACAGGCCGGAAGGTTATCACACCGCGCCCAAGGGGTCGGGCTGTCAAGGATCGCAGATTCTTCGGCACGCGCGCGGACAGTCGGGACTGCGCCACGCTCGCGCCCGCGCGCACCGAACAATCAGCGCCCGCTGCGCGGCGGCCTACGGCCGTCCCTGACAGCCCTCGCGCGGCGTGAGACCGGGTGGCCTTGTTTCGAGAACAGGGAGATGACGATGACGATCTACGCAGGAACCGGCCACCGTCCGGAGAAGATCGGTGGCTACGACGAGCAGACGTCGCGCAGGCTGGTCCGGTTCGCCCGGGACTGGATCGCGATGGCGGCACCGTCGCACATCATCTCGGGCATGGCGGTCGGATGGGACATGACGCTGGCCCACGCGGCGGTGCTGGAGGGTGTCCCGTTCACGGCGGCCATCCCCTTCGCCGGTCAGGAGCAGCGCTGGCCCGAGGCGTCGCAGCGTCGATGGGATGCCCTCGTGAGGCGCGCTGCGGCGGTGGAGATCGTCAGCAGCGGCGGGTTCAGCGCCCAGGCGATGCAGCGTCGGAACGAGTGGATGGTGGATCGGGCAGACCGGATCGTCGCGCTCTTCGACGGCTCGTCCGGGGGCACCGCGAACTGCATCGTCTACGCCCAGCGGGTCGGGAAGCCGGTCCGGAACCTGTGGAGCCAGTGGAAGGCGACGGTCCCCGCCTGAGAAGGGACCGGAATCGGTGAGGCCGGGGGAGCTGCAACTCCTCCGGCCTCGATGCTCAACACGGATGAGGATCACACGATGAGCACGCAGACCATCGCGCCCAAGGCGGCACGAGTCAACATCTTCAAGGGTCCGAACGGGGAGGCCCGCGTCCGGGTCATCCGCAAGGACGGCCGGGTCACGATCATCCCGACCGAGCACTTCGTCATCGCGCCCCGCGAGTCCGACCAGCTCCGGGCGCGCGGCATCATCCCCAGCGAGGGGATCACGGTCGGCGACCAGAACCCGCCCAACGTCTCGCTGATGGCGAGCGAAACCGTCGGCACACTCTTCGAGGTCCGGCGCACGCCGAGCGTGGACGCGGACGGCGTCGTCACCGACCAGATCACCTTCGTCCATCGGCGGCCGATGTCGCGCGGGGCGAGCCACCAGCTGACCAACCGGCTGCGCGATCACCTCCAGCGCGAGCGGCTCTGGGCGGTGGAGATCCGTCGCGAGATCAGCGAGTACGAGCGCGAGACGCAGCCTGCCGAGGAGCTTCAGGAGGAGGCGTTCGACCACGAGGCCTTCGCCGCCGACTTCAAGCGCCTGATGAGCCACTTCGGCGAGCAGGGGCAGGCGTGGGTGCGCTACCAGATCGTCCGGGCCTTCTGCCACACGGCATGGTCCAACGAGGGGCCGTCCAAGGCCTACTACACGGAGCAGCGCGCCCAGTTCAAAACATGGCAGCAGCGGCACTGGCAGGGCACGGAAATCGACCTCGAGGAGCGGGCGGCACGCATCGAGCGCGGGCGTCGGGCGCGGGTCGAGCTGGAGACCTTCCAGCAGCTTCAGGCGGTGCTGGGGCCGCTCTACGCCCGGGAGATCTCGCTCCTCAAGGGGGACGAGCAGAGCGCGGCGCGGTTCGCGCACATTCCGGACACCTGGTCGCCGTCGTCGGGCGACCGGATGCGGGCGATCCGCGACGAGGGCAAGCGGTCGCTGATCCCGCAGTCCGAGGTGGAGGTGTCGGCGGCGGCGGCCAAGCGGATGGCCGAACGGGCGAGGCAGGACGCGGAGCTTCGGGCGCGCGTCGCGGAGAGGAAGCGCCAGCTGGTCGCGTCGGCGGACGAGTGGTGGATCCGCAACGGCCTCAAGGTCGACCAGCTCCAGAAGGTGCGGGCGGCCTACGGGGACCTGCAGCGCCGTCAGGACTGGCAGGACCGCTGGACGCCGTCGGACGACTACGATCCGCAGGAGGTGGGCGACCGCGACGCGCTGGAGGCTCGCGCCTACCGGCCGGAGGAGGCGGGCGGGATCTACTACGACGCGCCGGAGGAGTGACCGGGTGGGGGCATCGGGCGACCGGTGCCCCCTTTCGGCCGTGCGCTCCGGTGCCCGGCAGGAAGGGACCGGAGGGGGTGTGGTCGGGGGGATTGGCTCCCCGCCGCGATCGAAAGGATGAGGATCATGCTCAATCAGGCAACGGTGATCGGGAACGTCGGCAAGCAGCCGGAGATCCGGATGACGGCGGGCGGTCAAAAGTTCGCGCAGTTCAGCCTCGCGACGACCGAGCGCTGGCGCGGCAAGGACGGGGAGCGCCGTGAGGCGACGGAGTGGCATTCGGTGACGGTGTGGGACGAAAACCTCGTCAACACGGTCGAGCGCTTCGTCACCAAGGGGACGCTCCTCATGGTGGAGGGTCCGCTGCGGACGGAGAAGTACGACGCGCGCATCACGGTCGGCGGCGCGGAGACGACGGTGACGAAGTACGCCACCAAGATCGTCCTCAACAGGATGGGCAAGCTGCGGATCATCACGAACGGCGCGAAGCCGGGTGAGGACGCGCCGCCGCCGGTGCATCCCGACGAGGCCGCGACCACCTCCGCAGCCAAGCCCCCGATCGGCGACGAGGACATCCCCTTCTAACCGCGCCAGCTGCCGCACGAGGTTAGTTGCCAGACCCCGCTGGGAGCGATCCCGGCGGGGTTTCGGCATGTGGGGAAGCGGGCCGACGCCCGGCCTCTCCCCCTTGGCCCGGCAGAGGGCCTGGGGACCTTAGCCACAGGTGCGACAGAGGAGGGGCAAATGCCCAAGGACGGGTTTTCGCCGGTGCAGCCGGTGATGCTGACGGCCCATGACCTGCGCGTGATCCGCGCGGCGCTGGAGGGCCACATCGAGACGCTGCGCTACTGGTCCAGCGGACAGGCGGCATCGGACGACCCGGTGGGTGCGGTGACGGATGCGCGCCGTGCCGACGAGATGGTCGAGGTTCTGGCCCGGCTGACGGGCATCCTGGCGGTGAAGGAGGCCGCGTGACATGGCGAAGGTGACGGAGGTGCGGACGGCGAGCGCGGTGCTGTCCACGAGCGAGTACAGCGACACCGTGCGGATACATGGGACCTACATCGGTCGCGGCGAGGTGGCCGACCTGATGCTCGGGCTGGCGATGCTGTGCCCGGACAAGATCCCGGACCACATCCGGGCGTCGCTCCAGCGCGTCGTGGACTGCGAGGAGGCCCTGCGCCTCAACGTGGCCCGTCAGGCGCTCGTGGAGGGGCCGGACGACGGTCCGGGGCCTGACCATGCCGAGGAGCGTGCGCTCGAGGTGGCCGCGTAGGGGGTCTGAGCCACAGGTGCGCGGGCCGGTCAGCGGGCGAGGCGCTTGATGACGTCGGTCACGACCCCGACGATCCGGCCCCTCGCCTGCTCGATCGGCATGTGCTGGCCGGCGCGCGGCCCCATGGAGAGGAGCCAGGGCGGCCCCCATTCGAAGCAGTCGAGTCCGCTGTCGCCCATGACAGCTACGATGTCGCCGGCTTCGGGCGGGCGTGCGTCGAGGTGGCTGATGATGACGGTGTCGCCGGGCGAGACGCCACGGAAGACCAGACTGTCTCCGTTGACGCGCGCGGCGATGCATGAAGTATCAACCTCTCCGGCGACCCGTACATAGGTTGTGGCGGCCGCCTGAATCTCGCGCAACGTCTTGCGGCCCGCGATCAGGTCTCTCAATCCATCTTCGGACACCACCGGCACCTCGTTCAAACGCTTGGCGAGTATACCCAGATCCGGCATCGACTTCGCAACGTCCGCAAGGCGATAGACCGTTGCGAGGGTGGGCAGCGGTGCGGTGTCCGGGTTGCGAAGCAACCGCTGGATGTTGGTCGGCGCGGTTCCGGCCATGCGGCCCCAGCGCTCGGCCGACCACCGGTTCTCGTCGATGACGCGTTTCATCCATGTGACGACGGCCTTCCGGACCTTCTCGTCGCCGTCGTGATTGTCGATCATGGCGGGCCTCCTGGGCCACAGGTGTACGATTGCAAGTTGAACCACGCCGAATGCAGGGTCAACGCGGCCTTTCGGCATTGGCCTACGACGTCTTGCAGGAGTCCAGACCCGGATTAGGCCTATGACCCAACGGTCATAGGACTTACTTCGGGAGGGTTTCCTGCAAGATGATCGGATAGCTTCGGACTCCGGATCCATCCGGAGACGTCCATGAAATCCCCGATCGCCACGACGATGGTCGCCTCGCCCCAGTCGTGGGTCGACTTCGTCGATCAGTTCCGTCTGCGCCGGCAGTCCATCGGCCTGACGAGCCTGGAGCTGGATCCCGTGATCGGGGTCGCCCAGGGGCTCGTGTCGAAGTGGGAGTGCGGTGACAAGAACCCGAGCGGGCTGATGCTCCACTGCTGGGCACAGAGCCTCGGATGCCGACTGCTTCTGGTGCCCTATCGCTGGGCGAGGCTCGAACACATGGGGCGCGCCGATGCGGCCATTCCGACGACCCGCGAAGTATAGGTCCATCCGCATGTGGGAATGCATCGACTGCCGGCACGCCGAGCAGGACGGCCAGTGGACCCGCCACAAGCCCGCGCGGAGCTGCCCGGCCTGCGGGTCGCGGGCGACCCTCTGCTTCGCCTCCAAGCGCGAGCACAAGCGCTGGCACGAGCTGCGGGCGCTGGAGGAAGCGGGGCTGATCCGGGACCTCAAGGCCCAGGTGCCCTACGACCTCGCGGTCGACGGCCAGCACGTCTGCCGCTACGTGGCCGACTTCCGCTACCTCTCGCCCGGCCAGGGCGTGGTGGTGGAGGACACCAAGGGCTACCGGACGGAGGTCTACAAGCTCAAGGCGCAGCTGTTCCGGGCCGTGACCGGCATCCAGATCGTCGAGGTGTGATCCATGGTCCTCAGCCCGTGGGCGGCCGATCCATCCCTGTCGGGCGAGGCCTACTGCAAGCGCGCCGCATGGGCGTGGCTCTTGGCGCACGTCCGGCCGACCGACAACTGCACCATCCGGAGGGGCCAGATCGACGTCACCCTGACCGGGCTCGGCGCGGTCTGGTCGTGGCACCACACGCAGGTCAAGCGCTGGCTCCAGGGCCTCGTGGAGAGCGGCCACATCGAGATCGAGGAAGGACCGGCTGTGCGCGGTGCTGTGCATGGCTTTGTGCGCAGGAACTTGCGGCTAACCATCTGTAATCTAACAACAATCGAGGGGGCAAGGCACGACCCTGTGCGCGATGCTGTGCGCACGGTTGTGCGTACGGAGGAGCCCTCTCCCGCGCCGCCGCAGCCGCCCCGGAAGAAGGGTCCGAGGGAGGGTGCGCTGGAGGGCTTCGATGCCTTCTACGCCGCCTACCCCCGCAAGGTGGGGCGAGGGGCGGCCGAGCGAGCGTGGCGGGCGGCCGTCCAGAAGGCCCAGCCCGACGCCATCATGGCGGGCCTCCAGCGGCTCCTCCCCGGCCTGATGGCCCAGGAGCCCGGCTACCGCCCGCACCCATCCACATGGCTCAACCAGAGGCGCTGGGAGGACCAGCCCGAGGAGGACACCCGTGACCGACATCATCCAGCTCGCCGACCGGCTTCCGGACAGCAGCAGCTGTTCGAAGCGGCTCTTGACCTTGCTGAGGATCTTCGAGCCCGAGGACGGTAGGCGGCTCCCGATGGTCGACGTGCAGCACGCGCGCACCGCGCTCCAGTCCGACCGGGCCTTGATGACCGAGGCCCAGGGCGTGCTGGCGACCGTCGAGCAGGACCTGGCCCCCGCCGGCGAGAGCGTCCTGATCCCCCGCATCACGGGCCTGCTCGCCCACTACTGGCAGCAGGACGCCGACCCGCGCGTGAAGCAGATGGTCCTGCTCGACTGGGTCGAGGGTCTGTCGGACTTCCCCAAGTCCGTGGTCCACGAGGCCTGTCAGACGTGGCTTCGGCGGGAGACGAAGAAGCCGACGATCGCCGACATCCGCCAGATCTGCCACGACCAGACGCGCACGACGCGCCGCCTGCGCGACCGGCTGCGGCAGGTTCTGGAGGGCTAGAGAAGGGACCGGTCATAGGCAGGATTTGGGAGCGCACTATGCCTACGCTCCTGCACTTTGATCGGATATCTTGGTTTCAAACAGCAGGGAGGCTGGAATGCCCGACGATCTCGCGCTTTCCAATCAAGTTCGCAGGACATATATCGGCGGTTCCGACGCGCGACTGATCGCCGCTGGCGAGTGGCGCGACCTGTGGCTGGTCAAGACCGGCCGCAAGCAGCCCGACGACCTGTCCGGCGTCCTGCCGGTGCAGCTGGGGTCCTTCACCGAAGCCTTCAACCGGTCGTGGTTCGAGAAGTGGACCAGCGACAAGGTGGCCCTCGTCGGCCAGGAGGTCGTCCACCCCGACTTCCACTTCCTGCGCGGCCACCTCGACGGCGTGACCGTCGCGCGCAACGGCGACGACGCGGTCTTCGAGGCCAAGCACGTCAGCCCCTACGTGGACGAGCCCTACCTGATGCGGACCTACGGGCCGCAGCTCCAGCACTACATGCTCTGCTCGGGCTACCGCTACGCCCGGCTCTCCGTGATCTTCGGCAACCAGCGCTGGGAGGCCTACGAGATCGAGGCCGACGACCGCTGGCAGGC
>VYLU01000116.1_pt1 | contig 9515 bp, 5 predicted proteins | sample 5114211 | NCBI WGS metagenome assembly VYLU01 (sample SAMN12291803, study PRJNA351875) | freshwater metagenome | isolation source: freshwater lake | place: USA: Michigan, Little Long Lake | collected 2013-08-08 | reverse complement strand
GACAAAGCGCAGGATATTGTTGGCCGTGTGTATGAATACTTCCTCAGCAAGTTTGCATTGGCCGAAGGCAAGGGTAAAGGAGAATTTTACACTCCAAAAAGCATTGTCAACCTCATTGCCGAAATGATAGAGCCGTAAAAAGGCATTATATATGACCCTGCCTGTGGCTCGGGTGGCATGTTTGTACAGTCCATTAAGTTTATTGAAAACCACCACGGCAACAAAAAAGAGATTTCCATCTACGGGCAGGAATACACCAACACCACCTACAAACTGGCGAAGATGAACCTCGCCATCCGTGGCATTAGCGGCAACCTGGGTGAGAAGGCAGCCGATACTTTTCAGGACGACCAGCACAAAGACCTGAAGGCTGATTACATTATGGCCAACCCACCTTTTAACCAAAAAGACTGGCGGGCAGAAAACGAATTGAAAGACGACCCGCGCTGGAAAGGCTATGACGTGCCACCCAAGAGCAACGCCAACTATGCGTGGATATTGAATATTGTTTCCAAGCTATCCGATAATGGTGTGGCGGGCTTCATTCTGGCCAACGGTACGTTAAGTGGCGGGGGCGAAGAATACAAAATCCGCAGAAAGCTGATTGAAAATAATTTGGTGGAAGCTATTTTGATTTTCCCTAGTTCAATGTTTTACACTACCGACATTAGTGTTTCACTATGGATTATTAATAAAAACAAGAAAGAGCAGGTAAGAGCAGTCGGAAGTGAAAAGCGTCATTTCAGAAACAGAGAGAAGGAAATCCTGTTCTTTGATTTAAGAAAATCGGGTGTGCCATTTGAGAAAAAGTTCGTTCAGTTTTCAGATGAAACAATACAGCATATTGCAAATACTTTCCACAAGTGGCAACAAACCGAAATAGAGAGCATTCCTGAATTCTGTTATTCAGCAAAAATTGAGGAAATTGAGAAAAAGGACTTTTCACTCGTTCCAAGTAAATACATAGAGTTTGTAAACCGTGATGAGAACATTGACTTTGACGACAAAATGAACCTCTTGAAAAGCGAGTTCGCCAACTTGCTGAAAGCAGAAACTCAGAGCAGAAATGATTTACTAACCGTATTTAAAGAGTTGGGTTATGAAATCAAGTTATAAGCTACTTGGAACATACATTGAGCCAGCCAATCAGTTAAATGATGGAATGGAAGTCAAAGAACTTTTGGGTATCAGCAACCAAAAGTTTTTTCAAAATTCGCATACAAATACAATTGATATTGATTTACAAACCTACCGAATTGTGCGAACCAATCAGTTTGCATATAACAGAGCAACCACTCGAAACGGAGACAAAATTTCAATTGCTCTAAGGCAAGGGAATGATTGTATTGTTTCTCCTTCATATCGTATTTTCAGAAGCAAGGATGAAAACATATTGAACTCGGAATATTTAATGATGTGGTTTCGCAGACCTGAGTTTGACCGATATGCAAGGTTCAAAAGTCATGGTAGTGCTCACGAATTCTTTGAATACGAACAAATGTGTCAGGTGGAATTACCGATACCCTCCATCACCAAACAAAGAGAGATTGTAAAAGAATATAATGTTATCCAAAACCGAATAGCGCTTAACCAACAATTGATACAAAAACTGGAAGAAACCGCACAGGCTATTTACAAGCAGTGGTTTGTGGAGTTTGAATTTCCAGATGAAAGCGGAAAGCCTTATAAGAGTAGTGGTGGAGAGATGGTTGAGAGTGAACTAGGTGAAATACCGAAGGATTGGGAAGTAGGTACCTTGTTTGACTTAATAGAATTACAAAGGGGATTTGATTTGCCAACACAAAATAGAAATGAAGGAAGTTATCCAATTTTCGCATCAACTGGAACTAATGAAAAACACTGTGAATTCAAAGTTAAAGCACCGGGCATTGTAACTGGGCGTAGCGGTTCTCTTGGAGAAGTGTTTTATGTTGATGAAGATTTTTGGCCATTGAATACTACTCTCTGGGTAAAGCATTTCAAAAAGGCAAGACCAATTTACACATACTATGTTCTGAAAGGAATAAACATTATTGATTACAATGGTGGTTCTGCTGTACCAACACTAAATAGAAACGATATTCATCGACATCAATTAGTTGTTCCCAAAAAAAGTGTTATTGAAAAATTTGAAAAAACACAGCAAGTATTTTTCAAACGAACTAAGGAAGTTGGAATTCAAAACCAAAAGCTAACGGAACTGAAAGATTTGCTGCTTTCCAAATTAGCCACAATAGAAAATTAGTATGGATATAATTTCCCGAATTGAAATTAAGCACTTTCGGTCTTTTGATGGAGGTAAAGACCAACTCAAAGTAAGAATTGAGGAACTAAAAGACATTAATGTGTTTTCCGGAGCTAATGATTCGGGGAAATCCAATGTTTTGCGTGCACTAAATTTGTTTTTTAATGATGAAATATCTCCTGGAGTAAAACTTGAGAAAGAAAGGGACTTCTCTAAAATTGTCGCGGCAAGATTTGACAAAGATGTCGCAGTGAGAAAGGAGGTCGAGCAAGAACGAGTTCGGCAGATAAATGCAGCTGGTGGTAATGAAAAACCAAAGGATTTAAGACGATCTGATGAAGTTATTACAATAAAGATTTATTTCAACAATAGAAAAAATCAAAGAGGTTTACCTGGTCAATTTTGGATTTCAAAGACGTTCTCGCAAAAGAATAATTTTGATGGTGAATTTAATTATCAGGAAGATTTGAACAAAGCTCAGACTACAGCATTTTTAAAGACATTTCAATTTGAATATATACCAGCTATAAAGGATCGTCAATTTTTTAATTTACTCTTCACAAAATTGCAAACTTATCTTTTTGAAAAAGGTGATAAATCAAAAAAGAATAGATTTCGGGAATCGTCAGAAAAGTTCAATGAAATATTGAAATCTGAAACAAGTGATCTATTCAATAATTTCTTTGCAAGTAGTGGGGTTGCCGCAAGTTTTTACATACCTTCTACTCTAATTGATTTCTTTAGAACGCTATCTGTTCAAACTGAAAATGATGTATCACTCTTTGACAGGGGAGATGGTGTACAGGCTAGATTCATTCCGGAGATATTAGACGAGCTTTCTAAAAACTCGAGTAAGAATATTATTTGGGGATTTGAGGAACCTGAAAATTCTTACGAGACAAAGAATATTCGAAAGTTAAAAGATGATTTTCAAAATAAATATTCAAAGAAGTATCAAATATTTATTACAACTCATACTATGGAATTCTTAGCGCTTAAGCGCGAGTTCACAAAGGCAGAAAAGCAAATTTTGCAGGATAGGAATATTGACTCAAGGACCAAAAAGGATGAAGTGCTTGGTAGATTACCCATTCACAATAGATCTTCAGATATTTCAATTTACCGGGTATGGAAGCAAAACAGCACATCTATTGTTACGCGCTTTGACGAAGACAATGGTGCATGGGAAAGCATTTGCGATGATTTAGGAATTATTAACGAAGCCCGAATCATTGAATCATTGCATGCACAAATTGAAAACCAGCTTCAACAAATTAATACATCGGAATTAACTCTAAAGCAGCAAAAACAAATTGTTGATCAAATTAATTACGAATATCAAGATTGTCTATCTAAACTTCAAACTGCGCAAAGTAAAATAGAAGAGTTTTTAAAGCCGATATTAGTTGTCGAGGATAAGTATGAAGCAATATATAAAATCTCTTACTTAAAAAGCGAGCACATTAATTTCACTAAAAATACCTTGGATTCGGTTTTTTCTGAAAATGCGCCTTTTGCAATAAGAAGAGCAGGTGGTGCAGGATCGGTTAGAGGCTTTTTAAGTATGCTAAAAACAGATGGGTATGAGGATAAGAAGATTATAGGTTTATTTGATTATGACAAAGAGGGTTGTGAAAATTTTTATCATTTAAAAAATGGATGTGAAGGCGAATGGAATGACCCGATTGCAGGGGATAAGACGAGTGGATTTTATAGAAAAAGAAAACTCCACCCTTGTTTCTATGCATTACTAATCCCTGTACCCGCGCGATTGGACAGTATTACCTCCGATATTACCAAAGGAGTTTTTACAAGCTTTGTTGAAGTTGAGAATTTGATAAGCGAACAGAAATTAATTGAATTAAAGTGTGTTGATGAACAATCTGTTTTGACTACGAAATATTACAAAGTCAAAGACAGTGTTAAACCTAGAGCTTTAGACTTATTTGCCAGTTTAGACAGAAAAGAGTTTGAGGATTTCGTGCCGCTATTTTCAAGAGTTAAAGCGTTATTTGGTATCTAGTGAAATTCACCGAGGAAAAATTGGAAAATGCCTGAGAGCCAAAACATAGAATACAAGCAAAGCTGGGATGATGATTATCTGAAGTGGGTATGTGGCTTTGCCAACGCGATTGGTGGCATAATCTATATTGGTAAAGTTGATAATGGAAATGTTGTTGGCCTGGCAGATTGCAAATTGTTGCTAGAAAGCATTCCGCAAAAAATACGCAACACCATGGGCATCATTTGCGATGTGCAGTTGCAAGAAGAAGCCGGTAGCAAATACATTGAAATAAAGGTAAATCCTTACTCGGTGCCGGTTTCACTTCGGGGTCGTTATTACTATCGTTCAGGCAGCACGAAGCTGGAATTAACAGGAGTTGAACTGAATGAATTCCTGTTAAAGAAAGCCGGTAAAACCTGGGATGATGTGATAGAGGAAGGTGCCTCCATTAATGACGTTGACGAAGACATCCTTCAAAAATTTATTCAGGAAGGCAAGGCACTAGGCCGCATGCCAGAAACAGAGGGCTTGACTACACTGCAAGTTTTAGAAAAGCTTCGCCTTACTGAAGGCAACAAACTGAAGAGAGCTGCACTTATTCTTTTTGGAAAAGACCCCAACCAGTTTTATCCAAACATACAAGTTAAGATTGGTCGCTTTGGCAACGATGCTGCTGATTTAAAATTTCAGGAAGTGATTGAGGGTAACCTGGTGCACTTGCTTAACGAAGTACCCGTACAACTCAACTACAAATTCTTAACACGGTCTATTGACTTTGCAGGTTTGCAACGGATAGAAAAAGGAGAATACCCTGTAGCCGCGCTGCGCGAAATGCTTTTGAACGCATTGGTTCACCGCACCTACATGGGCGCGTCAGTTCAGATTCGTGTATTTGATAATAAGCTATCCATTTGGAATGAAGGCATATTGCCTAATGGTCTTAGTCTGGAAGATTTAAAAAGCGAACACAACTCACGCCCACGAAATCCGAAGATTGCTGAGGCTTGCTTTAAAGCCGGATACATTGACACATGGGGACGAGGAACATTGAAAATCATTAACTCGTGCAAAGAAGCTGAGTTGCCAGAGCCGGAAATTAAAGAAGCAAGCGGAGGCGTTTCAGTCACTATATTTAAGATTACCAACCCCGAGGGTTCGGGAGAGATTCGGAAAGAATTCGGAAAGAATTCGGAAAGAATTCGGAAGGAATTCGGAAAAGAGGTAGCCCGCACCTTTGATGTCATTGTTGCCCATCCAGAATTCACTTCAGAGCAAATTGCCGAAGAAGTAGGAAAAACATCGAGAACAGTAGAAAAATATATCGCCAAATTAAAAGAAGCAGGAATAATAGAGAGAAAAGGCCCTAAGCTTGGTGGGCATTGGGAAATAATGGATAGCAAATGAAATTCACAGAAGAAAAATTAGAGCAAACTTTCATTGAACTGCTGGCGCAGGAAGGCTATCCGCACTACTTCGGTGAGTCCATTGTCCGCAGGCCGGATGAGGTGCTGATCGAAGAAGACTTGAGAGGTTTTCTACTTTCCCAATATGAAGAGCAAAATATCACATTCAACGAAGCTAACTCCATTATTCTTCAGCTAAAATCGTTATCAGCTTCTGATCTTTACGAGAGCAACAAAACATTTTTAAAAATGCTTTCGGATGGGTTTATACTCAAAAGAGAAAACCGAAATGATAAGGATATTTACATTCAGCTCATCGATTATACTGGCTTAAACAAACACAAACAACCAGACTTGTCTGCAAGAACTTCAGCGCAGGCGGAAGCAGATCACCTGATAACGATAGCAGCAGAAGCCGAAGAGAAGTATGGTAAAGACAACAACATCTATAAGTTTGTAAACCAACTTGAAATTGTAGGTTCAGAAAAGCGCATACCGGATGGTATCGTTTATATCAATGGGTTGCCGCTCGTGGTGTTTGAATTTAAAAGTGCCGTACGCGAAGAAGCCACCATTTTTGATGCCTTCAATCAATTGACTGTTCGCTACCGCAGAGATATACCCGAACTGCTTAAATACAATACGTTTTGTGTAATCAGCGATGGCGTCAACAATAAAGCAGGTTCGTTCTTTGCGCCTTATGATTTCTTTTATGCCTGGAGACGAGCGGCAGGATTAGCCAAAGACGTAGATGGCATTGATAGCATGTTCACCTTGGTACAGGGCATGTTTCATAAGAACAGGCTGCGTGACATTATCCGCAATTTCATTTACATACCCGATAGCAGTAAGAAAGATGAAAAGATTGTGTGCCGGTATCCTCAGTACTATGCTGCAAGGAGTCTATATGAAAACATAAAGAAGGCTCAAAAGCCAGAAGGTACCGGAAAAGGAGGAACTTACTTTGGGGCTACCGGATGTGGTAAGAGTTTCACCATGCTCTATCTCACACGGTTGCTAATGAAAAGTGAGTATTTCGAAAGCCCAACGATTGTATTAATTACCGACCGCACTGACCTGGATGATCAGCTTTCGGGTCAGTTTACAAATGCCAAAAACTTCATAGGTGATAATACAGTAATAAGTGTTGAGAGTCGCGCCCAGCTACGGGAGCTTTTGCAAGGCAGACAAAGCGGAGGAGTTTTTCTTACTACGATTCATAAGTTTACCGAAGACACAGAGCTACTCACTAATCGTAGCAATGTTATTTGTATCTCAGACGAAGCACATCGAAGTCAGGTAAACCTCGATCAGAAAGTGAAGGTCACTGAAAAAGGTGTAACTAAAACCTATGGGTTTGCTCACTATCTGCATAAGTCATTGCCTGAAGCAACATTTGTAGGTTTCACTGGTACGCCAATTGATGCCACCCTTGATGTGTTTGGCAAGGTGGTAGACACCTACACCATGACTGAATCCGTTAAGGATGAAATCACGGTTCGGATCGTATATGAAGGACGAGCGGCAAAAGTGGCGTTGAAAAATAGCGAGTTAGAGAAAATAGAAAAGTATTACGAAGAAGCTGCCGAAGCAGGAGCAAACGAATATCAGGTTGAGCAAAGCAAAGAACAAACGGCCAACATGTACGCCATACTTGGCGATCCTAGCCGGTTGAAAGCCGTAGCCGAAGACTTTGTAACTCACTACGACAACAGAGTTTCCGAGGGTGCTACCGTGAAAGGTAAAGCCATGTTCGTATGCAGCACCCGCGAAATCGCTTATGAGCTTTACAAAAACATCGTTGATTTGCGTCCGTTATGGAATGAAGTACGAGCAGCCGAAGAAGGGGTTGAGCTTACAGATAAGGACAAGCGTGAATTAAAACCCATCGAGAGAATAAAAATGATTATGACACGCGGTCAAGACGATCCGAAGGTGTTATACGATCTGTTGGGTACAAAAGAATACCGCAAAGAACTGGACAGGCAATTCAAAAACGAAAAGTCTAATTTCAAAATCGCTATTGTCGTGGATATGTGGCTCACAGGCTTTGATGTGCCGTTCCTTGATTCCATCTACATCGATAAGCCGATACAGCAACACAACTTAATTCAAACAATCTCGCGGGTAAACAGAAAGTTTGAAGGTAAGAACAAGGGATTGGTAGTGGACTATATCGGCATAAAGAAGCAGATGAATCTTGCTTTGAAGAAATACAGCGAAGGAGATAAAAATAATTTTGAAGACATTGCTGAATCGATCATCGTTGTTAGGAACCATTCAGACTTGCTGGCGAAATTATTTCATACATTCGACAACTCAAAATATTTCAAAGGCACCACCCTTCAACAATTGAATACTTTAAATTTTGCTGCCGAGTATGTGCAACAGACGAAAGACCTTGAAACCCGGTTTATGGGCTTGGTGAAGCGACTGAAAGCCGCTTATGATATTTGTGCTGGAAGCGAGCAACTAACGCAGTCGGAAAGAGACTACACACATTTTTATCTGGCCGTTCGTTCCATTGTTTTCAAACTCACCAAGGGCAACGCTCCAGATACTGCCCAGATGAATGCCCGAGTACGCGAGATGATAAAGGACGCTCTGCAAAGTGATGGGGTAGAGGAGATTTTCAAAATGGGTGACGAGGCCGAAACGGAACAAGACATTTTTGATGAAGACTATCTAGCAAAGATTGATAAGATCAAGTTACCCAACACTAAAATCAAATTGCTTCAACAACTACTTGCCAAAGTGATCGGAGAGATGCGCAAAGTGAATAGGGTACGAGGAATTGACTTCACCAAGAAAATGCAAGCCTTGGTAGAACGCTACAACCAACGTGACGAAAGCGATATTCTACGAAGTGAAGTGTATGAAGAAATGGCTGAGCAACTCACCAACTTAATCTGGGAAGTACACAAAGAGTTTTCAGCGGGCGATGCCCTCGGTATCGGCTTTGAAGAGAAAGCGTTTTACGACATCCTTAAAGACCTGTGCATCAAATACGATTTCAACTATCCAGAAGATAAATTAATTGAACTGGCAAAAGCAGTCAAAGACCTTGTTGACGCTCAAGCCAAATTTCCAGATTGGAATAAAAGAGATGACATTAAATCTGCATTAAAAGTAGGCCTAATTTTGCTCTTAGATGAATTCGGTTATCCACCGGTAGAGAGAGATGAAGTGTATGTAGAGATTTTTGAGCAAGCGGAGAATTTTAAGAGGAATAGCACAAAATGAATTCTGTTTTAAAATTCAGTGATAAATTGAGATCTCAATCACCCGAAAAATAAAATGCATTTCCCTTATAAAACAATTGTGTATGCTTTTGTGTAAACCGAATTCATAAAAAAAAGCCATTACTTTTTGTAACGGCTTCATTTTCAGTGTGGGAACTGAGGGGTTCGAACCCCCGACCCTCCCGCCTAAGAGGCGGGATGCTTTGAACCATCAATGAGTTTTTGAATTCGCAGTCTACTTTTCCACGATTTCACTTCTCGCTCCCTGGCATAGGCCAGCTGTTTAGATAGAAAAGTTTCTTGATAGACCAAGGTCCAATCTTGATATCTCCCTGTAAAACCCTTGTGATTTGTATTGTGTTTTCTTGTGCGTTCCTCGGTTGACTCTGCGGTATGGCCAACATAGAATTTGTTGGCTTTAGGAGAAAACAGGATATAGAAATAGGCATCCATCCAAAAAAAACCTCAGAACTTTCTGAGGTTTTTTAGTGGGAGCTGAGGGGTTCGAACCCCCGACCCTCTGCTTGTAAGGCAGATGCTCTGAACCAGCTGAGCTAAGCTCCCTTTTTGTTTTTACTCTTTTTATCCGACCCTTCCGCCAGAAGCGGAATGCTCTGAAC
>VYLU01000108.1_pt1 | contig 9640 bp, 9 predicted proteins | sample 5114211 | NCBI WGS metagenome assembly VYLU01 (sample SAMN12291803, study PRJNA351875) | freshwater metagenome | isolation source: freshwater lake | place: USA: Michigan, Little Long Lake | collected 2013-08-08 | reverse complement strand
GAAAATTCCGGGACTTTTTCCCTGAAAATTAGGTAATTGACCACCTGAAAATGGGTAAAACCCCACACCCCACACCCCAACCCCCAACCCCCAACCCCCACCGAAAAACTTTTTGCTGCAGACCCTAAGTAACTCTTGCCTTTTGCCCCTTGCATGAGTGCCTATCCTAACCAAGAAGTTAATTTTGTCCTATTACTTAAATTATGCCGACTATCGAACAATTAGAACCCGCTAATAAGGCCGATGTGGTAGTATATATGCCCTACTATGCCAAGGACAAATATAGTATCCTGCCCTATGCGATCGCTTTGTATCAAGCAGGAGCTTTAGAAGGTCATCGTCGCATAGAAAACAGTCAAGGGATTCCCTTTGTAGCGTCTTGGTATGTATCAAAATTGCCCTCGGAATTGACCCGTTGTCGTTTACAATTTGAAGGACAGGCCGACCTAAGCTATGAGATGACGATTATTAACGCCGAGTTGATCGAATACCTCATCGATGCGATTAAAACCTTTAAGCAGCTAGGTTCAGCCGACTTTTCGCAGGGATTTTATCGGAAACTGCTGCGATTTGAAGAATAAAAGTCGGGATTTTACGGGTTAAAAAGGAGCAAATCGTGGCGAAATCAGCCAAATCTATACTCATATCTTCCCTGGAACCCCTCAGTGGTAAATCGGGAACTATCGTCGGTTTAGCGCATCTCTTGCGGCAAAAAGGCCTAGAGATAAGTTACGGCAAACCAGTGGGCAATTGTCCGGGCTACGTCGATGGGCAATTGGTCGATGAGGATGTAGAATTTATCCGGCAATTACTAGAATTATCCCCCGATCAGCTGCGTTTCCCCCTGATCTATACAGATGTGGATTCCGTTGCTAAACGTCTGCAAGGTGCAGATAAACAGGACTACGGCAATATTCTTGCTGGCTATCTCGATCGGGTTAACAGTGATATTACCCTCCTCGAAGGGCCGGGGACTCTCTGGGAAGGGAGTATTTTTCAGTTATCGATGGGGGAGATGACCAAAATTCTCCAGACTCCGATCCTATTGGTGGCCCGCTATAGTTCTCCCCTAATTGCCGAGAGTCTGCTGAAAGCAAGAGAGGAATTAAATAATCAGCTGCTGGGGGTAGTAATTAGCGATATCCCGGCCGATGATTGGGAGGAAGTACAATCTCTCCTTAAACCCTATCTGGTAAGCCAAGGTGTGGAAGTTTTAGGACTGTTACCCGCTAGTAAACTGCTGCGTAGTATTAGTGTTCGGGAAATTGTCCATCTTTTAGAGGCCAAAGTATTATGTCGGCCCGATCGTTTGGATTGGATGGTAGAAAGTTTAGCGATCGGGGCAATGAATGTCAACGCCGCTTTAGAATATTTTCGCAAGGGGGAAAATATGGCCGTGATTACGGGGGGCGATCGCACAGACCTACAGTTAGCTGCCCTAGAAACTTCCACCACCTGTTTAATCTTAACTGGTTCTATCTCTCCAGAGCCCCTGATTTTGGGCCGGGCTGAGGATTTAGAAGTACCGATTCTCTCGGTAAATTTAGATACTCTCACCACCGTGGAAATCGTCGATCAGGCCTTCGGGAAGATTCGCTTACAGGAACAGGTAAAAGTCGCTTGTATTCGAGAATTAATGGAGGAATATTTCCAGATCGATCGCCTGTTAGAAAAGTTAGCAATAGGGGCGTAATTTCTCCCCGGCTGCCGAGAATTTCATTGGAAACCCCTTCATGAGTCTATCATCCTCCCCTGTGTCCCCTCCGGTCAAAGAAAATGACTGGAGCTTATTATTAAGATTACTTCCCTACGCAAAAAAGCAAAAAGCCCTGCTATTCTGGTCATTAATACTTCTTTTTCCCCTATCTCTCACAGGGGCGATCCAACCCTTAATTATCGGTCAAGCGGTCTCCCTTTTGCAAAAGGAACAAACTTGGGATTTTTTGGCTCGAATGCCCTTAATAGCAGCCATTAATACCCTAATTATTATCCTCTCGGTTTCGATTATTTTACGACTGATTTTAGGGACAATGCAAGGTTATCTAGTGCAGAAAGTCGGTCAGTCAATTACTGCTAATGTCCGGGAAGATTTATTTACCCATGTCACCTCCCTTTCCTCCAGTTTTTTTGATCGCTCTCCCGTGGGACGTTTAGTCACTCGTTTAACCAGCGATGTGGAAGCATTAGGAGAAGTTTTTGCTAGTGGGGCGATCGGAGTTGTCAGTGATTTGGTCAATATTTTAGTTATTATCATCACCATGTTTACCCTGCAATGGCAATTAGCTTTATTGTTGGTGTTGATGTTATTTCCCGTCACTGCTTTAATTATCTTTTTTCAAAAACAATACCGCATCGCTAACTATCAAGTCCGCGAGGAATTATCAAAACTTAATGCCCAATTACAGGAAAATGTAGTCGGAGTTAATATTGTTCAATTATTTCGCCGCGAACGCTTTAATGCTGAAATGTTTCGCGCTATCAATACTCAATATCGTCAATCCCTAGATAAAACAATTTTTTATGATTCGGCTGTCTCGTCCACTTTGGAATGGATCGGATTAATTGCCGTGGGAGGAGTATTATGGTTAGGTGGGATTTTTATTCTCCAGAAAACCATTGATTTTGGGGTTTTATCAGCTTTTATTTTATTCTCCCAACGTCTCTTTAATCCCCTGCGTCAGTTTGCCGAAAAATTTACCATGTTTCAAGCTGGTTTTACTGCTATAGAACGAATTGGTGAATTAATTAGTATTCCCATTGAAATCACCGATTCTAACAATTATAAAGAGATTTACTTCCCAGAAAAACGTCAAACTGGCGAGATTATTTTTGAGAATGTTTGGTTTGGTTATAAACCCGATGAATATATTATCAAAGGTCTCAATTTTACCATTCATCCAGGGGAAAAAGTCGCTTTAGTCGGTCCCACCGGTGCGGGAAAAAGTTCGATTATTCGTCTTCTCTGTCGTCTTTACGAACCAAGTAAGGGCAGAATTCTAGTGGATGGTATCGATATCCGTTATCTTCCCCAAGCGGAATTAAGACGTTATATCGGTGTCATTCTCCAAGAAACTTTTCTATTTGCCGGAGATGTTACTCGCAATATTACTTTAGGGGAAAATTATGATTTTGAGCAAGTGAAGGCAGCAGCTAAATTAACTAATATCGATCACTTTATCGAGGAGTTACCCGATGGTTATCATACCCTTTTACGGGAACGGGGCGCAAATTTATCGGGAGGACAAAAACAATTACTCGCTTTTGCGAGAGTCGCTATTCGTAATCCCGAAATTTTAGTTTTAGATGAAGCTACCGCTAGTTTAGACGTGGGGACAGAAGTATTAATTCAAGAAGCTTTAGAACAGATTCTAGTCGATCGTACTGCTATTATTATCGCCCATCGTCTCTCTACTATTCGCGATGTCGATCGAATTCTTGTCCTTAAACGCGGGGAATTAGTCGAATCGGGAACCCATGAAGATTTATTAACCAAAGACGGCCTCTACGCTAGTTTATATAAACTGCAAATGTTAGGCACAGATATTTAACAGTTATCAGTGATCAGTTACCAGTTATCAGTCATCAGTTATGAGATTAAAGTGATAAGTTTTAAGTTTTAAGCTTTAAATGATATTATTCGCCGATCAATCTTCACTAATTACCAATTACTGTTTACTGATTACTGATTACTGACAAATCCCCCCACTTCCCCACTTCCCACAATGCCTTCGCCAGAATCTGCTCCGCTAGTATCACAACTGCAAAAAAAAGTCAATAGTTTAGATGTACCATTTTATGCTCCAGGGCATAAGCAGGGGGAAGGAATCGGGGAAGATTTAAGTAATTTACTGGGAAAAAGCGTCTTTAAAGCCGATTTACCCGAATTACCCGACCTTGATAATTTGTTTGCCCCGACGGGAGTGATTAAAGAAGCGCAAATTTTAGCAGCCGAGACATTTGGGGCAGATAAAAGCTGGTTTTTGGTCAATGGTTCCAGTTGTGGCATTATTGCGGCGATTTTAGCCACTTGCGGCCAGGGAGATAAAATTATTTTGGCGAGAAATATTCATAAATCGGCAATTTCAGGCTTAATTCTCTCTGGGGCGCAGCCTATCTTTATCAATCCCGAATATAATCCCACTATCGATCTAAATTTAAATATAACCCCCCAATCCCTCGAAAATGCCCTGAAACTTCATCCCGACACCAAAGCGGTGATGGTAGTCTCTCCCACCTATCAAGGGGTTTGCTGTGACTTAAAAACTATCGCCCAGATTACCGATCATTATTCTATCCCGCTGCTCGTCGATGAGGCTCACGGGGCGCATTTTGCCTTTCATCCCGATTTACCTCCGGCTGCGCTGTCTCTCGGTGCCGATATGGCTATTCAGTCCACCCATAAGGTTTTAGGGGCCTTAACTCAAGCATCAATGTTACACTTAAAAAGCGATCGCATTAGTTCCGAAAAAGTCGATCGAGCCTTACAATTAGTTCAAACCACTAGCCCTAGTTATCTACTTCTCGCTTCTCTTGATAGTGCTAGAAAGCAAATGGCGACGCAAGGACTAGATTTACTGAGCAAAACCCTTGATTTAGCCGCTATCGCCCGAAAAGAACTCAATAAAATTCCTAATATCTCTGTTTTAGACTTTCCCCATTCTATCCCGGGTTGTCACTGGTTCGATCGCACTCGTTTAACGGTAATCGTCAAAGATTTTGGTTTAACTGGTTACGAAATAGACGATATTTTGCGAGAAAAATACGCTGTCACCGCAGAATTACCGACTTTCAGCCAACTTACTTTTATTATCTCCATCGGCAACCATCGAGAACACATTAATCGTCTAATTACTGCTTTTCAATGCCTGAAATCCCCTTCCTCTACCAGTTTACCCCCCACTCCTCCCCCAGTCACGGGAAATTTGGCTATTTCTCCTAGAAAGGCTTTTTTTGCCCCTACAGAGATAGTATCCCGGAAAAATGCCCTCGATCGTCTTAGTGCTGATGTTATCTGTCCCTATCCCCCCGGTATTCCCGTTTTGATGCCGGGAGAGTTAATTTCGCAGGAAATCCTCGACTATCTGCAAACTATTTTAGACCTCGGTGGCACGATTACTGGCGGTAGTGATGATAATTTGGCAACTTTCAGGGTTTTAAAATAATCGCAAAATTATCTGATATATTAGCCGGAAAAAGGCGGTAATAGCAATTGCTCCGATGGCTGCCATCACGGCAATGATAGCAATTTCAGGGAAACTTAGGGTTCGTTGCAGTTCCGTATATAACCAGAAGGCAAAGGAGGTAATTGCTGCTAGAATCGCTAAATCTACCCCTTCAATCACTTTTTTAAATAATGCCAAAACTAAGCCCCCCATGATCATAAAAGCGATGACAATTCCTGCCGAGGGAACTAAACTATTTAAGGCAATTACTAATAATGTCCCCTCAAATCCTGTAAAGGCAGCATTAGCGAAGGTTTCTCCAAGAGAAAAGCGGGAAGTTTTTCTAATCACTGGAGGAGATGGAGGGGATGGAGGAATTGGAGAAGGTGAAGGAGATGGAGGAATTGGAGAAGGTGAAGGAGATGGGGAAAATGGAGGAGGAGGATTTAAAGCGGTTAAAACTTCTCCACAGGATTGAAATCTATCCAGGGGATTTGCTAGTAACATTTTATTGAATACTCTTGCTAAATCTGCACTGATGTTGGGGGCATAATTTTGCCAATTCCAGACCTGTTTTTGCGGATCGTATAGATCATCAGGATCGCGATTAGTTAAGAGCATAACACAGGTAGCTGCTAGGGCATATAAATCCGTGGCTGCTGATACCTGATTGCCTAATTGTTGTTCGGGAGGGGCAAATCCTGCCGAGTAAATTGTTGTGGATTTCTCTTGTGTATTATTGGGATTATTGGTAGCCTGTTTTACTGCCCCAAAATCGAGTAAATAGAGGCGGCCATTTTTGGAGCGCATGATGTTAGATGGTTTTATATCCCGGTGAATGGAACCATTTTCATGAATAAATTTGAGGATAAGAAGTAATTCTTCGAGAATGTTTTTGACTTCACTTTCTTGAAAGGGTTTTTGTTGCTGTTGGAGAATTTCTTCTAAGTTTTTACCGTCGATATATTCCTGGGCCAGATAGAAAAATTGCTCTTCTTCTCCCGTTAATTGATTCTTGACTGTTAAAGGGAAAAAAGCATAGAGATCGGGGATTTGGGGATGTTCTCGTCCTAAATCTTCTAAAACGTGCGCTTCTTGAAAAAATAAGTTTTTCGCTTTTTCTAAAGCTTGCGGACTTAAATTACCGGAAGGTTGAAATTGTTTGAGTACACATTTAGCTTTTTTGGGACTATAACGATCTACTACTAAAAATGCCGCCCCAAATCCTCCTTGTCCCAATAGACGTTCTGGCAAATAACGTCCCCCTAAAATTAATGGCATCCCGCAAGTAGTACAATACTTCTGATCGATCGAGGTTAAGCGATTGTTATCGTCTAGGTCTAGGCATTGATTACGCGGTTTCGGACAGTGGGGACGCGTGCAAATAACTTCCATAGTCACCGTTTCCCTTGGTACTGCTCTTAGTTTAGCTACTACCGGCAATTCGGGTTAAAATTTTTATTCTTGAGAAAGAGTTAAAAAGAGAGTTCGTAGGCCGAGACGGATTCCCATTATACTACAAGGTTAGCAAAAATTTTGGAGTTTGTCAAGTCTTTGGCTGAAAAAAATTCAGCCGGATCTAGCGGTTATCGAAAAAATCGGGTCACGCATATCATTCAAGGCAAGGGTTCTGGCCACGACTTGAGCGAAACGGTCTTGAACCATCTACTCCCGTGTCACCTCGTTTTGAGGCTCTTGAAAATATTGCTTTTTTTTCTCAAAGACAGTAAACTCAAATGTATTGTAAATGTATTTCAGATGAATTATGACTCTATATCTAGTAGAGGATGATCGACAAGAAAGGACAAAAGAAGAGGTGAGCGAGATATTGGAGCGCATTGCCACACTCGCATCAAAATCCCAGGGAGAGTTAATCGAAGCCCTAATCGGTGAAAGAGAGGGGCGGTTATTCCTGATTATCAAAGCGATCGATCGCGCCTCCCTCGAACAAGTACTAGAAAACGCTGGGCTAAGTTGGCAACTAATCAAGGAAATGCGCTTGATTGGGCAGGACTTAGCCACTGTGCGAGAGCGCCAAGACAAAGCCAACTATCTAGTACAGTGGAATTTACCTCTGGGGCTAACGATGGAAACTTACCTGCAACGAAAAGCGGAGAAAACCCCCCTTTATGCTCAAGTGCCTGAAGTCAGTTTCGAGCGTACCTATGTTTGCGAAGACTTGAGTAAATGTCTCTGTTTCTACGATAGTCCCGATGAAGCGGCGGTAAAAAGAGCCAGAGAAGTGGTCGGCGCACCTATAGATAGTTTGACCTCGATTGAAAATATTCACCCCTAGGAGAGAACAATGATGCTAGATCGAGGCTCCGAAATCAGTTCTTTTCTAGAAGAAAGAGCCACTGACCTCAACAACGGTACAGCTAATCTCAACGTCGGTTGGGTCCTAACCAAGCTAGGAGAATCGGGCTGGTTCGGCTATGCTATACCTGAAAGCTTAGGGGGCCGGGGTGGCTCCTTATTACAGGCAGTAGAGGCGATCTCCTCTGTGTCCCAATGCTGCCTCACCACCGGTTTTGTTTTCTGGTGTCAGCGCGTCTTCAGCCAATATCTGGCGGCCAGTAATAACACTTACCTACAAAACAAAATTCTACCGGCTGTTCTCAAGGGAGAGATAGCCGGAGCGACAGGACTCTCTAACGCGATGAAGTACCTCGGCGGTATCGAGGAGCTGCGTTTACAAGCAAAGATCGAGGGAGAAAACGTCACTGTTAATGGCTTCCTGCCTTGGGCTTCTAATCTCGACTCTAACGGAGAATTCATAGTGGCCGTTGCCGCTCAAACTACATCTGGACAAACTCTTATCCTCGCCCTTCCCTCCTTCGCAGAGGGGTTAAAACGGGGTGAAGACCTACAATTATTGGGTTTACAAGCTTCCCGCACCAGTACCCTTGAATTCGATCGAGTTCAGTTATCTCACGACTGGATTATCAGCTTTGAAGCAGAAAAATTTTTACCCTCAGTCCGCCCCTGTTTCTTGCTGTTACAATGCGGACTGGCCCTTGGCATTACGCGTAAATCCCTTGGGGAGACGGAGAAAAGTTTAGGGGGAAAGGCAGCGGTAGCAAGCGATCGTTATTTCTTCGCCCGCGAGCGTCTGACTCGTCTAGAAAAGAAAATCGAGCAATTCAGCACCCTAGAAAGCTTCGATCTCGGACGAACACGCCAACTATTCACCCTCAGAGTGGACATTACCCGGTTAGCGGTGGAATCCGTATGGTTAGAAGCGGAAATTAAGGGAGGAAAAGGCTATTTTCGTAATAGCGACACGGCGCGACGGCTGCGCGAGGTCGCCTTTTTACCAGTGTTAACTCCGAGCCTGATTCAACTAGAAAGAGAGTTACAACGTCAGTCCTCTACCGATAAAATTCTCACTGGCGAACTCGATCGGGCGGGGGTGAGGGAATGAGCGTCGCCACTGATTACCCCGTCCTCACCCTCAAAAATCTCCACAAACGCTATAAAACCCGCAATGGCTACCGTACCGTTTTTGAGGATATTAACCTACAGGTGCGGGCCGGTGAGGTGGTTTGTTTGCTCGGAGCCAGTGGTTGCGGCAAATCTACCCTCCTTGCTACCGCCGCTGGTTTGCAAAGTGCCGATGGCGGAGAAATACAATTGCACTCACGACCCTTACAAGCACCAGACATCCGTAGCTCGATCGTCTTTCAATCCCCCGCCCTTTTACCTTGGTTAACCGTTTGGCAAAACGTGGCTTTTGGTTTGAAATTAAAGCGGATGCCCCGCCTCGATCATCAGCAATTATGCGAAAGGGTTCACACCGCTGTTAAAAGCGTCAAACTAGATGGCTTCGAGCGTGCCTATCCTCATCAACTATCCGGCGGTATGGCTCAGAGAGTTTCTCTAGCCCGCGTCCTCGCCCGCCGCCCCTCTCTCCTCCTCCTTGATGAGCCGTTTAGCGCCCTCGACGCGATCACCCGTTTCGAGATGCAAAAACTCCTCCTAGAAGTCATAGCTCTCTATAACAGTACGGTTCTCCTCGTTACTCACGACATCGATGAAGCCTTATTAGTGGCCGATCGAGTTCTTCTCATGGGCCGTCATCCGGTGGGCATCCGCCGAGAATGGACCATCTCGATGCCGAAACCCCGTTTCGAGTCAGCGAAGCTGTTGAGTGATCTACGCCGGTCAATTTTTCAAGAATTAGCCCTTGTCATGACACTGTAAATCCATGAACCTACACGATAATTGTGCTTGTTGCGGCATGAGCCGTCGAGATTTCCTGAAACTTTCGGCACTGTTTACGAGTTCCTTCGGAGCAGCGATCGCCGCCGATAGTGGGAATCTCCCTGTTCACGCCAATGCCAACGACCAGCCTGTGAAAATCGGTTATCGAAAATTTGGGTTAAAACCCCGTCCTTTGAGGACGGCTTTAAGCTAAAATGGAAAAAGCGATAACCAAGCTAAAAACTGAACCTTGACCACAGATAGTAGGGGGTTTC
>VYLU01000414.1_pt1 | contig 9659 bp, 9 predicted proteins | sample 5114211 | NCBI WGS metagenome assembly VYLU01 (sample SAMN12291803, study PRJNA351875) | freshwater metagenome | isolation source: freshwater lake | place: USA: Michigan, Little Long Lake | collected 2013-08-08 | reverse complement strand
GGAATTGCTAGAGTAACAGGGGTAAGTTGGTCATGGTTACAAAACTATGTCAACAATAAACTGGCGGCTGTCCCCCGTCAAATAAAGGTTTCGGACAAACCAAAAGGTAAATTGTTTATAGAATGTGATGAGATGTGGTCTTTGGTTTTTTCTAAGACGATAAAGGTTTATATTTGGCGGTTAATTGATAGAAAAACAAGGGAAATTATTGGTTGCTATTTAGGGCTTGCTGAAAAAGTGTATTGGTGAGGTTAGGAGTCAGTAGCCGGTCGTCGGTCGTCAGTAGCCGGTCGTTTCAGGCTTTGTTGCCCTTCTTTTTTGTACCAGTTTATGTACTACGATAAGAATAATGCAAGGTTTTTGAATGTCCCAATCCTATTTTCGCAGCATGAACATCGGATTTTAACAGGTCAAAAGCCTTATTTTAAAAGGGTTTTACCATTATTCAGCAAGCCCTATTTAGGAGATAGGAGTCGTCAATCAGCCAAAAAACTTTGGGACAGGCCGACCAGGTGTTTACCGACAATGCGCCGTTGCTTACACAGACTTTTGGGAGTCCTATCTTTCTCTAAAAAAATGGAGAATCACGTTGGGGAGCCCTTTGGTATTTTATCCATGACTACAATGCACAGCAAAGCAAAGGATTAAGCCGCCATCACTACTACCGAATCACCACAAAAAAAAGCAACGAAGAAAAGACATTTTCATAAAATTATACTAAATCCATTGAGTATAGGCTACATATCAGGAGAGGCACTCATGCAAGAGGCACTCATGCAAAAGGGAGAATAAATAATCAGTTTTTAATAACCAGATTTAGTATTATCTAAACCCTATAGGTTCTGTCAGGTAGGGGATAGAGGATTTAACTTAGTGTCTATAGAGTTATTGAAAAAATCGGGTCTAAAACCTCGCCTTAAGGCGAAAAGTTTTTGGAGCGGGGCATAAATCCCCGTTACAAAAACGGCCTCCTGCCTCCTGCCCCCTGCCTTCGTTATTGGGGTTTAGTTTTACTAGGAATCAGAATTAATGACCAGTAGGTGACAGCCTCTGGATCGATTTCGGTAATCGGAATAATTTGCTGATTGGGTAAGGTTGCTCGTTCGATGTAGAGGGCGCGTTCTAATAATCCTAATTCATCGAGAATATTGCGAACTTTAGCGAAATGTCTGCCTAATTTAATAATCGCCGCTGCATCAATAAATACTAGGCGATCCCGCAATATTTCCGCCTCTAAAGTAGCGGGCATGATACTAAATACGTCATTTCGATAAGTAATAGGTACACCCAGCATTGCTGCACTTGCCATCACTGAAGAAATACCCGGCACGACTTCAATTGAAAAGCGATCGCACAAGCGATTAAAGATATACATAAATGTGCCATACAACATCGGATCGCCCACACATAGCACCGCCACATCTCGACCTAAGTTTAAATGTTCGGCGATATTTTCGGCGGCAATATCATAATGAGGTTGAGAACTGCGCTCGACACTAAAAGGTAAGGGCATGGGAATTTCTATCTGCTCGGGACGGATAAAATCCGACACAATTGCCCGTGCCAAAACTTTGCCACTTTCTAAGGTAGGATAAGCAATTACCGGAACAGTTGTGAGAATTCGGTGTGCTTTTAGCGTCAACAATTCGGGATCGCCAGGCCCGATTCCTAATCCATAAAGTTTGCCTAATTTATTCATAATTCGTTCTCTTTTGCTAAAGCATTGACTGCTGCTGCTGCGATTGCGCTTCCTCCCCTACGTCCGTGCAGGGTAATAAATGGCACGCCACGACTATTAGTTGCTAATTCTATTTTCGACTCTGCCGCTCCCACAAATCCCACGGGAAAGCCTAAAATCAAAGCCGGTTTATCTACATTTTGATCGAGCAATTCTAGTAGGCGAAAAAGTGCGGTTGGTGCATTACCAATGGCTACCACTGCTCCAGCTAAATGAGGTCGCCAAAGTTCTAAAGCGGCAGCGGAGCGGGTATTATTAATTTGCCGTGCCAACTCGGTCACTTCTGGATGATTGAGGGTACAAATAATCGGATTATTTTTAGGTAAACGCGCTTTGGTAATGCCATTAGCGACCATTTGAGAATCACAGAGAATTGCTGCACCCCCAGCGAGGGCATTTCGTCCGATTTTAACCGCGTCCGGTGATGCTTCTAAATCTTCTGTTATGTCTGTCATCCCGCAGGAATGAATTAGACGAACCGCCACATGAGCTAAATCATCGGGGAGATTTTGACAGTTAGTTTCAGCCCGAATAATAGCAAAAGATTTGCGGTTTTTGGGAGCTTAAAATTTGGGCTATGAGGGGGGGGATATTGGTAAATTCTCCCTCAAATATAGGTGTTTCTAAGAACTTTTGACTATCACCCACATAGACTTGATAAGCTTCCAGTATTTGACCATTTTGCTCGATATTAGTTCCTAAAAGGGTAATTTCAGCCGGTCCCGGTTGAGCGCAGGATTTAGCACAACCTGTCAAATGAATATTAACAGGAGAATTGCAGGTTAAGCGTTCCTGCAAATAATCTGCCAAGAGAGAAGCATGAATTTGAGTTGCAGTGGCTGCTGCTGCACAACCGGGTTTACCGCTACAGGCAACTATTCCCCCATCCCATCCGGGAGAAGCGGATAATCCTAAGGATGCCAGTTTTGGCAACAATTCTGAGACTTTTTATAGTTGATTAGCCGTCAATTGTCCTAATCTTAATGATAGACCAATATAAGATAATCCGGGTTGCTTTTGAGGATGAATTCCCAGATGAAAATAGGGTTGAGTAGAATGGGCAGCCTGCCGGTATTCTTGCCCTTGTATTATGCCGGTAGAAGTCCGATGTAATTGAGAGTTAACTTGTTCGAGATATTTTGCTAATCCCCAATCTTTTAGCAGGTGTTTTATCCGAGGTTTTTTACCCTTGATATTGGGGGTTTGTTGAACATAATCCACATAAACCTTTACTAGAGCTTTGACCACAGCTAAACAGTTTTCTGGCTCAATTAATAAGTCCGTGTCGTATAATTGTTTATCTCCTGCGAGTGCTAATCGAAAGCAAACAAGAGAAGTTAAATTTGTCGGATTATTGACGGCAATTGCTGACAGATGAATCTCGTTATAGCGGTGTTGCCAGGCCATAGTTGAACCGGTGCCAATTCCCACTGCACCACCGCCATCGATCCCGATACTAAATTTAGGACTTAGTTGGGCAATTGATGGATAATTTTGGATAAAATTATCTAATTCTTGGACTAATGGACGAGTATCGATCGATTCTTGGCAGTCAATTCCAGCCGTGGGACTGGACATGATATTACGCAGATGATCGATACTGGGATTATGGGCAGCTAACCCTAATTTTTGCAGGGTTTGAAATTCTTCTAAACTGGGGGATTTTTGCAGTCCGCGAATTTGCAGATTTGCCCGATTGGTAACTTGTATTGTCGTCTGCCATTGTTCGAGCCAAGTGGCGATCGCTTTTCCCTGTTGAGAATTGAGCCATCCACCGGGGGTGCGGAGACGAATTAAAAACCCATCCTGGGCAGCAGTTCCATAAAATAAACCGGGACAAGCATTTGCTTCAACTAACCAATTCACCGTTGTTTGTTCTCCATGCGACGCAGAGAAGTAGTTAGAAAATTAGTTGTCTATACTACCGATCAAAAGCTTGTAATTGGTATTCTGACTCGCAAGGAAAAAGGGAAGATGTACTCTTTTTACTTTTTACTTGATTATAAACCTTGACGATAAGCATATTTATCCGCTCCTTCTTCGATTTCAATGCCTGCTACTGCCCCATATAATTGTTTGTGGTTATATTCGGGAAAAAATTGCCTAAATTCTGTTAGATTCTTGATTAATTCTTTGACATCATCTACACTTAAACTACTTTTGACTTCCACTACCAGCACATGATTCTCATTAGTTACTAACACATCAATTTCTAAGGTTTTACCGTCGAGACGTTTTCTGACTCTTTGACTAACTTGATGTACGGGAATCTCACGATTTAAAAATAAAGTCTCACAAGCTGGGGCTACCATATTTTCGACAAAACGGCCCCATTTACCGCCAAGATTACCAATTTCTTGACTGAGTCTGGTAATTTGGCGATCAGTTTCTTGAAAGCGTCGCTCGGTTTCTTGAAAGCATCTTTCTGTGTCTCTTTTTGAGCTTCTACTAATTCGGCTAATAATTTCCAAACATCATCGGCGGTGGTGGTCATAATTTTTCCTCTGAATTAACTTGACAATAACCTGATTATATCTTGTTTGAAAGATAGAGCCTGATGGCAGATAATGACATAGTAGCGATTTTTTTTAATATGGCGGATCGCAATTGTAAGTCGAAATGGCTATCGATCATAGGAATTGGTGAAGATGGCTTAGAAGGGTTAAGTTCAGTGGGGCGAAGTCTGCTTTCTTTAGCATCAGTTATTGTCGGTGGTGAACGTCATCTGGCAATGTTACCCCCAGAGGATCAACGGCAAAAACTGCTCTGGACTTCTCCCATCCAAGACTCTGTTAACGAGATTATCCGCCGTCGTGGTCAATCCGTCTGTGTTTTGGCCAGTGGTGATCCTATGTGCTACGGGATTGGTGTCACCCTTACCCGCCAGATTCCCCTTGAGGAAATGACGATTATTCCCTCTCCTTCTGCCTTCAGTCTTGCCTGTAGTCGTTTGGGTTGGCCTCTGAGTGAAGTGGAAACTTTGAGTTTGTGCGGTCGCCCTCCGGCTTTGTTAAATAGGGTGCTTTATCCCGGTGCTAAACTGCTGGTACTGAGCGCCGATGCCGAGACTCCGGCGATCGCTGCTCGGCTTCTAACCGAGGCAGGTTTTGGCGAGAGTTCCATCACGGTTTTAGAACATCTAGGGGGAACCCTAGAACGCCACGTTCAAGGTATCGCCGACGATTGGCAATTTACAGATCTGGCGGATTTAAATGTCATTGCCATTAGCTGTATCTCCTCCCATCCTCCTACCCGGGCGCCGCGCCTTCCCGGACTGCCGGATTCTGCTTACCATCATGACGGACAGTTGACAAAAAGAGAAGTTCGTGCTATCACTCTGAGTACATTGGCTCCCCTACCCGGACAATTGCTCTGGGATGTGGGAGCGGGTTGTGGTTCCATTGCCATTGAGTGGCTGCGTAGCGATCGCCGTTGCCAGGCTATTGCGATCGAACATCATCCCACCAGATTACAATACATTGCCGATAATGCGGCCGCCTTGGGAACGCCCCATCTGCAAATCGTCGCCGGAATTGCACCGAGCGCCCTGGAAGATTTACCGCCACCGGACGCTATTTTTATTGGTGGCGGTATCACCACACCCCACCTCTTGGAAACCTGTTGGTTAGCGCTGCGCCCCGGGGGTCGTCTTGTTGCCAACACTGTTACAATTGAAAGTGAATTAGTCCTCTTGCAATGGCATAGTAAATTAGGAGGGGAACTGCTGCGAATTGGCATTGAAAAAGCCGAACCGGTCGGTAAGTTTTTAGGTTGGAAAGCAATGGCCACCGTAACCCAGTGGACTGTTGTGAAACCGAGATTGTAAATCCTTGATTTTGTCCTTGATCTCTCTTGCAAAAGTTGTAGATAGAACTTTTTGCTCTAATTCCTCTTCTTCTGGACTTTATTATAGAATTAAGTTGTTGACATTTTCTAGTTTGTACTTTTTACTTAGTCTTATGGTTTCGCAACTAGATAAAACTAACGTCACTGAAATCATCTACCCCGATAGCGATGGTCAACCCCTGGCCGATAATACCCTGCAATTTCGTTGGATTACGACAATTAAAACTAATTTAGACTGGCTATTTCGCGAGCAGTCTGATGTCTTTGTTGCGGGGGATTTACTCTGGTATCCTGTGGAAAATGATAATAAACTGCGTCAAGCGCCGGATATCATGGTGGTTTTTGGGAGACCAAAAGGGGAAAGGGGTTCCTATCGACAATGGTTAGAAAATAATATTAGTCCCCAGGTGGTTTTTGAAATCCTCTCTCTGGGTAACACCCTCACGGAAAGATCCAAAAAACAGCTATTTTATGACCGTTATGGGGTCGAGGAATATTATCTTTATGATCCCCATAAAAACGATGCTAGTGGTGGGATAAGAGGCGAAAATCAGCTAGAAATTCTAGAAACTCTCGATAATTGGGTTAGTCCCCGTTTAGGAATACGTTTTCAGTTAGGAGAACCGGAAATGTTGCTTTTTTATCCCGATGGACAAGCTTTCACTAGCTATAATAAGGAAAAACAACGAGCGGAACGATTGGCAAATAAACTGCGGGAATTAGGCCTTAATCCTGACGAAATCTAGGTTTATCTCTTGACCGCAGTTTAAAGTTAATCTTTGTTAAGAGACAACTAAAAAATAGCCCTAGTGGGCTATATGTATTTTCAGTATGATGAAGTTAGTTGGCTTAGTAAAAAAAAACTGATGTTTAGGGATAATAATGTAGATGAAATTACGCAAAATTTTTATAGTATTTATGGCTCTATTGAAGGGCAGTTAGTATCTATTAATATTGCCAATCGTCAAAAGATAAAGATGGGGATTCGTAGCCTAACTGATAACAAAATTATTAAATGTTTTTTTCCTGAAGAACTTTTTGAACAAGCTAGAGAAGCATTAGGAAAAAGAGTTTATGTTTTTGGGTTAATTCGGCAGTATTTGCATGGAGAAAAAATCAATATTCAAGTGCAAGAAATGAAAGTTTTTCCTAAAAAATCTGCTGCTCCTTCCCTGTCTAATATTATCAATTCAATTAGAGGTTAGTTTTGAAGAAAAAGTCGATCAAAAAACCTTATTGTGATTCGGGAATCTTGAACAATTTTTTTAATGAAGAACTCCAGTATTATGAACGCAGAACTAGATTAATATTGTCAACATACCAATACAAAAAAAGGTGGGACTTGCCCACCTTTGTCACTAAACTATTGTCCTTTCTCCACTGCTGCCACAATCAATAAAGTTTTGAGGACAGAATCAGGATTAAGACTGATGGAATCGATGCCTAATTCCACTAAAAATTGAGCGAATTCGGGGTAATCACTGGGGGCTTGACCACAGATACCGATTTTGCGATTATGGGCTTTAGCGGTTTCAATGGCCATTTTCACCATGCGTTTAACTCCCTCATTCCGTTCATCAAAAAGATGGGCAACTAGGGCAGAATCCCGATCTAATCCTAAGGTTAATTGGGTCAAATCATTAGAACCGATCGAAAATCCGTCAAACACCTGAGCAAATTGGTCAGCAAGAATTACATTACTTGGTAACTCACACATCACATAAACTTGCAAACCATTAACCCCGCGTTCGAGACCATTTTTCGCCATTTCTTCGAGGACTCTCATCCCTTCTTCGGGGGTACGACAGAAAGGAATCATCGGAATCACATTAGTTAATCCCATTTCTTCCCGTACCATTTTCAGCGCCCGACATTCCAAAGCGAAAGCTTCGCGATAATTAGGATCAGTATAACGGGAAGCACCGCGCCAACCGATCATCGGGTTTTCTTCCTTGGGTTCAAAGGGTTTGCCACCCAATAAATTAGCGTATTCATTGGATTTAAAATCGGACATCCGCACAATTACATCTTTGGGGTAGAATGCGGCTGCAATCATGGCAATTCCCCGGGCCAATTTATCGACGAAAAATTGGGGTTTATCCTGGTAGTGTTTGGTTAATTCGGCGATTTGGTCTTTTACGTCTCCTTCTTCCAATTCGTGGAATTTGAGCAAAGCGCTGGGGTGGGCCTGAATATGGTTAGCGATAATGAATTCTAGACGCGCTAAACCGACCCCTTGGGCAGGAATATCGGCAAAAGCGAAGGCTTTTTCGGGATTACCGATATTCATCAGGATTTTTGTCCGAGTTTCGGGCAAATTATCCAGGGGAGTTTCGCGAATTTCAAAGGGTAGCAATCCGAGGTAAACTTTCCCTTCATCCCCTTCCGCACAGCAAACGGTGACTTCCTGTCCGGTTTTAATCGTTTCCGTGGCATTATTGCAACCCACGATCGCCGGAATGCCCATTTCTCGCGCGATAATAGCGGCATGGCAAGTACGACCACCCTGATTAGTAACGATCGCGCTTGCTTGTTTCATAATCGGTTCCCAGTCGGGATCCGTGCGATTGGTGACGAGAACTTCTCCCGGTTTAAAGTTGTTGATTTTATCGACACTGAGGATGACTCTGGCTTTTCCTTGACCGATTGCCGCACCTACACTCCGTCCCACTGCTAAAACGTCACTTTTTTGCTTAATTTCGTAGGATTTAAGGATATTAGCGGCTTTTTGCGATTGTACGGTTTCTGGGCGCGCCTGAACGATAAAGAGTTCTCCCGTGATCCCATCTTTTGCCCATTCGATGTCCATGGGGGTGTAGGTTCCGCGCACTTGCGAGTAATGTTCCTCGATTTCGGTCGTCCAACGGGCTAAAGTAAGGATTTCTTGGTCATTAATGCAGAATTGATCCTGTTCTAGCTTGTTAACTCGGATATTCTTGGTTAGACGCGATCCTCCATCATCGTAGATCATCTTGATGGCTTTACTGCCGAGGCGTTTGTCGAGGATGGGTTTGTAGCCGTTTTTAAGAGTGGGTTTAAAAACTAGATATTCGTCGGGGTTAACAGCGCCTTGCACGACATTTTCCCCTAAACCGTAGGCTGCCGTGATTAAAGCGGCATTTTTGAACCCTGTTTCCGTATCGATGGAAAACATCACCCCAGAGGTGGCTAGATCTGAACGCACCATTTTTTGGACACCGACGGAAAGGGCGACGGCAAAGTGATCGAAACCGTTATGATGACGGTAGGAAATAGCGCGATCGGTGAATAAAGAGGCAAAACATTTATGGCAAGCTTCTAAAACTCCCCTCACTCCTTGCACGTTGAGATAGGTTTCCTGCTGTCCGGCAAAACTCGCTTCTGGTAAGTCTTCGGCAGTGGCGCTCGAGCGAACGGCCACATCAATGGAATGATAGAGATCATCGCCATAACGTTCACAGAGTCGGCGATAGGCAATAGCGATCGCATGACTTAAATCATCGGGGAACGGTGTATTTAAGATTAATGTGCGCGCTTGTTTACCTTTTTCTTGCAAGTTTTGGACATCGTTTTCGTCTAAATCTTGGAAAATTTGTCTTAATTGTGCGTCTAGTCCGGCTTTTTCGACAAATTGACGGTAAGCGTAAGCGGTGGTGGCGAATCCTGTGGGGACATTAATCCCTTTCGGGGTTAATTGTTGGATCATTTCGCCTAAGGAGGAGTTTTTCCCACCGACTAATCCCACATCTTTACTATCTACTTCTTCAAACCACAGAATTAATGCTTGTTCTCTAGAGGTTCTCGCAACATCTTGTAGTAGCATCATAAGTATTTTTACCTCTGTACTTTATACTTTCAGTTTAGCGAGATACCATCTTCAAAAACCCTTGAGTTTGATATTTATTTACAAAACTCTTAATAGCAAACTCAGCCACAATCAACCTATCTCTAAAGGGTTTAATTGTCTAGCTTTTGATACAAAAATTAATACATTATTCAGGGATCTCAACAGTAATTTTCCTCAATGATAGCCTTAATTAGGGTCTGCTGAAAAAGTTTTTCGGTGGGGGTTGGGGGTTGGGGGTTTGGGGGATGG
>VYLU01000102.1_pt1 | contig 9806 bp, 8 predicted proteins | sample 5114211 | NCBI WGS metagenome assembly VYLU01 (sample SAMN12291803, study PRJNA351875) | freshwater metagenome | isolation source: freshwater lake | place: USA: Michigan, Little Long Lake | collected 2013-08-08 | reverse complement strand
GGGATTGTCCAGACTGTGGGACACACCATGACCGAGATATTAACGCCAGTAAAAACATTTTGGCCGCAGGGCTTGCGGTGTCAGTCTGTAGAGCGACCATAAGACCAGAACAGAGTAAAACTGTTAAGGCAGGTGCGAAAAATCCTTCGGGAAAGAAGCAGAAACTCAAATCGTGAGGTTTGGGAATCACCGTCCGTTTACGGCGGTGAGGATGTCAACGCTTAGCTGGTAATTGATTTTGCATCTAGGTTGACCAGGACTCCTCCAGAACCTGATTAGTTCCCGCAGAAATAAGGGAGCAGAAGGCTTTAATAGTACCAATTTTTTGGAAAACTGGCATTCGTGTTGACAAAGACACAATCTAGGGAAGCCAAAATCCCCTCTGGGTTTCGATAAGGCTCAGTAACATCCCATAGTCGGAAATTGAAGGGAAGTAGCCAGTTAGCAATTTCCGTTAATAGGGGGGTTTCTGGTCCATATCCACGATACAACCAACATTCTAGCAAAAGAACGTCCACTTTGGCTAGGGTCTGGGTAGCTCCCTTCAAAATACTTAACTCGTTACCTTGAGTATCAATTTTAATGACCTGAGGTTGGGGTAGATTCAATTGTTGCATTGCTTCATCCAACCTTAGCATGGGAACCTCGACGAGGCGTGTCTCTTGATCGGGAGGAGTCACGCTCAGACAACTGCTGGCTAAAATATTGTCGAAGACGGTCATGGCCACATTACCCTGGCGATCGCCTAGTGCGTACTTATGCAAGAAGAAGGACGGATAAATTCTTAAGGTTTCCTCCATAAACTGGCGATAGTCAGGACTGTGATCAATTAGTGGCTCAAAGAGATGAAAGTTAGCCTGGGGCAAGACTTGTTTCATGTAGAAAGACCAAACACCGTCAGAGGCACCAATATCAAAGACAATGCTGGGGTGGTAGCCTAAGTTAGCTAACCGTTGAAAGGCTTGACGGTCTAACTGAAGAACGGAGTCATCCAGATTGTCCTGGTGCTTTTGATAGTCAGCCCTCAGAGATGGGTTATGGGGAGCGAGTTCACTCATGAGTTCTTTTGTCCTGCTTGGTATTGTATTTTTCTTAATAGTTTTACTTGATGGCTACAAAGGTATGGGAAACTGATAAAAGCTCTTCTTGACTAAATCCTTTTGCTTGTAACTCCTTAAGAATATCAGAAGTCAGTAGAGCTTTTCCCTCATGCCAAATATCGTTACGAATACAATAAGAGATATCTAGACTATCAGCTATTCTCAAATAGGTTTCATCTGAAATACGATTAAAATAATCAGAAAATATAAAGCTGAAAGCTGACTCAATCTTGAATCTTAGATTTTTGAATGGATGTAGAATTGCCAATATAAGTATAAGATACTATATCCTCCCTTGCCTCAATGTAGGGAATTAATTCCTCAGAGGATAAACGCAGGTGAATCCAGGGAAATTCAGGAAATACCCCATAAGTATGATGACCTTCATGGGAATTCCACAGGGGGGCTGCTACACAGTAGATTAATCCTCCTAATTTCGTGACTCGTAAAATCTCGGCGAAAGCCCCTTCAAGATTATGAATATGCTCTAAAGTTGCAACGGAGAACACCAAATCGTAATAATTTGACTCTCTGTTCATAGACTCAGCAGATTCTTGAAAGTACTGAACTTTATCGTGAATAAAATTCTGACCGATTTCATCACAGATATCAATCCCATGAACTTCCTGTGCCTCAACAAACGGAGCGCAATCACCACCATTGCCACAACCAACAACCAATACTTTCTTTTGAGAAAGCCTGGAGGAAGGAATATAACGTAAACAATCTTTAGAGAAAAAGTCCAAATAACTCATAATATTCAGTATCCCATAACTAAAGAAAGGCAAAAAGTCAGGCAATGCACCGCACTTAAGGTTGCCACTGTGTTCATCTCGGAGAATACCATAAATTCGGACAAAAACACAAACTTTTTTCTTCAACCTCAATGTATAGGGTTCATCGGTATGTACTATGCTAAAATTGCTTTTTTGAATTCTGGTGAGCGTTACTTGGCAAAGCTTGCGTGGATTATTTTCTGCTAATATACCATAACTACTCTAGAAGAGCCATAATTCTCCTGTAAAATTAAGTGCCTGTTCAAGCAGTTTTTCAGAGTTTATATCCTTTGAATTTCTCCTGGTTTATCTTTTTCGGTACAATTTCATCACATAAGTGCCTGTATCTAACTGTTCTCCTGTATCGTACCACTGGGGGAGTGAGTCGCCAACAATTCCTGCTAATCCGGGATTCCAGGGCGCTCTAACACTGGCTCTAGGATCAATGACAATTAATGAAAGATTATCCCTATCCTCTGGTGTCATCCGTACATGATAAGTGAGGAAATAAACTCGTTTACCCCGAGACTTGAGGGCGTAGAATGTTTGAAAATCAGCATAAATGTGATCCTCATGATTGATTTTGTTGTCAAGAAAGTTTTGTACTTTAGTATAGTCATTCTTTTCCCATTGTTGTAAGGTAATTGGCGCTAGGGAAGGTAGTCCTAGTAAGTTGGCATAAAACAATAAAACCAAAAAAGCTATACTAATAATTGTCGTCTGAATTTTGCCAGTACTTTTTTCTAAAATATTATTAAAACTCCAGCAAATACAAATGATCAAGGGAAACATCAACATCCAACTATAATAAAGTGGATATTTCCCTAGAAAACACATAGTAGTTGGTATGGTAATAACGGTGATCAAAGCAAAAAAGGAAGGAGAACGCCACCGGAAAGATTTGGTCAATAGTTCATAAAATATCAAGATGATCAGCAGTACTGACAGTGGTGGAAAAGACAGATCTCCCGAGCAGCCACGACACACATAATCTTTCTGGTCAAAAAGTTTGCTCACTTTGGAAAATATTATATCAATGACACTTCTGTTAAGGTTGGCATTGTCAGCAATCTGATCGAAAGTCACACCAACAAAATCATCCCAAACACCATTAGTTGAGTAAAGTGCATAAAGAAATAACATTCCTAAAATAAATCCCCCACTTAGAGCGACAAATTCCCGCCAAAATCGCTGAAAGTTGAAAAGGAGTAGGATACCGCCAAAAATTATGGCAAAGACCACTGCTGATAATCCAGAAAGGGGAAAGAAAAATCCAATAATTGTCATAGTAAGACAGCGGATTTTAGCATCTTTTATTAAAAAAGCTCCCAAAACCAGTGCTGATAAGAAAATGCAGGAAGTGTCGTACCTTCCCGATGTATAAATAAAGGTAATTCCTGCTGGCAAAAGACAACTAACCACTAAGATGATTCTTAGCCAAGAAAACTTAATTAAAGGCAATTTCTTGATGAATAACCAGATTAAAGTGATGCTAAGAAGCATCAACACATAATTAAAAAGCCTAACTTTTTCAATACTAAATCCCCAAAATTTTATCCATAAAGCCAGCAAAACAGTATAAAGAAAAGAAGTGCTAACATGGAACTCTTGAGCATTTTGATGATACCAAGCAGCCGAGGTAAAACTGTCGTATAAAGCTAGATTAGCTGCTGGTTCTGCTAATACTACTTCATCTATCCACACGGGTTGTAATCTAGAACCAAAGAATATTCCTACTAGCAAAAAAACAATTCCCAAACCGACGAGAATCAAAATTTCACTGGTTAAAGATATATTTTTTTTCATAATCATTACTCACCTAGTTAGTTAGTCTGTAAACAACTCAATATTTATCCAAGATTTTAATAAGCATTAGAGAAATAAGTTGCGGGCATGACACAGGAACACCATTTAAGTGCTTCACTAAAAACAGAATGCTCCTGAAAAAAGAAAACATTTCCCCATGAACTACCAACGGATATTAAGTGATTACAATAAAAACTCACCTCATTATCAGGAAATACTCGATAAATTACAATAAACCAATGATAGCCGCGTAATTTCATTGCTTCGACAAGACTCGGTAAGCGGTTGTCCGCCCCAAACTCACCAAAAGGAAACTTTTCATCCCAAAACTCAGCAACTACCACAGGGTAACGATAATCTCCCATCCCTTGAATAACTTGTAAGTCAAAACCTTCGGTATCAATTTTTACCAAACCAACTTCCATGGGAACCTGCTGTTGCTGATGTAAGGTTTCCAGAGTTGTCACCGTAATAGGAACTTTTTCTGTAAAGACCATTCCTTCTGGTAACGAATGGATGTTAATACTGCTCAGTAGAGTATAGTCAGCGTCGGGATAAAGGGGTTGACTATTCGGGTCATTAACCAGATTTTTATCACCAACTAAGTGAAGCTCCCTTTCCTCATTTATCGCTCCTAATGCTAAAGGAAAAACGTGAAGATTAGAGAAATTAGATAGACGATTTTTTAATTTTTCGACAACGGGTAAAAACGGTTCAAAGGCATAAACTTCATAACCTGTTTGCAATAGTCGTTCTGTTACATCCCCCTGATTGGCTCCAATATCTAAGGCAGAAGGATAGGGAAGATAGGAGTATAAATAACACATCAATTCAACTTCAATCCCTTGAAAATTTGATTGATTAGTGACAACCTTAAATTTATAATTATGAATATCTTCATAAACTTTACTTAGCACTTGTTGATTAAGTTGAAAACGTTCTCGAGTTTCCTCTTGAAATGCTTGAAAGGTTTGATAAATAGCATCGCTTTGCTGTTGGTAAGCTTCATAAATTCTCTGGAAAGAATCGAGAATTAAATCACTATGTTTTTGGGAGTCTTGTTGCACATCGTTGGCTATTTTTTGGAAAGTTTCGAGAATTAAATTGCGCTGTTTTTGAGATTGGCTGTGATTTGTCTGGAGTTTTTCCGTCAATAATTGAATATTTTTAATTATATCTACGGAAAACTTCAGTAAAAAAGCTTGATTTTCCAGTAATAAATCAGCCTTTCGCTTGTTTTCTGTATTTTCTTGTCGGATTTGCTCCGTGGAGTTATTGAGTTGCTCAATCTTAAAATCTAAGGGATCAAGCTGATTAAGTTTGTCCAGTTTTTCGAGTTTTTGAATTTGTTCGAGTTGGACATGACTGAGGGAATCGAGTTTTTCTAGAAATAAATCTTTGACTGCTTTAACTCGCTGAACTATTTTATTTTTGGCTAATAATTGTTTCATCATTTTGGCTAGTGATTAGGTAAATTGTATTAAGCTTGACTGGGAGAATTTTCAATTTTGCGGCTAGTTTCAGGAACTAACAAATCTTGGCGAATAAAAACCACTTCCTTTTGGAGGAGGGTGCCATCAATGGGGGATCTCCATTCGCCGGTTTCGTCATAATAACGGAAACCAAGCTGAACCAAAAGATTAAGCATTTCATTGAAAACGAGAGCGTCCTGATCATAGCGAATAAAGGAAAGTTCAGCAACGACTAAATCCACCTGAGCGATAAATTCTTTGGCTCCTTCTAAGACTATATGCTCGGCACATTGCACGTCTAATTTTAATATTCCTCTGCCAGAAATTTGCTGATCTTTCGCCACCTGATCGAGGGTTTTTACTGCCACTGTAATCGTTTCATAGTTTCTAAAATCGGCGGGAGTGAGCAAGGAACTACCGTACAAATCGGGGGAAACTTGAAAACTTAACTGACCAGCTTGATTAGAAATGGCAATTTCTAGTAATTCGGCTTTAGGAATATTACAGATATAGTAATTTCTGGCCGATTGCTCGTATTTTGAGATTAGCGGATCGATGAGGATAAAGCGAGCTTCAGGGAATAATTGACTGGCGGTATGAGACCAAATACCGTGGGAAGCTCCCACATCAACCACAAAATCAGGCTGATATTTTTGCCCTCGTAAACGTCGCATGACTTGATAGACTTGAGCATAATCTTTATAAATAATTGAGGGAACGGGGGGTTCAATAAAGTGAACTAAATCGATCGGCGATCGAGGTAAAATCGCTTCAAATCTGTCATCGACTGCCTGTTCTTTTTCTAGGGACTGCCACACCCATTGATCAATCCCTTGATCGGAGAATTTTGCCGCTACTTTAACGGCATTTTCTCGCATTCTTTGCTGATTTTCAGGGTTAAGAACATAGTCCACGGCTGCTGCCAAACTTTCAGGTGTATAATCACAAACCACACCGATTTGAAAGCGATTAATAAAGTTAGCTGCCGAGGTTTTATTACTGCCTAAAAGAATTACTGGGGTGTTAGCAGTGGCGAGGTTAAAAATAATCCGGCCGGGTAAACTAAGGCGAGACAATTCTGTACGATCATCTCTTTCGTCCATGGTTCCCGTGGGAACAATAACAAAGGGATATGCTTGTAGTTGTTGTCCTAGTTGTTCTTCGGGATAAAGTCCTTGGCTATAAAGTCCCCATTTTTCTAATTCTGCGGGAGATTCTTGGAGCCAATAATAGTTAGAATTGCCATACCAATCTAGTTTAATTCCTGCCCCTTGAATACTCTCTAAAAGAGATTGGAACCATTGGGGACTCCAAATGCTCCCTAATAAAGCTCCCCATTTTTCTTGACAGCGTTGGGGAGAAACTTGGGCAACTTCACTATTAATGAGACGGTGAGGAACGATCGCCGGTAGGAGCCAAAATTTGTAGCCGTACTTATTCTCGTAAGCGTCGCGCAGTTCGGGATGGGTGGCAAAACGAACGGAACATTTGCCTAAAAACTCTTTCATTAAAGCATCGGGAATCTCCTGAACGCAGATATTCTGATCGTCCATGATGTAGGTGGCAAGGGGAACGTTAAATAATTCCTTAATAGCGATCGATGTCAGCAGATCGCTGGCGTAATAAGGGACACAAAAAACTTTTTGGACTTGATGGTGTCCGAGAGTTTGTAGAATTGATTGAAATATCGCTGGTCGCGACATTTTCTTATGGTCAAGATGGAAGCTTAGGACCCCGAATTGTTGTTCACCGCCATAGTGATTATCGGAACGGATGGAAATAATCTCGCTATCATCGGGAAAGATTCTTCTGACCAAGGCTCCTGTCCCGTGACTTTGATTGACTTCACTAGCGGTAACGATCACACTGCACTTAAGGCTATTTTTCTCGAATTGTTCAAAGCGATTATCGATGGGTTTTCCTTGTTCTAACGATCTCCAGAGCCAATCATCAAAATTATCGGCTTTTAAGCTTTTGGCTAATTTTTGACTGGAATAACGGAACCGCAGTTGATTGCTTTCTATTTGCAGTCTCTCTATTTCTGCTAATAAGCTTTCAGCTTTATAATCACAGACAGTTCCTAATTCGAATTCTTTGACGAACTGAGCGGCGGCACTATCTTCACGACCAACAATGATGATCGGAGTATTAGCAACGGCGGTAATAAAGGGAATGCGGGAAGGCAAACTCAAACAGGCGAATTCGGGCCGCTCTTGCTCGTTTTCAGAACTGGCGGTGGGAACGATTGCAAAAGGGGCTTGACGTAAGTAGTAGATGAGAGCATCTTGGCTGCAGTAACCTTTAAAAAAGATACCATCTTGTTCTAACTCTGCTTCTTGGAATTGCAACCATTGACGATTAGGATTGCCATACCAATCTAATTTGATCTGGGATTCTCGACATAATTGCCTGAGATTTTCTAACCAAGTCTGAGACCAGATATTACCAATCAAAATCCCTCTTGCCATAGAATCGGGTGCCGTAATTTCTGGGGGCATTAAATAACTTTCCACTAGGGGCGGTACAAACCAAATTTTCCTTTCGTATTTTTTGCTATAGGCTTGACAAAGGGGCTTAGAAATGCCTAGAATTAGATCGCTGCTATCGAGTAATTTCTGAACGGCTTCATCGTCAACGCCATCAACATAGACATTCTGATCATCCATCAGGTAGGTACAAACCGGGACTTGAAAGAGAGATTTAATCCCTGTGGCTACAAAAAAATCTTCGATAAAGTAGGGAATTACTAGGACTCTTTTCGGTTTTAAATAAATAAATAAATTTTGGATTTTTACTAAAATTTCCCCGTAGGAACAACCGCGCACATCTAGACAAAAATTATGGATGCCAAAATCCTGCTCCCCTCCGTAGAGATTAGTGGTTCGTAAGGAGACTATGCCACTGGTATTAGGAAAAACTCTTTTTAAAAGAACTCCCACCCCGTGCTGTTCATTGATTTCGTTTGAAGATACTATAACATCATAACTTTCTTGGAATTTGTCGGCAAAACTATTTAATTCTTGTAACGACAAACTAAGTTCTTTTTGTAGTTCCTGATAAGAGGTGAGCATAATGATTAATTCTAATAGACTTTAACTATAGACATTCCATAACCGCTGACAGATTTTCTCAGAAAAATAAAGTATAACTTCATTTTGCCTACTACACCGTCATCAAGATAACTGCCGTTTTTTTCTTGGTTATCTCTCTAGAAATTTTATATTTCTGGATATACCCTGTCAAGTTCATTCTCATCCATCCCACAAAAACGAGATTGAGCCCTGCAAGGCTTAATGTTTTAATATTGTTCATCTCCTTTTTACTAACTTCGGCAACCGCTCTCACCATGACCCTTTTATATCGCTTTTTGTTTCCCCATCAGGAATTATCATCTTGCCTTGGCAGACTAGAACTGATGCACCACCTACGCAAACTTCCGTAATGTCACGGTGGTTTTTCTGAAACTTTAATTGTAAACTGCTGGGTCTGCCCATTTCCACTCCTTGGATTATTGTCCATTGATTCACCCCTTCCCTAGAAGATTCTAAGGCCCCTAAGTAACCTGCTAAAGCGGCCACAGCCGAACCGGTAGCCGGATCTTCCATAACTCCTAAACCGGGGGCAAACATTCGCCCATAGAGACGAGATTGGGGTGATTCTGGGTCAAAACAGCAGACAAAAAGGGAATTAGCGGCGGATTGGGCGAGTAAAGATGACCAGAGGCTTAAATTAAGTTTGATTCTCCCTAAAGTTTCCCGATTTTGCACGGGGATGAATAAAAAAGGGAGACCGCAGGAAAAGGCGCGGGGGGGATAACCGGGTAAGAAATCGGCAACGCTTAGGGAAAGAATCGCCGCTAAATCATCGAGAGCATAAGTATCCGTCACTAATTCTGGCAATTGTGCCACTTTTAACTCACTATAGACGGGTTTTTCCCCGTCCCTGCTAATTTTTACCGGTACTAAACCGACTCCTTCCTCCAGATAAATCGTGGTTTCTTGGTGGGGGGGAATAGCAGCGATTAGGGCTAAAATATAGGCTGTGCCGACGGTAGGATGACCAGCAAAGGGTAATTCGGTACTGGGGGTAAATATCCGGACTTTTTTAGTGCCTTGGGGCGTTTCTGGCGGAAAAACGAAGACTGTCTCCGAGAAGTTAAATTCGGCGGCGATTTTTTGCATCTGGGTGCGGGTTAATCCAGATGCTTCCGGAAAAACCGCCAGAGGATTACCGCCAAAAATGCGATCGCTAAAAACATCGGCGGTATAGTAGGAATAGATAGGCACGCGGGGAATAGGGCAACAATTATCGGAGAATTTTCTTATCTTACCGAAATTTTGGGTTAAAGCCCCGTCCTTTTAGGACGGCTTTTTAAACTATAGCTTGTTAACTTAACTTTTATTGTGCTATACTGATTTTGTCTAAGTACCCCTTGCGTAAAATGTTTGTCTTAGAGTTTAAAGTTAAAGCTAAAACTCAACAGTATCAAGCGATAGACGATGCTATTCGTACTGCTCAATTCATCCGTAACAAATGTATAAGGTTATGGATGGATACAAAAGGTACGGGTAAGAACGATTTATACCGATATTCTAAAGAATTAGCTCAGGACTTTAAATTTGCCGATGAACTTAATTCAACTGCTAGACAGG
>VYLU01000095.1_pt1 | contig 10313 bp, 9 predicted proteins | sample 5114211 | NCBI WGS metagenome assembly VYLU01 (sample SAMN12291803, study PRJNA351875) | freshwater metagenome | isolation source: freshwater lake | place: USA: Michigan, Little Long Lake | collected 2013-08-08 | reverse complement strand
GCAGCAATGAAAGCACCATCACCTAGTCCGTCTATCAATAACCCACCGATGTCGGTGCCCGAATAAATTTGTAGTTGATCAGCTTTTAGATCGCGATAGGCACGACCGATGACAACCGGCACCCGACAATCTCGATCAATCAGCTCAACGAATAATCTCCGTTGCTCTGCCATGCCATGGGAGTGATAGGTATCGATCAGCAAAACAACAGTAGGGTCTGTTTTGATCTTTTTAACAAATTCAATAGATACATCTGCAAGGCAAGCATAGATGAAGTTAAGGTGATTTGATTTCTCGACTCCCGCCAGATAATCTTTAGCCAAAATAAAAGGATAAGATCGATCCCTTTCTTTGTAATTAAGCCAAGTCTTGTGTGAGTAAATAATGCCCAATGTCCCGGGGATATCAAAATCTACTGATTTGTCATTTACAAATACATAGTCACAAGCAATGTCTGCGATATTCCACTTATCAAGTGTCACCGAGTAATGATAGCCTAATGCAAAGAATGATGCGGGAGTAATCTTTTCTCTAAGCGACAAGTCGGCAATAACGCGAGGCACCTGGTGTCCACCAAAATTCAAAACCTCGTTCGTGACACGTCTGGTATAAGCAAACGGATTTATTGGGTAGTCAACCATTTCCGGAATCGCGATGTTTGAACTCCGTTCATTGTAACGACTTACTAACGTCTGCGCGACAGGTACTTCGGCCTCTGGTTCTTCCGTTAATGATACTCGCACCGTATCGCCAAGCCCGTCTTCTAGCAAGGTTCCAATACCAACTGAAGATTTTATTCTGCCGTCTTCCCCGTCTCCTGCCTCTGTAACACCCAGATGAAGTGGGTACGGTTGAAAACCTTCTTCATCCAGTTTCTGCACCAACAGCCGATAGGCTTGCACCATCACCTGCGGGTTGCTTGACTTCATCGACAAAACGATATTATAGAAATTCTGGTCTTCACAGACTCTCAAAAATTCCAATGCTGACTCCACCATACCGAGCGGTGTATCGCCATAGCGGCTCATAATTCGATCGGATAAAGAACCATGGTTAGTTCCTATTCGCATGGCGGTTCCATACTCCTTACAAATTTTAACCAGCGGTGTAAACTTTTGGCGAATTCGATCGAGTTCTGCTCGGTAGGACTCCTCTGTATAATCAATTTCTTCAAACCGTTTTTTGTCAGCGTAGTTTCCCGGATTGATTCTCACTTTCTCGACCAACCTTGCAGCCAACTCGGCTGCATTGGGAGTAAAATGAATATCAGCGATGAGCGGCACCGTATAGCCACGGCTCCGCAGTTCTTTCTTTATCACTTCCAGGTTTTGTGCTTCTTTCAGACTGGGTGCGGTGATTCGAACATATTCACACCCTGCATCCACCATCCGTATCACCTGCTCCACCGATCCCTCAGTGTCCATGGTGTCGACTGTGGTCATTGATTGTACGCGGATTGGATTTTCTCCACCCAATGGAATGTCACCGATGTTCACTACGCGGGTCTTTCTGCGACTGTAGCTAACTAAACTATTGCAGTACTGCTTTACCTGAGAAATGTGTGTATTCACGTGAGCCTAATTTCTACAAAGTTAACCCTTTGCCCACCAATTTGTTCAACGAAAAAATCACTAAATATCGCCCAATTGTGGTCTAATAATGATCTCTTCAACCACGCTCCGTTCCGATATGGAATAGGCGGAAAAAACCGTCTCGGCCACATCCTCAGCCCGCATAAATCGGTCCTCGGGCAAATCTACTCCATCCCAGCTGGCTGTTCGGGTAGCGCCTGGCAGCACAGCGGTAACACGAACGTTAAATTCCTTAAGCTCCTCTCGAAGCACTTTTGAAAAACCAAGTAATGCAAATTTTGAGATGGCATAGGAGCCTCCATTTGGATAAGCCTTGATACTGGCTATTGAACACATATTAAAAACATGCCCCCTTCTGATTTCTTTCATAGCCGGTACAATCGAGCGGGATAGGTGATAGGCACTATAAACGTTACTTTCCACCATCCGTTCAAGGGCTCCATCTTCCTCATCCAGCAGGGAACCTGGGATAAAAAAACCAGCATTATTTACTAACACATCCACCGGCTGTTGAATACTCTTTACAAAACCGCCAAAAGCAACAACTTGGGCTTTAACCGACATGTCAGCCACATAGGTGTGAACCTTAACGGAGTATTTAGTTTCCAAATCATGCTTCATATCCGCCAGGTCATTTTCCTTTCGGGCGCAGGTCACTATGTCAAAGCCTACCTGTGCAAACCTTTCTATCACGGCTCTGCCAATGCCTTTCGTACCACCGGTAAGTGCTAATAATTTGTTCATAGGAATATTTATCTTTGAGCAAGATAGTATATCAAGTCAATTAGATGAAGGAATTTGGCCGTTACGTTTTGTTTCTTGAATCGCTGGTAGTGCGAAGAGAAACGTTCATCACCTACTACCGATTGGTGATGGAGGAATGTGTGCAAATTGGTGTGAAGTCAATTTCACTATTCGTCTTGGTTTCCACCTTTATGGGTGCCGTAACGACCGTTCAGACAGCTTTTAACTTAGTTACACCACTTGTACCGCGATTTGTCATCTCACAAGTAGTTCGGGAAATGACCGTGCTAGAACTAGCACCTACGATTATGGCGATTATTTTTGCTGGAAAAATCGGGTCTAGCATGGCTGGTGGATTAGGCACAATGCGTATCACGGAACAAGTCGATGCGTTGGAAGTGATGGGTATCAATTCATCCTCGTACCTGGTCCTCCCAAAGATTATTGCTTCCATGTTGATGTATCCGATGCTTGTGATTTTTGCTGGGGTATGCTCCATGTTAGGCGGCTATTTGGTAGGAACCCTCACGGGGATAATGACTCCCACGGAATACATCATGGGCATTCGATCTGTTTTTAATCAATACACCATCACTTTTGCATTGACAAAATCTATCGTTTTCGCATTTCTCATTTCTTCCATTTCGTGCTTTAAAGGATACTTTACACATGGGGGTGCTTTGGAAGTGGGCATTGCCAGCACCGAAGCCGTTACCTCTAGTGTAATAGCTGTTTTGTTAGCAGATTATTTTTTGGCAAACCTTCTGCTTTAATACATGATCAAAATTAAAAATATCAATAAGTCCTTCAATGGCAAAATCGTACTCAACAAAATCAGTGGCGAATTTGACAAAGGAAAAACAAATTTGATCATTGGGTCTAGCGGCACAGGAAAAAGTGTACTTCTTAAATGCATTGTTGGTTTGTTACAACCAGACGATGGAAATGTGTTTTATGATTTGAGAAATTTTACCGAAGCCGACAAAGATGTAAAATCGGAAATTCGCAGGGAGATTGGAATGCTCTTTCAGGGAAGTGCGTTGTTCGATTCCAAAAATGTAGAGCAAAACGTTATGTTCCCCCTCGAGATTTTAACAAAAATGCCGCAAGACGAAAAACTTGACCGGGTTAACTTCTGCCTAAAGCGGGTGGGGCTGGAAAACGTAAACAAGAAAATGGCTTCCGAAATCAGCGGAGGGATGAAAAAAAGAGTGGGTATCGCCCGAGCCATTGTGAACAACCCCAACTACCTATTCTGTGACGAACCCAATTCAGGCCTCGACCCCCAAACTTCCATTTTAATTGACGAACTCATACTCGAAATTACTCACGAGTTTAATATCACCACCATTGTCGTAACTCATGACATGAATTCCGTTCTTGGCATTGGAGAGAAAATCATGTTCCTCTATAAAGGCGAAAAATTATGGGAGGGATCTAATGACGACATCACACACTCAGGTGTAAAAGAACTAGACGACTTTGTCTTTATTAATAAGGTAATGAAAAGTTTAAAGGGAAAATAAGTCAATATAGGCTAGCTTATTGGCAAGGCAATTTTAAACTTAGTTCCTACACCTAATTGAGAGGTGAATGAAATGGTGCCTCCAAGTTGTTCAATTCCCTGTTTTGCAATTGCCAGACCTAGTCCCGAGCCCGCCTTTTTGGTACTAAAGAAAGGTAAAAAAACACGGTCAATAGTGTCGTCACTCATTCCGATTCCATTGTCTTCTATTCGAATGATAGTCTGGCTATTTTCCCGCGACACAATTACATTGACCTGAACCAACTGATCTTCTCTTCCCGACTGGAGACCGTTCAAAATAAGATTGGATAGGATTCGATTCATCAATGGAACATCCGTCATTACAAAAATGGGACCTACATCCATTCTTAAAGTAACTTTGCCTGAAGAATAGCTAGTATACAAACCAACTACATTTTCAACAATGGCTATTAGATCTCTGCGCTCCAACACAGGCATGGGCATCTTGGCAAACGTACTAAATGAAGTGGCAATCTGATTCAGTATCTCAACTTGCTCGAGCAACATTAAAATGGTCTTCTTTCGGTCACCATCCCCCTGAACAGTTACCTGCATCTGTTGCAACGCAAGTTTCATCGGAGTCAGGGGGTTTTTTATCTCATGAGCAACTTGCTGAGCCATTTCACGCCAGGCACTTTCCTTCTGAGTGCGAGCAAGCTGTATCCTACTCAATTCCAGGTTACGCACCATTTGATTGTATTCGTTTACCATTAGGCCAATTTCATCATCTGCTTTCCATTCCAATTGGTGATTGACACCGAGGGTCGTAGCACGTAACGTTTTAGTAATAAAAGCAAGTGGAAAAGTGAGCCATTTCACAGCGTAATAAGATAGGAGTGAAAATAGAACGAATACCCCGACAAAAACAATTAGAATATTTGATAGCACACTCGCTTCGTTTTTGTCAATTTGATCAGCCGATTTGAAAAAGGGCAGATTTAAGATAGCCAACAAATGGCCGGTGGTCGGTTCGCGCATCGCCAGGTAGGAATTACTAAATCTAAGTAGCCCAATTTCTTCCGGGTTGACCAAATAATTCTCTTCATCATTGGCCAGACTATGCCAAGCGGCAGGATTCATGAAATTCGACAACAACTGATTGTTAAAGATTTCGGATTGGCTAGAAGCGACAAGTTGTCCTCGAGGCGAATAAACATTTACATCTATATCAAATGAATTTGATAACTCGGATAAACGCAATTCCAGCATTCGTTTTCCGTCCAGTGAATCTGAAGGAAGTTGCAGAAAAGGGGCAATTCCTACCGACAACTGCTGAGCTCGGTCTTGCAGGTCTTTTTCAACCTTTCGTTCGTTTGAATTGCTGACGAGTTGAAGTGTTACTGCTGAAACTACTATCAATGGGAGTATGAAGGCCAAAAAGACATATAGTTGAATCTTGGTTGAATAATTGAGTTTAACACCTGCCCAATAGCTAAGAATTGAGTAAGTCAACATCCAAAATAAAATCAATAAAAGACCGATCAAAAAATGAAACGCAATATTGGCAAGCGTCCCTATAAACGGATACGAGGCTGAACTGACTATAGCTACTCCACCACCGTCTCCTTCTATAGCGTTATGAATAAATCCATCTATCACAAGGCCTTCGTTATAGACAGAGCTCGAATTCAGCCATTTCTTTTGGAAATTCTTGCGATAATTAAAAGGACCAAAACTATTAACGAGTTGTCCGTTATCAAAAAATGCATAGCTAAAATCTCGAGCGGACACGAACTGCGAAAATCGATTATCAACAAGTAGTTCCGGGTAGACATTCTGTGGCAGAATATTTTTTAATGAGAGATCCAATACCACAAAACCAACCAGGTTATTCTGTTTAACTACTTTAGCCAATCCCATATATCGCCTCTCGGAAGAGCCACTTGTTCCGGCTAGTTTATAAACACCATCGTATTCTGTTTCTATCGCTCCAGCTTGAATAGCCTTAAGCGAACTAGAAAGAGTACTCGCGGTTACGTTGTCTATCCCCTCCCCTAGCGAGTTAAACAGAAAAATATCGGTAGCGTAACGATCAAAATAGGAACTCAGATGAACCTGCTGCACTCGCTGGCGCACTACTTTTTTTGGTAGCAATGGGTTTGCAAATCGAGAAATAATAAATGGATCAGTTTCAATTTTTCGAACGGCTTCACTTAACAAGTATTGGCCCAAAATATCTTGACCGACCAGCGAGCTATTCCCAAACCGCGCGTGAGCTATAGCCTTTGACTCCATTGAAAACTTCTTGACACATAGACCTCCTTGCGTACTGTACGCTGTGATCGTAACTAGTAAGTACAAAAAAGTGGTAAAACTTATTTTTGAAAAAGACCGGTACAATCTTAGTAGGTACACCAAAAGAAAGTAAAAAAGGGAGACACCCAATGTGATTGAGTAGTCGTGTCCTTCTAGCAAGCAATAACCATAAAAAAACAGCACTGCTAAGGCTACCGAAATGAGAAATCGAAAATGATTCTTATCTGCGAGCTCAATGGCAAGACGAAGCAATACATGGCAGAAAAGAAAACTACTCAGCGAGCCAAAAAGGATCGCCAGAAAAGCCCAAAACCGATTACGGTCGAAATTCACTTGCTGGGCAATATCCAGTTGAATAGATGAGTTGTGTGAGATAATTTCAAAAAACAAATAAGGGTACAAGAACGAAAAAAAAGCCATCGTCAATAAAAGCACGATCCATGCTGACTTTATACAACGAGTAGTTGCAAACAGCTTTTTTTTAAAAAAGAATCTATTGTAGTACTTGAACAGATAAAAGCAAGCAGCCAAAACGAGAAATGCGTTTATGACAAAGTCGCCAAGAGAAACATTGACTGAAGACGAGGCAAATGTCTGCGGGTCAAACAGCCTCAAACTCCCCCACTGCATCGGGAAACCGAGTCGAATGGTCAAAATTCGAATCCCAAAAATAAAAACCAATCCAATCAGAAAAGCCATTTCTACTTTTCCATTTTGATGCAGCTTAATTGCAAAAATGATTATCCACCCGATAAAAAAAAGAACACCCAGAGTGAACAAAGCTATCGCAGCATGATCCGTTGGGTAGGTAACTCCTGTGTCGCTGATCTTTATTCTAAAATAGCATGCACGATCCTGGCCACATACCGCGATACCGGTAGGCGAATTGACATCCGAAATAAGCAGCCCATCAACCGGGAAAATCATCCGGTTCCAACTTGGTTGGAGGTACTTATTTGTAATTTTATATTGCTCAAGAAGTGGCAACAATCCTACTAGTCGCCTTCCCGAATCGAGCACCCATTTTTTTATCAAATAGTCTCCTCGATGATTTTTTAAATAGGTAACATCCAATGAGTCGTCCAGTAGAGCAGGCTCTGGAACGAACTTATTAGACCCCCATGCACATAACTCACCGCTGTCCAGAAGATAAAAAGCATCTGGCAATGGTTTACTCTTGAGCTCTCTGAAAGTCGTTTTCGCGATGCGACTTGCCTGTCTATCCATCTCTTGAATTTCTCCTTCGAGATTCCTGGAAATGCTGCGATTTAACTGGGTTTCTTGAAACTGAGTTTTGAAATACTGATGCCATCCAACTCCTCCGAGGAGAAGAAGTAGTGATAGTAAAGGCAATACAAAGTATTTATTAGAAGGCATGAAAAGGCTTTATAAAATTACTAAATGCCTGCCCCAAAAAAAACAGAAGGATTAAATGCGCTTGATGCCTCCAAACCAATAAAGGAAAAGAATTCTTGAGTAGCGAAAACTAAACGGCACAAAAAGGATGCACGCAAGAACGATGGCTACTCCATATACCCAATCAGCTGGGTCAAATAATAAATACAAGATCAACCAAAGACCAACAAAAAAAGCGATGGTAAACGCGTAACTAACGTAAAGAGCACCAAAATAAAACCCAGGTTCAGGCATAAAACTAACTCCACAATTAGCGCAGCGATCGTTCATTGCGCTGAATTTTGAAATCCGAGAAAAAGGATATTCAAAAATGTCCCCTTTTTCGCAACGGGGGCATTTACCTTGCCAGGCTGCTTTTATCGAGCTTCCTTTCATTTCGTTTGCTGGTACGATACCAGAAATAGGCTAGTGTTGCAATTGCCAAATAAGGCGCCACAAAGAGGTATAGAATTCCAAAATTTATTCCCGCGGCAATGCCAATGTTTCCATTACTGATGTTATTCTCTAACGTAGCGCGGCACATTGCGCATTGCGCACTCAATTGCTGCGAAGCTAAAAGAACAATAAAAACTATGCTAAGAAATACTTTCATACTAAATTATAAAAAACTTAACTGCCGTAGTACGGACTAATCATTAGGTACGCAATCACCCCTGTTACCGCCACATACAACCATAACGGAAATGTAAATTTAGCCAACGCTTTATGTCTTTCAAAATTGCCGGAAAGCGCCCTGGAAAAAGTAAATAATACAAAAGGAATAACTACTACAGAAAGCACGATGTGCGAGATCAATATAATGTAATAAAAAACACGAATGGCGCCTTCACCCCCAAACGGTGTAGAATCACTAAACATATGGTAGACCACGTACAAAACAAGAAAGATAGTCGACAAACCAATGGATATCTTCATCAGCAATTCATGCATATATCGGTTCTTGTTTTTGATAGCAATGACCGCTACCACCAAAAGCACTGCAGTAATGCCATTTATTGCTGCGTAAATCGGAGGCAAAAATGAAAAATCGTATCCGGGTATTCTAATCTTAAACAATGCAGCCACAGCAAGCGGAATAATGATGGAGAGGGTGAGGATAAGTTTTTTGTACGGCTCTGAACTTGTTATTGTCTTTTCCATTTTAGTAATCTTTCAATAGTATTGATATCTCCATTAACAATCGATCTGTTTCTTCGCGAGTTGTGAGTTGATAATATCCCCGGATTTGCCTTTTGCTATCCACCAACACCGCGTTATACTTTTCCGAAACTAAAAAAACGCATTTTAAACGCGCGAACTCTGCTTCATTAATAGAAACAATTTGGAGTCGACTTGGTTCAAAATCTTCTTTCAACCTCATTAGCCCCTCCGATGGTATCTCCGCAAAACTAATTAGCGTAGCCTCTTTTCCTTGCCAACCAATTCCTGATGCAATCGAATCTGCAATAATATAAGGAGCCTCAAAGATTCTCTCACAACCAACCATAAATTCGACTGAATCTTTATGATACACCGGTATATCAAATTGATTGCGACCGAACATTTTTAGAAAAAGAAAGACAATCACTGGTAACAAAAGCGCCAATGAAAGAAAGAGTATTTTACGCTTCATGTCTGCAGCTTAAAAAAAAAGGCTAAAGTTCTTCACTTTAGCCTTTCGAAAAATGTCTATACGTCTTAGTTAAGAAAATTAATATCTGAAAGCTTCATCCCTTCATAAACGAAAGCTACCAACATCCAAACAATAAAGACAATCGGTATCATAATCGACCAAAATAGCACCTTCGCTTCATAGCGCAAGTGCATAAACTCGCCAACAATATACCCAGCCTTAACGATTGTCATTACCACAAATATGACTGTCTTTGCCGGACCGTGATGCATCGAAAAGGCAATCAAGAATTCAAAAGCTGTCAATAATCCCAGGATACCAGCAACAGTCCATAATTTTTTTATCTTCTCCTTGTCTGGGGGAAGTACGGTAACTTCTGTTTCTTCTGAATGATGTGCCATAACGTTAAATCTAATTATACGAGATAAAAGAAGGTAAATACGAATACCCAAACCAAGTCAACAAAGTGCCAGTACAATCCCACCTTTTCAACCATTTCATAATGACCTCTTCGTTGGTATACTCCAGTAACAGTATTGTAATAAATCAAGAAGTTAAGCAGCACCCCACTAAAAACATGGAAGCCGTGAAACCCCGTGATAAAGAAAAAGAAGTCAGCAAAATCCTGAGGACCATATTGATTGACGTGAAGGTTCGCGCCCACTACTTCTTTGGTGATCCATTGACCATTCACAAAGTCCTTAAAGAGAGTGGGTGTATCCGTGCCAACGATAAAGTGTGTCCATTCCCAAGCCTGACAGCTTAAGAATGTAATTCCACCAAGAATTGTCCAAAGCATCCATTTTTCTACGGCCTTTCTATCCATGCGATGTCCCGCCTCGACCGCCAACACCATTGTAACGCTGCTCATAATCAGGATGAACGTCATGATACCAACGAAAACCAAAGGAAGACTTACTCCATGTAAAAAAGGAACCGCTTCAAATACTTTTTCAGGTATTGGCCAATATTCGTGAGAAAAAACAAACGCATCTGCAGCTCCCGCAAAGGCAGGATGTGCAGCACGCACTAATCCATAAGTAATCAATAGTCCGGAAAACGTAAATGCATCCGAAAGCAAAAAGAACCACATCATTAGTTTGCCATAACTAGCGTCTAACGGAGATACTCCTCCATTCCAAACATC
>VYLU01000929.1_pt1 | contig 10333 bp, 4 predicted proteins | sample 5114211 | NCBI WGS metagenome assembly VYLU01 (sample SAMN12291803, study PRJNA351875) | freshwater metagenome | isolation source: freshwater lake | place: USA: Michigan, Little Long Lake | collected 2013-08-08 | reverse complement strand
AGACGGGATTAATGGGAGTTTGGGAGTATAATACTGACCTATTTAATAGCGAGACTGTTGAAAGAATGAACGGTCATTTTCTGACTTTACTTGAGGGGATTATTGCTAATCCAAACGAGCGAGTTTCTCAATTACCTTTGTTAACAAAAGTTGAACAACAACAGTTATTAATAGACGGTCATAATACTCAAGTAGATTACCCTGCTGATAAGTGTATTCATCAGTTATTTGAGGAGCAGGTTGAACGGACTCCTAATGATGTAGCGGTGGTATTTGAGGAGCAACAATTAACCTATAATGAGTTAAATCGTCGAGCTAATCAGTTAGCCCATTATTTGCAATCTTTGGGGGTTAAACCTGATGAATTAGTGGGGATTTGTGTAGAACGTTCTTTAGAGATGATTGTCGGATTATTGGGGATATTAAAAGCGGGTGGGGCTTATGTTCCTCTTGATCCTGATTATCCCCAGGAACGTCTAAGCTTTATGTTAGAAGACTCTCAAGTGAAAGTATTAGTAACTCAAGCAAAATTAGTCGAGTCTATTCCTGAACATCAAGCACAACTTATCTGTTTAGATACAGAATGGGAAAAAATTGCTCAAAATATCCCATCAAACCCTGAAAGCGGAGTAAAACCCGATAATTTAACCTATATAATCTATACGTCAGGTTCCACCGGTAAACCGAAAGGAGTTTTAGTTAATCACGCTAATGTAGTACGTCTATTTGCGGCGACAGACTCCTGGTATCACTTCAACTCTAATGATGTCTGGACTCTATTCCATTCTTACGCTTTTGACTTTTCGGTGTGGGAAATGTGGGGAGCTTTGTTATATGGTGGACCGTTCTCCCGAAGCATTTTATCAGCTATTATGTCAAGAAAAAGTCACAATTCTCAATCAAACTCCTACCGCTTTCCGTCAGTTAATTCAAGTTGAAGAATCCTTAAAAGGAAGTTTTCCCCCCTTATCAAGGGGGGTTAGGGGGGATCGTTCATCGACAACAGATAACGATTTAAGCTTACGTTTAGTTATTTTTGGAGGAGAAGCTTTAGAAATTAACAGTTTACAGCCTTGGTTTAACCGACATGGTGACCAATGCCCCCAATTAGTTAATATGTACGGAATTACGGAAACTACCGTTCATGTCACTTGTACCGGTTGGTGTACCCGGGGAGATGTATGTGGGGGGTGCAGGAGTAACAAAAGGTTATCTCAATCGTCCTGAATTAACAACAGAAAGGTTTATTCCTAGTCCTTTTGAGAAGGATGAAGTGATTCCCCCAACCCCCCTTAATAAGGGGGGAACTCAAGGAGGAGCAAAATTATATAAAACAGGAGATTTAGCGCGTTATTTACCTAAGGGAGAATTAGAATATTTAGGACGCATTGACAATCAAGTTAAGATTCGGGGTTTTCGGATTGAGTTGGGGGAAATCGAAGCATTATTAGCATCTCATCCCCAGATTTGGGAAACAGTAGTAATAGTGAGGGATGATACAACAGGAGATAAACGTCTTGTGGCATACATTGTGCCACAATCGGAAAAAACGATTACCATTAACGAAATACGGCAATTTCTGAAAGCTAAATTACCCAGTTACATGGTTCCTAATGCTTTCGTTATTTTAGATGCCTTACCCCTTACTGCTAATGGTAAAATAGACCGTCGTGCTTTACCCCCATCAGAATCTAGTAGTGAACCATCAGAAAAATATGTTGCGCCGCGTAACCCGATTGAGGATATATTAGTAAATGTTTGGTCAGAAATTCTAAAAGTAGAGAAAGTGGGCATCAATGATAACTTCTTTGAACTGGGAGGACATTCCCTACTAGCCACTAAATTAGTAGCACAGATCCGCGATCGCCTGAAAATTGAGCTTCCCCTACGTCAGTTATTCAACACAGCAACCCTCGCTGAATTAGCCCAAGGGATTGAACAGTTAAAACAGCAAACACCGGATTCCCCTGTTCCCACCATTTTACCAAGAAAAAGAAAATGAATTTTGAAGAATTACCCCTATCCTATGCCCAACAGCGTTTATGGTTCCTAGATCAATTAGAACCCAACAGTTCTTTCTATAACGTTCCTCTTGCCTTGCATTTAGCGGGGGATCTTCAGGCAGATATCCTCGAAAAAAGTTTACAAAAAATTATTCAACGTCATGAAGCCCTCCGCACCAATTTCACGACTATTGAAGGAAATCCTGTACAAATAATCAAACCAGAAAGCAATTGGAAATTAACGCTTGTTAATGTTAAAGACAGCCCAAAATATCGAGAAGATCAGGAAATAAAAAAATGGCTAGAAATTCACAGCCATCAACCCTTTGATTTAGCCAATGACTCCCTGATTAGAGCCACCCTACTCAAGTTATCAGACACAGAATATTTCTTGCTGATTTGTCTGCACCATATTGTCTCTGATGGTTGGTCAATGGGGGTATTTATTGAGGAATTGACAACCCTTTATAATGCCTATACTAAAGGTTTAGAGAAATCCGCCAAAATCAGTTAAATTACTGGCAAAAACAGTTAGCAGCAGCACCCGCCTTATTACATCTACCGACAGATCGTCCAAGGCCTCCGGAACAACGTTTTGAGGGAGATCGGATCAATGGTATTCTTTCCCCAGAACTTAGTCAGGGGTTAAATAGGCTGAGTCGTGAACAAGGTGTCACCTTATTTATGACCCTCCTGACCGCATTTAAGGTACTACTCTATCGCTATACGGGACAAACAGATATTTTGGTTGGTACTCCCATCGCCAACCGTACTCGTAGTGAACTGAATGGGTTGATCGGCTTTTTTGTCAATACCTTAGTCTTAAGAACAGATTTAGCAGGAAATCCCAGTTTTACCGAGTTATTAAAACAGGTACGAGAGACAGCAACGGATGCTTACGACCATCAAGATTTACCTTTTGAGATGTTAGTAGAGGCCATACAACCTGAAAGAAATATGAGTTATACTCCTTTATTTCAGGTAATGTTTGGCCTAGATACTCAAGTTCTCAATCAAATAGATTTAGAGGGAATAAAAGCTACTATTCAGCCTTTAGAATCTAAGACGGCTAAGTTTGATTTAAGTTTATCTATACAGGTAAAAGAAGCTGGATTAACTGCAATTTGGGAATATAATACAGATTTATTTAATCAAAGCACAATTGAGCAACTATCAGGGCATTTTGTTAACCTATTAACCGGGATTATTGCTAATCCAGAACAAGTAATTAGTCAATTACCATTACTAACAGAAAGTGAGAGTAATCAGTTATTATTTACTTGGAATCAGACTGAAATTGACTACAAAAATGATTTGTGTCTGCATCAGTTGTTTGAACAACAAGTAAAACAGAATCCACAAGCGATCGCAGTTAAATTAGAAAATGAATTTTTTACCTATCAAGAATTAAATAATCGTGCTAATCAATTGGCACATTACCTACAATCTTTGGGAGTAAAAGCTGATAGTTTAGTCGGGATTTTTGTTGAACGTTCCCTAGATATGATCATCGGAATCCTGGGAATACTTAAAGCTGGGGGAGCATATATTCCTTTAGATATTGATTATCCCCCAGAGCGAATTGCCTATCTTCTTGAAGATACTCAACTTAGTATTCTCTTGACCCAATCTAAATTTGTTGAGCAACTTCCCCAATTTCCACCGAACACTATCTGTTTAGATCAAGACTGGTCAATAATCGCCAAACAGAGTACAGTTAAACCTTTGGTAGCAGTTGAGCAGCACAATTTAGCCTATATTATCTACACCTCTGGCTCCACAGGTCAACCCAAAGGGGTAATGATTGAACATCGCTCAGTAGTCAACTATATCCTGACTACTATTCGAGAGTATGGTATTACCTCAGAGGATCAAATTCTGCAATTTTCCTCTGTCTGCTTTGATCCTTCCGTTGAAGAAATCTTTGTTAGTTTGTTATCGGGTGCAACCTTGGTATTGCGAACAGAAGAGATGTTGCGCTCTAGTGAGGATTTTTGGCAATGTTGTCAAAAATGGCAGTTAACAGTTTTAGGGATTCCTACTGCCTATTGGCATCAATTAGTCTCTGAACTGACTCCTACTGCTCTGCCAATTCTCTCAAAGATTAAAGTAATTTTCATTGGCGGGGAAGCCATTCAACCGGCAAAAGTACAGCAATGGCAAACAATTACGGGTCAATATTCCCCTCTTCCTCGACTATTCAATGGTTACGGACCAACAGAAGCAACCATTGCGGCGACTTTCTCCGAATTTACTTCACCAACTATAACCAATGTTCCCATTGGGCGACCCATCAGTAATACTCAGGTTTATATTCTTGATGCTTTCTTACAACCTGTTCCTGTGGGGGTAGCCGGAGAATTACATATTGGCGGTGTCGGGTTAGCCAGGGGTTATTTTAATCGTCCCGAATTAACTCAAGAGAAATTTATCCCTAATCCTTTTGAGAAGGATGAAGTGATCCCCCCAACCCCCCTTAATAAGGGGGGCAATGAGCCGTCAAAATTATATAAAACTGGGGATTTATGTCGGTATTTACCCGATGGTAATATTGAGTATTTAGGACGGATTGACAATCAAGTAAAAATTCGCGGTTTCCGCATTGAATTGGGGGAAATTGAAACTGTTCTTAGTCAGCACAGTGCGGTAAAAACGGCTGTTGTTATTGCCTGGGAAGATGAGACAAATCAGAAACGTTTAGTCGCCTATATTATTCCCCAAGTAGAGATTATTTCCCCCCAAAAAGAGGAAAATTCGCTTAATGTTACTGAACTGCGGCAATTCCTGAAAGCTAAGTTACCAGAGTATATGATTCCTAGTGCTTTTGTTATTTTGGAATCCCTACCCTTAACGCCTAATGGTAAGACTGATTACCGTGCTTTACCGACTCCCGAATTCCAAAGCCAAGAGCAGTATATCGCGCCGCGTAACCCGATTGAGGAGATATTATCCTCGATTTGGGCAAAAGTGTTAAAAGTTGCACAGGTGGGGATTCACGACAACTTCTTTGAGTTGGGTGGACATTCATTATTAGCAACTCAACTAATTTCGCGCATCCGTGAGGCTTTTCAGGTAGAAATGCCCTTACGGGAGTTATTTGTTGCACAGACAATCGCCGAATTAGCACAGGTAATAAAACGTATTTCGCAGCAAGCAGCAGAATTACCCTTATCTTTTGCTCAGACTCGTCTTTGGTTTTTGGCTGAATTTGAGTCGAATAGTTCTTTTTATAATATCCCCCTAGCCTTGCGTTTAGAGGGAACTTTAAACTCACAAATCTTAATCCAGAGTTTAGAAGAAATTTGTGATCGCCACGAAGCTTTACGCACCAACTTTATTACCGTTGATGGTATCGCTACCCAGATTATACAAACACGAACCTGGACAGTTACGGTAGTTGATTTACAGCATTTATCTAGCAGTGAAAAAGTAATTGCCTCCCAAGAGTTGAACCCTTAATCAGAATCACTTTAGTGGTGTTATCTGAAACGGAACACATCTTGTTAGTCTGTATGCACCACATTGTCAGTGATGGCTGGTCAATGGGGGTATTTCTTCAGGAACTAACCGCCCTCTATAATGCCTATATTCAGGGTTTATCTTCGCCTCTAAATCCCCTATCTATCCAGTATGGAGATTTTACCCTTTGGCAAAGACAATGGCTGCAGGGAGAGGTATTGCAACAGCAACTAGACTACTGGCAAAAACAGTTAGCAGACGCACCGGCCCTTCTATCTTTACCAACAGATAGACCTCGACCCAATCAACAAAGTTTTGCTGGGGGACATCTACCTTTTAGCCTTTCCCTAGAATTAACCGAAAAACTGACCCAATTATGCTGTCTTACTTTACCGTTATACAGAACAGGAAGACATCTTAATTGGTACTCCCATTGCTAACCGTAATCGCAGGGAAATTGAAGGTTTAATCGGCTTTTTTGTCAATACTTTGGTCTTGCGAATTGACTTGTCAGGTAAACCCAATTTTAATCAGTTATTGGGTCGAGTGCGGGAAATGGCAATGGATGCCTATGCTCATCAGGATTTGCCTTTTGAAATGTTAGTAGAAGTCCTACAACCTGAACGAGATTTAAGTCATGCGCCTTTATTTCAAGTGGATTTTCTGCTGCAAAATAGTCCTCCGTCTCCCTTAGAACTAACAGGATTAACTGCCACTCCCCTCACCACAGAAAATGACACCGCCAAATTTGATCTAACCCTGGCTATGGAGAATACCGGTGCAGGATTACAAGGGGTATGGGAATATAATACCGATTTATTTGATCGCAGTACTATTGAGCGATTAACAGGAAATTTCATCACCTTACTAGAAGCATTGGTTGTTAATCCACAACAGCCAATTTTCCAACTACCACTATTAACTGAAGTAGAGGCAAAAGAATTATTACAAGACTGGAATGCCACCGAAAAAGAATATCCTTTCCATCAGTGTGTTCATCATTTATTTGAAGAACAAGCAGCCAGAACACCGGATGCAGTAGCAGTGGTATTTGAAGGTCAAGAATTAACCTATCAAGAATTAAATATCCAGGCGAATCAATTAGCCCATTATTTAAAATCTTTGGGAGTAAATTCAGAAGTTTTAGTTGGCATTTATCTAGAGCGGTCGCTGTTAGTTATTGTCGGATTATTGGCAGTTCTCAAAGCTGGAGGAGCCTATCTACCTTTAGACCCAGATTATCCCAAGCAACGGTTGACTTACATGGCAGAAGATGCCCAAATTTCTCTACTGCTAACTCAAGAAAGTTTACTCGATTCTTTGCCCGTAGAAGATGTGGGGGTAATTGTCTTAGATAAATTAGCGGAGATATTGACAGTTCAAAGTCCAGAAAATTCCTTCAGTGAAGTGGTTTCAGAAAATCTACTATGCCTATTATATACATCTGGTTCAACGGGTAAACCTAAAGGAGTGATGTTAACTCACGCAGCCTTAGTTAATCATAGTTGGGGCATTAGTGAAGTATTCGGTTTAACAGAATCTGATCGCGTTTTACAGTTTGCTTCCTTTGGTTTTGATGTCGCTGCGGAAGAAATTTTTCCCACCTGGTTAAAAGGTGGCACAGTGGTTTTAAGACCAGGGCAAATGTTCCCAACTTTGACTGATTTTGCCGATTTTATCGAACAAGAAAGGCTCACCGTTTTAAATATTACCCCCGCCTATTGGCATGAATGGGCGCTCGCCGTTTCCCAATCATTAGCTACTGTACCATCCAGTCTGCGAGTTGTCGCCGTGGGGGGGGATGCAGTGTTACCAGAAACCGTCAATATTTGGCGACAAATGGTCGGGAAACGGGTTCAATGTATCAACGTCTATGGACCCACAGAAGCGTCTGTAACCGCCATAGTTCATGACTTGCTAGATTATCAGTCAGAGAAAATCAATTCGGTGCTGATTGGTCGTCCCATTGCTAACACAAAAGCCTATGTTCTGGATCAAAATCTGCAACCTGTACCCATTGGAGTTAAGGGAGAATTGCATTTATGCGGTGTTCGTTTAGCGCGGGGTTATCTGAATCGTCCCGAATTAACTGCTGAAAAATTTATTAACAATCCCTTTGCTAATGCAGCTTTCAATCGGTTGTATAAAACGGGAGATTTAGCGCGTTATTTACCCGATGGTAATATTGAATGTTTTGGCCGGATTGATAATCAGGTTAAAATTCGCGGATTCCGTATTGAGTTAGGAGAAATTGAAGCGGTACTTAACCAAAATATTGATGTACAAACATCTTGTGTGATTATTCGCGAAGATACTCCGGGGGATAAATATTTAGTCGCCTACATAGTAGCTCATTACGAACGGATACCGATGATTAGTGAACTGCGTCAGTTTCTGTCCAGTAAATTGCCTCTATATATGGTTCCTCAAGCTTTTGTTTTTCTGGAATCTTTACCCCTTACTACTAATCGTAAGGTAGATCGTCGCGCTTTACCCGCACCAGATAAAATAGGGAATCGCCGGGATCAATATGTAGCACCACGCAATGGAATTGAAGAGATGTTGGTGCAAATTTGGACAGAAATACTCAAAGTAGAGCAAGTGGGAATTTATGATAATTTCTTTGAAATTGGCGGCCATTCTCTCCTCGCAACTCAATTAGTCTCGCGGATTCGGAGTTTATTTAAAATAGAACTACCTTTGCGGAGTTTATTTGGTGCAGCTACGGTAGCCGAATTAGCGCATCTTATTGGACAACTACAGCAGCAAAATCTCACTCTAACAGTACCCCCCATTTTACCGAGAACTAAGGATACAGAACTACCTCTATCTTTTGCTCAACAGCGTTTATGGTTTTTAGATCAATTGCAACCAAATAGCGCTTTATATAATATACCGATGGTGTTGCATTTCCGAGGCAACCTCAATCAAAAGGCCTTAGAACAAAGTTTACAAGAAATTTGCGATCGCCATGAAGTATTACGGACTAATTTTGTCACGATTGGTGGACAACCGACTCAGGTTATTCAAACAACAAGGGAGACAATATCGGTCGTTGATTTACAAGATTTACCCATCCATGAACAAGCAGAAAAAACACAGCAATTAAAGCAAAAACAAGCGACTCAACCCTTTGATTTAGCCAAAGAATCCTTAATCAGAATCACTTTAGTGGTGCTATCTGAGACGGAACATCTCTTGTTAGTGTGTATGCACCACATTATTAGTGATGGTTGGTCAATCGAAGTGTTGATTCACGAATTGACCAGCTTATATAATGCTTATGTGCAGAATCAACCCGCAAATTTAGCTCCCTTACCGATTCAGTATGGAGATTTTGCACTCTGGCAAAACCTCGACCTGCGGTGCAAAGCTTTGTCGGTACTCAGCAAGAATTTTCCCTTTCCCCCAAACTTAGCCAAGCTTTGACTGAATTGAGTCACCAACAAGGGGTGACATTATTTATGACGCTGTTGGCTGCTTTTGATGCTTTACTGTATCGTTATACAGGTTCCGGTGATATTTTGGTAGGAACTCCCATTGCTAACCGTAATCGCAGCGAAATTGAGGGTTTAATCGGCTTTTTTGTGAATACTTTAGTGATGCGGACGGATTTATCAGATAATCCGAGTTTTAGTCAGTTATTAACCCGTGTTCGGGAAGTGACCATGGATGCTTACGCGCATCAAGACTTACCCTTTGAAATGTTAGTCGAAGCGTTGCAACCGGAACGGGATTTGAGCCATACTCCCCTATTTCAAGTCGCTTTTGTCCTGCAAAATACACCCAAGTCTGAGATTGCAATGACGGGATTAACGGTGACAGATTTGCCACCGGAAAATACCACAGCTAAGTTTGATTTAACCTTAGCAATGGTTAACACCGATGATGGCTTAAAAGGTGTCTGGGAATATAATACTGATTTGTTTGACAGTAGCACTATTGAACGACTATCATGGCATTTTATTAACTTATTAGAGGGGATTGTAGCCAATCCTCAAGAGCGGATTTCCCAATTACCCTTATTGACAGAAAGTGAAACTAATCAGTTATTAATTGAGTGGAATAATACTCAAGTTGACTATCCTGAGTATAAGTGTATTCATCAATTATTTGAGGAACAGGTAAAACGCACACCCGACGCGGTAGCGGTGGTCTGTTCCCAGCAACAATTAACCTATAATGAGTTAAATCGTCGAGCTAATCAATTAGCACATTATTTACAATCTTTGGGGGTAAAACCTGATACTTTAGTCGGCATTTGCCTTGAGCGTTCCTTAGAGATGATTGTGGGATTATTGGGTATTTTAAAAGCCGGTGGTGCTTATTTACCACTTGACCCGGAATATCCCAGTGAACGGTTAAGCTTCATGTTAGAAGATGCTCAATTATCATTGCTGTTAACGCAACAAAAGTTAGAAGAAAATCTCCCTCAACATCAAGCTTCGATTATTTGCTTAGATACCGACTGGGAAAAAATTGCCGAAAACAGCCAGTCAAATCCAGAAAACACCGTCACCCCAGATAACTTAGCTTATGTTATCTACACTTCCGGTTCCACAGGTAAACCGAAAGGGGTGTTAGTCAATCACTCTAACGTAGTGCGATTATTTGCCGCTACAGACGCTTGGTATAATTTCAATAGTCAAGATGTCTGGACTCTATTTCATTCCTACGCTTTTGACTTTTCGGTGTGGGAAATGTGGGGAGCTTTGTTATATGGTGGACGCTTAGTAGTTGTCCCCTACTTAGTGACTCGTTCTCCCGAAGCATTTTATCAGCTATTATGTCAAGAAAAAGTCACAATTCTCAATCAAACTCCTACCGCTTTCCGTCAGTTAATTCAAGTTGAAGAATCCTTAAAAGGAAGT
>VYLU01000091.1_pt1 | contig 10409 bp, 10 predicted proteins | sample 5114211 | NCBI WGS metagenome assembly VYLU01 (sample SAMN12291803, study PRJNA351875) | freshwater metagenome | isolation source: freshwater lake | place: USA: Michigan, Little Long Lake | collected 2013-08-08 | reverse complement strand
AATGCGATTTTAGCTGGGGCTGTTTTTTTGGGAGATTTCACGGTTATAGTCAGCCAACTTTTTAACCCGCCCTTGCCCGAAGGTTCGGTCTCCATTTTTACGTTCACCCCACAGATTTTTGCAATTGCTTTGGTCAACTCAAGTAGTTCACGCTCGCACTTATTGTGGATCAGGGCGTCCATCGTATGTGATTTATCGCTAAACCAGTAATGAAATTGTAGTTTGAAGGTCATTCTATGCGAATCTCCGGCATTGGCCATTATTTCAACAGTTCGTTAAAAAGGGCTGCCAAAGTATTGAATTCCTGTCTTAATTAAAATAGAAGGGGCGTGAGTGAAGATTGGAGGAGAGAGTTACTTGCCCCACGCCCGCCTTGCATGTCTTTTTGAAGTATGATTACTCGGTTATTTGGAAGCTGCTAGCTTGAAAGAGCTTACAAAGTCACTTTTTAAAAATATTACTTTCGATCGCCATTTTTTTATACTCCGGCAGTATTCTCTCGTAAAGTGCTTCGTCTACTTTCTTCAGCGAATTCATGAGTCCACCAATGCCCGAGTCTTTTAGGCTCACGCGCTGTTTTCTAATTTCCTCCATTTTATTCCGGATGGTGGCTTCCAGCTTTATGAGTTCTCGTTCGGTCATCAGATAATATTATGAGGGTAAAGTTAATGATGATTATCTACATCCCGCATCCAAACAAATTCTCATTTTCGCTGTTTCCAACGTTATGAAGATTTACAACCTCCAACGAAAACAGCTATTGCCGATATCATTGAAAGAAGCTTGGGATTTTTTTTCGACTCCCAAAAATCTTTCGAAGATTACTCCCGAGCATATGGGGTTTGAAATTTTATACATTTCAGGAGGTGAAAAAGCTTATGCGGGGCAGATTATCAGGTACAATGTGAGTGTATTGCCGGGTATTAAACTTCATTGGGTTACTGAGATTACCCAAGTAAAAGAGCCCCTTCATTTTATTGACGAGCAGCGCTTCGGGCCTTACGCACTTTGGCACCATCAGCACCATTTCAAAGAGGTAGACGGAGGAGTAGAAATGACAGACGAAGTGAACTATGCCATAGGCTACGGTTTTATTGGTAGACTGGCTCACTGGCTTTTTGTTGGCAAAGAGGTAAATCGTATTTTTGACCATCGCTACCAAGTGTTGGAGCGCTACTTTAAGCGGTAATGAACGGTCTCTCAATTCTTTTTTGTGCGATAATCATCATCGGCACATTCCTAGCGATGGAGGGTGTGGCTTGGTTTTCCCATAAATATATCATGCACGGATTTTTGTGGACATGGCACCGATCGCACCACCGCGTACACACACACACGTTTGAAAGGAATGATTTGTTTGCGGTCGTGTTTAGTATTCCTGCTATGACGCTGATGGTTATGTCTACCACGCTGTTTCACAGTGTTTATGTTTTCTCCATAGGCATTGGTATTATTTGCTATGGCATTTTTTATTTTGTTTTTCATGATGTAATTGTTCACCAGCGCATTAAATGGCTGCCCAAAAAGAGAGGAAGTTACCTTCAGCGGATGATTCACGCCCATTACATCCACCACAGCAAGCACACCAAAGAGAATTGTGAAGCGTTCGGGTTTTTGTATGCGCCCAAAAAATTTGAGCCCAAGAAATTTGTTTTAAAAAAGGAGCGTACTGAAACGCAGTAAACCATAGGCTTTAAGCCGCAAGCTACAGGCTGCTAGCTTGTGGCGCGTAGCCTGAGGCGTATAGCCATTTAAAGAAATGATCCCAGACATATACATCTACGCTATCGTTGATTTTCTAACGATCATTTTTCCACTTTTTCTAAGTTTTTTACCGATCAATCCCGTCTACAAAAAATGGAGAGCGATAGTACCAGCCATTCTAATTCCGGGTATCCTTTTTTTGTTTTGGGATAATTTGTTTGCCTCTTGGGGTATTTGGGGATTCAATCCGAAATACATCGTTGGCATATATTTCTTTCATCTACCTTTAGAGGAGGTGCTTTGGTTTATATGTATTCCGTATGCCTGTATTTTTTCCTACGAGGCTGTTAACTATTATTTCAGAGAGGATATACTAAACAAGAAGTCAGTTTTTTTTTCAGTCGTGATTATTTTTTTTCTGGCAGTCGTTGGCTCGTTAAATTATGGTAGACTATATACGTCTGTTACTTTCTTTGCGCTTTCGATTTTTCTCTTTTTTGTCCAATGGATTTGGAAACCAATTTTCTTGGGACGGTTCTACTTAGCGTTCTCTTTTATTTTAATTCCTTTTTTTATTGTGAACGGTGTCTTGACAGGGACAGGTATTGAAGAACCAATCATTTGGTATAACAATGATGAGAACCTGGGCATTCGAATCGGCACCATTCCAATTGAGGATATTTTCTATGGCATGCTGCTGGTACTGCTGAATATTAGCCTATTCGAGTTCTTTCAAAAAAAAAGCGTCAAGACTAATTCCTGACGCGTTCTAAGTTATTTGGGTGCTTCTCAGATTAGGCAGCTACCGCTCCTTTGGTTGATTTTTTAGACTCCACTTTCTTTTTCATTTTGTTGGTTTTCTTCGAGTCCTTTTTCATTTGCTTGCCCACAACAGCCGCAATTTTCTTCGCGCTGCGCTCAACTAGTTTGTCAGTCTTTTTAGTGGCTTTAGAAACTCCGAGTGTTTGAATAGTTTGGTGTAAAGAGTCAACCAATAAATTTTTTACTTCTTTTTTTCCTTTTAAAATGAGTTTTTCCATACTGTTTTTTGGCTTGTGTGAACACGAAAGTATAATGTTACTCATATATTACCAAAAAGTTAATAAAATTTAAAATTGGATTACTTTTTCTGCTCAATCCGCTTGATTTCAGGGTTTTTTCGGATTAATTCAAATTGACTTTGCACCTCTTCTAGTCTTTTTACAGTGAGTTCGTAAACCTCTCCCTGCTGGTCGGTCGGTGGGGCGTCTGCACTAAATACCTGGCTTTCTTTCCCAAGTGCAAGCAATCGTTCCAATACCTGTGCACCACTTCTAAAAATATCCCATCTCGCACCGGTTTGATTAATGTCAAACAACACAGCTTCGAGCTGATAGATTTTTTCTTCCAATGCTGCGGCTTTGCGGTCGCCCTTTTTTGCCAGCAAAACACTTCGCATTTTTTCCATTTCGTCAATCAGCTGCAGAGCTGTCTTGGTGGCGGTATAGAGTTTTACTCCAAGTGCATACTGCTTGGCCATATGCTCGTCAGTAGATGGCGTGTTGGGATCTTTTAGAAGAGGCAGCACTTGTTTATACTCTTTTCCATTTGCTTTTAATACAATGGTATAGTTACCTGCCGGAGCCATAGGAGGTGTTAATCCAGGGCCAATATCTAAATCAGGTATAAACAAATTGCGTTCTCCTTTCTCGTCTAATGCTACCCAGTCTTTACCCCGTGGTCTTGTGCGCAACTTGGGCATAGTGTGTTCTTGCAGTCTCAGGTTCCACCACATCCGTTGGATGCCGGGTTGATTCTTAGCCTTCAACTTCTGAACAAGTTCACCGCTCGAATGGTACACCAAAAGTTCTACACTGTCTTTCGACTTTTCTTTCAAGTAATAAGAAATAGCTGCACCATCAGGTGGATTTTGTCCATTGACAAAACTGCGATCTGTTTTTATTCCGTTTACATCTTGAAAGCGGTAGGTGGGCCTGAGTGAAAATAAATGAGCCTCTCCATTTTTTACTTGCTCACTAAACTCGCGAATAGGCGTGATGTCGTCCAATATGTAAATTCCTCTTCCATAAGTACCGATCACCAGATCTCTAAAATTCTTTTGGATTTCAATTCCGTAAATCGGAACAGGTGGCAAATTGTTTTTCAGATGAATCCAGTTTTTTCCATCATCGGGCGAAAAATACAACGACTTATCGGTGCCCATCCACAAGAGCCCAGCCTGTGTGGGATCTTCTTTGATCTGATTCACGAAATTTGAATTGGAAGCAGGAAGATCAATTTTCAGTCGCGTCCACGATTTTCCAAAATCGGTCGTTTTAAAAACATAAGAGCCAAAATCATTGACGTGATGCGCGTCTACCGACAAGTAGCAAGTGCCTGCATCAAAATTAGAGGCATCGATATTTCGAATAGTGCTCCATTTGGGCAAGCCTGAAATATTGGCGGAAACATTTGTCCACGTTTTACCACCGTCTTGTGTTACGTTCACTTGACCATCATTGCTGCCCGTCCACAATACACCTTCCTTCACAGGAGATTCTGCCATCGAGTAAAGTGTGCACCCATCCCACGTCATTAAATTATCATTGGCAATTCCCCCCGAATTTTGTTGGTGCGTTTTATCATTGGTTGTCAAATCAGGACTAATCACTTGCCAATTTTGACCAACGCTATTTGTCTCATGAACAAACTGACTCCCTACCCACACACGACCTTTCACGTGTTTGCTTAACACCATCGGAAAATTCCAATGCCAACGATACTTAGCATCTGCCGGCTTAGAACCAATTTGCGTTTGTGGCCACACACGCACATCGCGTGGGTGCATCGTTTTTAAATCAAACACATCCAGCCCTCCATCGTAACAGCCACTCCATACTATCGAATTGTCAAACGGGTCGGGTTGCGCAAATCCACTTTCACAACCGCCTACTCCATGCCATGCTCCCAATGGAATGTTGTTGCCGCCCAAGTATCTACTAGGCCCTCGATAGCTCCATCCATCTTGTCGATTGGAATACACATTATAGGGAATCTGATTGTCAACGGCCACGTGATACATCTGTGCAATCGGTAGGTTGACGTTGCTCCAGGTTTTACCCTCATTGAAGGTCATGTTGAGACAACCATCATGCGCACATAAAATACGTTTACCATTCTTGGGATCAAACCACATGTCATGATTATCGCCACCAGGCGCCCATTGATTGAATTTCTTATCGAATGTTTTACCCCCGTCTGTAGTTTTCATGATGCCTACTGAAATGGTATAGACGGTGTTTTCATCAGCGGTCGAAACGCGCAATCGCGTATAATAGCCAGCGCGTTGCCCCATGCCGTGGTGTTGATGCATTAACTTCCAACTGTCTCCGCCATCTTCCGACCGATACAGCCTTGGTTCTTTATCTTCCACCAATGCGTACACCACTTTTGGATTGGAGTAGGCTACGTCCACGGATGTTTTTCCAACCGGATGGGTAGGGCCACTCTCTATTCCATTTCGCAGTGGTTGCCATGTCTTACCACCATCTTTGGTGCGATAAATACCACTACCTGCGCCACCACTATTTAACTTCCAGGTTTTTATTTCCACCTCCCACATCGCTGCATACAACACATCTGGGTTTTGAGGATCAATTGACAAATCTGAGCAGCCCGTATTTTCATTCACGAAGAAAACACGCTCCCAATTTTTTCCACCATCTACTGTTTTGTAAACACCACGTTCTTGCTGGGGGCCATGTGTATGACCCAGTGATGCGACATAAACGGTGTTCGTATCGGTCGGATGTACAATGACGCGGCTGATGCGAAATGTTTTTTCTAGGCCAAGATTTTTCCACGTCTTCCCCGCATCAGAAGATTTATACACGCCATTTCCCACGGCATGAGCAGGGCGGATCAAAAATGTTTCACCTGTGCCCGCCCAAACTTGCTTATGATTGGAGGGAGCGATAGCCAATGCCCCAATGGAAGAATCCTCGGTATCATCAAAAATCGACTTCCAAGTGGTGCCCATGTCCTCGGTTTTCCAAATGCCACCGCTAGCCGCGCCAGCGTACGATACCAAGGGGTTTCCCGGTTCGCCAACTGTTGATATCATGCGATTGCCGTCAGGCCCAATGAAACGGAATTTGAGATTAGAAAATGTTTTAGGGTCGAAGGACTGGCAGAATAGTGTTGTGGTTGTAAACCAACACAGTACGACTAGTAAGTATCTCATGTATTTTATCGGTTGTTTGAGCAAAAGATAGAAAAGAGATTCGACTTTTATCTGGACATTTTTAGAGAGCGAATCAGTTTTATTTTAACGGCAAACGCCTGCTATTTACTCGCATAGGATGCCAAACACTGAAACTCGGGATGGTTAACAATCAACTTAAACCAATACGTGTATTGATCAGGATTTGCTGCCATTTCATTTACCAAATCGGCAATGGAGATAAATTTCCAATCTTCCACTTCCTCAGCGTTAACACTGGGTACTCCATCATAAATACCCTTGAAGACATAGTCGACTTCGTGCTCAATCAGGTTTTGATCGAGATTTGTTTGGTACACGAATTTGTAGATAAATTGAGGAGAAAGTTCGATGCCCATTTCATAACGAAGTCGCTTTTTGACCGTCAATTCAATTTCTTCAGTTGGTGTGGGATGGCTGCAGCAGGCGTTTGTCCATAAGCCTCCGCTATGATATTTTTTCGCTGCCCTTTTCTGAATGAGCATTTCGCCTTGCGAATTAAAAACGACTATCGAAAAGGCTCTGTGCAATTGCCCTTTCTCGTGCGCCTCCATTTTTTCCATGATACCGATGGCGTTGTCTTCCTTATCCACAAGTATCACCGAGTCCATCAAATGAGATTTAGCTGATGTTTGACGTAGGAATAGGCCAGAATCGATAGCTTCCTTCTATTTCTTACCCTGATTCGTTTTGTCAACACCGTGCTGCTAGATGTATTTTTAATTTTTTCAAATAGTGCTAGGTAATAGACATAGGCAACATAAACGCCAAACCGAGCTGACTTTGGAAGCTGTTTAATGCCTTCATACCCTTCTTTGAAATCAGCCGCAACATCTTGTTCGATTTGCTTTTTAGTTGATTCATCGAAGCGAGACAAGTCAACACCAGGGAAATAGGTGCGACCCATTTGATTGTAATCTGCATTCAAATCACGTAGAAAATTGATTTTTTGGAAAGCCGAACCTAACTTCATTGCGGAAGGCTTCAAGCGCTCATACATTTCCCTATCATTTTTACAAAATACGCGCAGTGACATCAGACCTACCACTTCTGCGGAACCTAAGATATATTCATTAATACCTTGTTCATCGTACGAGGTATTCTTCAAATCCATTTCCATACTTTTCAGGAACTGGTTATAAAGGGCTGGCTCTATTCCGTAAAAATTAACTGTTTTTTGAAAGCTATTTAGAATTGGATTGAGACTAATTTTCTCTTCGATGGCTTGGTATGTTTCTGTTTTGAAACGAGAGAGTAGCAATTCTTTATTGTAATCATGGAACGTATCCACTATTTCATCAGCAAAACGAACAAATCCATAAATCGAATAAATTGGTTCACGAAATTCTTTCTCTAAACATTTAATGCCTAGTGAGAAGGAGGTGCTATAAGCGCGAGTTGTTACACGGCTACACTGTGCTGATACCTTATCAAATAATTCCTTACTCATGGTCTTCGGTTTTTACCGAGAAGTAACCGACAAAATTAACCATTTTGCTTTGCTAGTTCGCTAGCCACAACCTGCCCCGAAATCAATGAGGGAGGCACACCTGGTCCTGGCACAGTCAATTGTCCCGTATAAAACAGGTTTTTGACCTTTTTGTTTATCATGGAGGGCTTGAGGTTGGCCGTTTGAAGAATGGTGTTCGCCAAACCGTAGGCATTTCCTTTAAATGCGTGGTAGTCAGACACAAAATCTGAATGAGCATAGCTTCTTTTAAAGACAATGTGCTGTCGCCAGCTGTCGCCTGTTAGCTTTTCAATTCGATCCATCATGACATTGAAATATTTTTCTCGAGTTGTTTCATCGTCTTGCAGACCGGGTGCAACTGGCATCAACAAGAAAATATTTTCATGCCCTTCCGGGGCAACAGAAGGGTCGGTTTTGGAAGGTACCGATACATAAAATAAGGGATCGGTTGGCCATTGTGGACTAGTATATATTTCCTTGGCGTGCTTACCAAAATCGCGGTCAAAAAATAAATTATGATGTAACAGATTTTTGACTTTCTTACAAACGCCCAAATAGTAAATCAAGCTGGAAGGCGCCATCACTCTATTTTGCCAGTAGCTTTCAGTGTACCTGCGATGTGTTGCTGGCAACAAATTCTGTTCAATATGGTGGTAGTCTCCACCGGCCACCACATAATCAAACTCGTGTTGAATGCCATTCACAACAATGCTTTGGGCCTTGGTTCCACTTACATTTATCTTTTCTACTTCACTGTTGAACGCAAATTTCACCCCCAAATCCTCTGCTACCTTTACCATTCCTTCGACAATTTTATGCATACCATCCATCGGGTACCAAGTGCCTAATGCCATGTCTGCATAGTTCATTAAGGTGTAGAGTGCCGGAGTTTTATCCGCAGGTGCGCCCAAAAACAAAACCGGAAATTCCAATAATTGAATAAGCCGAGGATCTTTGAAGTACTTTTTTACGTAGGCTTTAACAGATTCAAAAACATGTAGCTTAAATGCACCCTTTAGTAATTCAAGATCAGCAAGTTCCAAAATGGACAATCCAGGTTTGTAAACCAGCTTATTGACTCCAATTTCATATTTGTATTTTCCTTCCTTCAAAAATTGAGTTAGGTGAACGCTGCTTCCTTTCTCAATACTTTCAAAAAAATCTAATAATGCTTTTTCTCCAGCAGGAATGTCTTTGTGATCGGTCTCGGAAAAAAATACGCGGTAGGAGGGATCAAGCCGTTTCAGCTCATAGTAATCAGCAGGCGTTTTCCCGAACAAGGCGAAGTACTTTTCAAATACATCCGGCATCCAGTACCAACTAGGTCCCATGTCAAAAACAAAGCCATCGGTTTCAAACTTACGTGCTCGGCCACCAGCCGATGCATTTTTTTCAAAGACGGTTACATCAAATTTATTTTTGGCAAGGCACGATGCAGCTGCCAAACCTGCGAATCCTGAACCAATGACTGCTACTTTTTTCATCGTCAATAATACCCCTTAAAACACAAAAATCCTTTCAGTGTTGAAAGGATTTTAAAAATGAGAACAGATTTTATCCTATTCGTAGCCCGTTAATTTTTTTTGAATCTCTTTGCGGGCATGAAAAATTCTGTTTTTTACAGTTCCAATCGGAAGTTTCAAATGCTCTGCAATTTCATGGTACTTATAACCTGTCGTGTGCATTTTAAAAGGAATCAACAACTCGTCCTTCACCGAATTGACATTTCTCCACACTTCCTTGAACTCAATGCTACCTTCCGGACGGTTGAAGGTATGAATGTCTTCCACATTCAGGTGGTATAGTTCTTTGGTACTGTCAGTGGAAGTTCTTTCTCTCTTTGACTTGCGATAATTATTGATGTATGTATTTCGCATGATCGTGAAGAGCCAACCTTTTAGGTTAGTGTCTTCTCGAAACTTTTTACGGTAGGTTAATGCTTTCAGGATGGTGTCTTGTACTAAATCCAGCGACTCCTCTCTATCACGAGTGAAGCGGTGCGTGAAACTTCTAAGTGTCGGCCTCATGCTGGCAAGCTGCTGATCGAAGTCAATTGCTGTCATTTTGTTCATTTATTTATGTGAAAAGATGAACAAAATTACTTATTTAAATGACTCAGGCAACATTTTGTTTAATTAATTATACAAAAGAATAAACACCTAATTTTTGCCAAGTAAATCTTTAAGAACCAGCACGTTAGGAAAGATTGATATGTTTTTTGGCGGGCTAACATCCGCTTTTTTCAATGCATAACCCGTAATTAAGATCCTGGAATTTGGGAAATCGGCCGAAAGTTGGTCGAGGTACTTTTGCATTTCAGACGGTTTTGGTCCAGCCGTTAGAGCTGTTATTATCAAGTCGGGTTGATGCTCTCCACAAGCCGATATTAGTGATTTGTGTGGTACTGTTTGCCCCAAATAGTAAGTCCGTATTCCCATCTTTTTGATCATGTAATGATAGAAAAGCAGACCTAACTCGTGAATTTCAGTCTCTCGCAAAAACAACACTGCTTTCCTTTCGGTTTTTGGCGCTAGGGGCAGCGCATCAATGGCTACGATTATTTTTTGACGGATCAAGTGTGAGATAAAGTGCTCCTGAGCCGGTGTAATATTGTCGGTCAACCAAAGAACACCTATCTTTTCCATAAAGGGATAGACAATCTCTAACATGGTTTTTTCGAAACCGTATTTAAGTGTTAGCGACCCCAACAGCTTCTCAAACACCTCTTCTTCCATGTCGATCATCGCCACGATCAGCTGCTCAATAAAGATGTCGATATCATTTTTAGACTCGCTCAGATCTACCACTTGCTGATTTATTTCGGCAAGGCTCAACTGCACTATTTTAGAAATTTTTACTCCGTTATTATTAAGTACAGCTACGTTGATAATTTTCTTAAGGTCATCATCTGAGTAGGACCGGATGTTGGTGGTGGACCGCTTGGGTTCGATAAGTCGATGCCGTTTTTCCCAGATACGAATGGTGTGAGCTTTA
>VYLU01000079.1_pt1 | contig 10690 bp, 9 predicted proteins | sample 5114211 | NCBI WGS metagenome assembly VYLU01 (sample SAMN12291803, study PRJNA351875) | freshwater metagenome | isolation source: freshwater lake | place: USA: Michigan, Little Long Lake | collected 2013-08-08 | reverse complement strand
AGAAGTTCTGATAGCTTCATCGAGTTTCTGATATTGCTCTGGTGTTCCGTTTTTTAGCTTTGCTTCTACGACTAGCATCTAACAATCCTCGACCCTTGGCTAGGTTAAGTATAAGACAGTTTACCCACAGATGGTGGAATTAAACCGATGCTCCGCGGTTGATATTCTGGTCGGATTTCATCCCCCGCAAAGGTGAGTATCTTGTCGAAAAATGTAGCGGGGGCATTCATCCGACATTTTAGGTAACAACAAAACCGCACTAAGGCAGTTTTATCCTCAATCCAGTTAGCAAAACCCAGTTATCATCAGGGACCACTGAAGTGGTCACTAGAAACAAGAAGGTTTGTCCACTGCACTGGATCAGGGGGATTTGGTGTTACCCCGACAATTGCGGCTCGATATCCTCACCCATACCCGAAGTCGATCCCAACGATTGGACAGTCTCAGATAGTCAATAAGTCTAACCGATTGTCTTACCTCTGCTCAGACTATCGAACGAGGTTTTCCGACCTTGATAGTCTTGAGTCGGCGTTTGATAATCTAACTTTTGATGGAATCTTAGCTTATTGTAGCACTTTATACAGATATCTGGTCCCCGCTGCTATTTCTCTCTTAGCGTTGCTCAAATAAAAATACCTGATCTTGCGCGTAACTCAATTTAAAACTAGGCGATCGCTGCAAGCCTCTGATCAGATGGCTGACAACCGACGGCGACTCGTCCAACCGGGATGGCGCTGGTTAAGCAGGACATAATCAAACTGCTGCAAGTCAATCTCGGCGCTATCTACTTTCGTCAACTGGAGGTTGAGACGGTGGGTCAGGTGAGGAGCAATTTGGGAAGTCGTCAGGACAATTTCCAGGCTATCAAAGACAACTACTATAAAATAACTTTACATTTCTTTTATCACTTTTGGAAAATGCTATTCTTGTAGATGGGACAAAAGAACTAAAAATCTCCATTGATGCCAATTGGATAATTTAAGCGCATCTTATGATAGTCTAAATCTTTTCCTAAAGATGGTAGTAGGAAAGAGTGGCTACCGTGAGAGAGTATTATCCATCGTCTCGGTCTTGACTGGGATGTATGGCCATTCTCATCGGATGGTAATTTCTGTCATGTCTGACCTGTTTGGGGTGAAGATGTCTTTATGGTTAAAAGACCGCAGGGAACGCACGTTGTCAGACGAGGATATATGAGACTATCCTTTTGATAGTAGTAACCTTAGCCGAAACCATGAAAACAATTAGTTTTAAAACCCATGTAGGAGAAGATGGAACATTACAAATATCTTTACCGCCTGAACTTAAAAACACAGATTTAGAAGTTACCTTAGTTTATCAGCCAATATCTCTAAAAGAAAAAGAAGAAAAAACTACATTTAGCCAATGGCAAGAAGGCTTTTTTGAAGAAGTAATTGGCGGTTGGGAAGGTGAATTATTAGTAAGAGAAAAACAGCCAGATTATGAGGAAAGAGCGCTCAAGAATGATTAAGGACAAAAATCAGCAAACCTATAGAGACCCTAGTATTGTCGGTTATTATGCCCAATTAACCGCGCTACAGCCGGCAGAAAAGACAATTTTAACCCGGCTGCAAGAGCGTTTATCAACGATGAAAATGCTTGATTTAGGGGTAGGTGCGGGACGGACTACGAAGTATTTTGCACCTCTCGTGGGAGAATATATCGGTGTCGATTATTCTGCGGAAATGATCGCCGCTTGTCGTCAAAAATTCCCCCATTTAGTCTGGCAAGTGGCCGATGCTAGAAATCTAGAACAATTTGCGGATAATTATTTTGATTTTATTCTCTTTAGTTTTAATGGCATTGATTATATTTCCCCTGCTGACCGTTTCCTAGTTTTAGAGGAAATTAGCCGCATCGGTAAAGCTGGTGGTTATTTTTGCTTTTCTAGTCATAATCTTCAGGGAATTATCTCAGAATTCGATTGGAAAAAAAAGATTAGTTTGAATCCTTTTAGTAGCTATGTTAATTTAGTCATCTGGGCGATTTTGCGTGCCTGTAATCCCTCTCTTAGCTACAAACAGTTATTGACTGCTGACTATGCAATTATTCGGGATGAACCCCATAATTTTCGTCTGCAAAATTATTACGCCACACCCAAAGAACAATTAAGACAGTTAAGGTCTTACTTTCAAGATATTAAAATTTATTCTTGGAAAACCGGTCAGGAAATTAAGAGCGAACAAGAGTTAAATACTAATCTTGATCATTGGCTTTATTATCTCTGTGTTATTCCCTAATATTATCCTGCTTTTTGGGGGGATATTGAAGTAATGCTTGGGCAAGATAATGACCAGTGTAGGATTTTTCACATTTAGCCACGGTTTCCGGTGTTCCCACCGCGATTAATTCTCCTCCCTTGTCCCCTCCTTCTGGTCCCAAATCAATAATCCAATCGCTACAGCGAATCACGTCGAGATTATGTTCGATGACGATAATCGAATTACCTTTATCGACCAATCTTTGTAACACATCTAAGAGATGATGCACATCATAAAAAGATAACCCCGTAGTCGGTTCATCGATCAAATATAGGGTTTTTCCCGTGGCCCGTCGGGATAATTCGGCCGCTAATTTCACCCTTTGCGCTTCTCCACCGGATAAAGTGGGAGCGCTTTGACCGAGTTTACAGTATCCTAAACCCACATCCACGAGAGTTTGTAATCTGGTGGTGGCCCGGGGGACATTTTCAAAGACCTTTAATGCTTCCTCGATCGTCATATCTAAGACATCGGCGATCGAATAACCTTTATACTTAACCTGTAGGGTTTCCCGATTGTAACGCGCCCCTTTACACACATCACACTGCACATAGACATCGGGGAGAAAATTCATCTCGATGACGTTTACTCCTTGGCCTAGGCACGCTTCACAGCGTCCTCCTTTAACATTAAAAGAAAACTGCCCCGCTTTGTAACCTCTAGCTTTTGCTTCGATGGTTTCGGTGAAAATCTCGCGAATAATGTCAAAAACCCCCGTATAGGTGGCAGGATTTGACCGAGGAGTGCGTCCTATCGGTGATTGGTCAATGACAATTACCTTATCAACCGCGTCCAATCCTTCCACTTTATCTAACTCTTTGGGGAAGGGAGTTAAACGGGTTAAATGATGTTGTAAAGCCGGATATAATAACTCATTAATTAAGGTGGATTTGCCTGAACCAGATACTCCCGTAATCGAGACTAATTTTCCTAAAGGAATCGTTACATCAATATTTCTTAGGTTATTTTGATGGCAATTTTTTAAGACTAAAGCATTACCATTCCCTTCCCTTCTTTGGGGAGGAGTTTCAATAACTTTGCGTCCCGATAAGTAGGCCCCTGTTATCGATTTTTGGGACTTTAAAAGGGTTTTAAAACTGCCTTGACAGATGATTTCTCCGCCATGAATCCCCGCTTTCGGACCGATATCGACGACATAATCGGCTGCCCGAATCGTTTCTTCATCGTGTTCGACGACAATTAAAGTATTACCTAAATCTCGTAATCTTTGCAGGGTTTCTAACAGTTTACTATTATCTCTTTGGTGTAATCCGATGCTAGGTTCATCGAGAACGTATAGTACTCCTGTTAATCCCGAACCGATTTGAGTGGCTAATCGAATTCGTTGGGATTCTCCCCCGGATAAAGTCATCGCCGGTCGATCGAGGGTAAGATAATCTAATCCCACATCGATTAAAAATTGTAGTCTCGCTTTGATTTCTTTGAGGGCTAATTCTCCAATTAATGCTTGTCTTGGGGTTAAATGACAATCATTAATTCTCTGCAAACAATCCCGAATGGGAACTCCGGTAAAATCCGTGATCGTATATTGTCCTAAACGTACCGATAAAGCTTCCGGTTTTAATCTTTTTCCGTGACAAACTTCGCAGGTTTGGTTAACAATATATTTCTCTAGTCTTTGTTTAATAACTTCCGAGGTGGTTTCTTGATAATTCCTATCTAAGATATTGATAACTCCCGCAAATTCTCGATAGTAACCGCGACCACTATCATAACGGTAATCATCTTCAAAATAGATCGGTTCTTTACTCCCATAGAGAATGATATCTTGCTGGGTTTTTGTTAGTTTCTGCCAAGGGGTTTGAATTTCAAAACCTAAAGCTTGCCCTAAACCGTAGAGGAGAGAAAGATAGTAGGAGTTATCCTTATCTGACCAAGGGGCAATAGCCGAATAAACCGGTTGTTTCGGGTCTGGAATGACTAAATCTGCCGAAAATTTTCGTAAACTGCCCAATCCGTGACAGTTGGGACAAGCACCATAGGGAGAATTAAAAGAGAATAAACGGGGGGATAATTCCTCCATAACTGCCCCGTGTTCAGGACAGGCAAATTTCTCGGAAAAGACAATTTCTTTGGTAACTTCGGGATTATCTTCGTTATTCTCATCGAGAATTTCCACAATCGCTACACCATCGGAATGCTTTAAACAAGTGGTTAAAGAATCTACTAATCTTTCCTGTAAACCCTCTTTCTTGATCAGGCGATCGATAACAATTTCAAGATCATGAAGATGTTTTTTATCTAACTCGATGCCCTCGGATAATTCTACTACCTTGCCGTCAATCCGCACCCGGGCAAAGCCTTGGGAGGCCAAACTAGAGATTAATTGCTTATGAGTGCCTTTTTTGCCGCGAATTACCGGGGCTAAGATTTGAAAACGGGTTTTCTCGGCTAATTCCATCACTCGATCGCACATTTGATCGATGGTTTGGGGGGCAATATTGCGATCGCAATGGGGACAATGGGGTTCACCGGCACGACCGAACAATAAACGCAAGTAATCGTAAATTTCCGTTACAGTTCCCACACTAGAACGGGGATTGTGGGAAGTGGATTTTTGGTCAATGGAAATAGCCGGACTTAAACCCTCGATCGCATCCACATCGGGTTTATCTAATTGTCCTAAAAATTGGCGCGCGTAGGCGCTGAGGGACTCCACATAGCGGCGCTGTCCCTCCGCAAAAATAGTGTCGAAAGCGAGGGAAGATTTGCCCGATCCCGAAACTCCCGTAAAAACAATCAACTGATTGCGGGGTAATTCGAGATCAACATTTTTGAGATTGTGTTGTCGGGCGCCACGGATACGGATCGAGTCAGTTTGAGCCATCGGACGGTGCCAAGTAGTCCTTAATAATAATAGCTTTGACGAATGGGTTTCAGCTACTAAGTAGGTAGGTGTTAAAAATTGTCAGATACCCCCTTATTAAGGGGGAATTAAGGGGGGATCGAAGGCAAAATCCATCTTCTATTTAATTAAAACCACTTACTTAGAAAACCAGTCTTCTATCATATCAGAAGATTATCGGGGTTAAACCGCCCGTTCGAGAAACTCGCGCATATCTCGATCGGCCGCAGGACAACAGCTATGACTCGCTTCTTCTTCTAAATGGGCTAAAACTGGGCAATTAATCCGATAATCTGGTTCTTTTGACCGTTCTAGCCGCAATTCGTACACTTGTTTTTCCAGTTGTTCGATGCGGTCCACCAAAGCGCGAATAGCCACCGCTTCCGAGTCGAGTAAATCACCGTGTTCGAGGGGTTCCACCCGCGTCCCGGCCCGATAGATTAAACGACCGGGGACACCAACAACGGTACAATCGGCAGGAATATCGCGCAGGACCACAGAACCCGCACCGACGCGAACGTTATTACCCAGATAAATATTACCTAAAACCTTGGCCCCAGCGCCGACCACCACATTTTCCCCTAGAGTCGGGTGACGTTTACCGCTTTCTTTCCCCGTCCCTCCTAAAGTAACTCCTTGATAGATGAGGGCATAATCACCGACAATGGCCGTTTCTCCGATGACAACTCCCATGCCATGGTCGATAAAAACACCCTGACCTATTTGGGCGCCGGGGTGAATTTCGATACCAGTCAGAAAACGGGCAAGATGGGAAATTAAACGGGGAATAAAGGGAATCCCGATCTGATATAGCCAATGGGCGAAGCGATGGCACAGTAAAGCCTGTAATCCGGGATAACAAAACATTACCTCTAACCAGTTGCGGGCAGCGGGGTCACGTTCAAAAATGATCTTGAAATCGGCTAGGAGAGTAGATAACACGAGTCTTGATTCCATATTGATCGAGCTTATACTAAACCATGTTATCACTCCGGTAAATGAGCCGTTCAAATAAAAAGCGATCGACGAACCCCTTCTCCTAGATCGCTTTTACTGCCCTTGGCCAAATTTTGAAGATATCCTTAATTTCCCTCTTGTTTAATCTTCCTTTAACTTGGGTCTGAAAAAATGCGATTGTTTAGCCTTTTTTTGCAGGTTTTCAGCTAAAAATATGATTCATGCTATCCATCGTCACCATTGGAAATTTTTATTAACCTTGCTGTCAATTGCTGGCAGTATCAACATTGTTACTGAATCGGCCTCAGCTTTAAATATCACCCGATTGAGCAGTCTTGGCAATAGTACAACTGCTGCTAATAATTTTGGGTCAGAAATTCCCGCTTACGACCCCGCTAGTCGCAGATTATTCCTGACTGGTCCCAATAATCGTCTAGATATTGCCGATATCAGCAATCCCGCTAGTCCAATTCGCTTACCCTCGCTCGATCTTAGCTCCTACGGTGCAGGGGTTAACAGCGTTGCCATCAAAAATGGTATTGTGGCCGTGGCCATGGAAGCTAGTACGATTACCAATAACGGCAGTGTGGTCTTTTTCGATACTAATGGTGTCTTTCAGAGTCAGGTTACTGTGGGTGCTTTACCCGATATGTTAACCTTTACTCCTGACGGTAATCGGGTTTTGGTCGCTAACGAAGGGGAAGCAGCTAATGGTGTCAATCCCGATGGTTCCGTTAGTATCATTGACCTTAGTGCTGGTGTTCTCAATCCCACGGTTAACACTGCCACCTTTACCAGTTTTAATGGTCAAGAGAACGCTTTAAGAAATCAGGGAGTCCGTATTTTTCCCGGTCAAACGGTTTCCCAAGATGTGGAACCAGAATACATCACCGTTTCCGAGGATGGAACCTCTGCATGGGTGTCTCTACAGGAAAATAACGCTATTGCGATAGTCGATATTGCTAACGCTCAACTCACCAGTATTTTACCCCTAGGAGCTAAGGATTTTAACGCACCGGGTAATGGTTTAGATGCAAGCGATCGAGATGGGGTAGTATTTGGAGGTGGTAATAATTCCCCAGCAGTGAGAATTAATAATTGGCCGGTTTTTGGCTTATATCAACCGGATACGATCGCCACCGTTACTATCGCCGGACAAACCTATTTAATTACTGCCAATGAAGGGGATACTAGAAATGAGGCCGGACGAGTTTCTACTCTAACTTTAGACCCCAATGTTTTCCCTAATGCGGCAGACTTGCAATTAGCCCGAAATCTCGGCCGTTTGGATGTTTCCACCATCGATGGACTTAATGCCCAAGGTCAATATAGCCAACTTTTTGCCTATGGTGGTCGTTCTTTTTCGATTTGGAATGTCACTAATGGACTGTCCCAAGTCTTCGATAGTGGCGATGATTTTGAACAAATTTTAGCGACTTTTTCGACAACTCCCCTAACTGCTAGTATTTTTAATTCCGATGGTACTCCTAGCAGTTTCGATAGTCGTAGCGATAACCGCGGGCCGGAACCGGAAGGTTTAGCCGTGGGAACCGTGGGCAATCGTCTCTATAGTTTTGTGGGAATAGAAAGGGCTGGCGGTTTCATGGTTTATGATATCACCAACCCTAGTAATCCTTTGTTCACTAATTATATCAACGATTGGCAATTAGGCGATATCTCCCCCGAAGGATTATTATTTATTCCCGCTGCCGATAGTCCCAATGGTACTCCCTTGTTAATTGTTGCCAATGAAGTGAGTCGTAATGTGGCAATTTATTCCGTGAAACCTGTCCCAGAACCTAGCGCAGTTTTAGGATTAGTAACCCTCGGATTAGCTGGTTATAGTTTGAAAAAAAGAGGGAATTGCTAATCACATCCCGTAAAATGGTAGCGCCTCCGACCAATGGGGGCGTTTTCCCGTTTGCCAATCCAAATAAGCTAAATCGAGGATATCGGGGGCATTTATGCCTAAACAACTGGGTGTAGCTAATCTTTGATAGGGAATAGTTAAGTTTTCTAAAGTCTGCTGCCATTGTTCGGGAGTCATCAGGCTATCAGCTAAATAAACCCGATTACCCCCATAGATGCCCACATACAATTGTCCCCTAGTGGCGGGCATTTCTAGGGCTAGATAGGTATCGGGAGGGTAAAAATGCCGTTGTGACCAAGCAAAGGCCGCTAGACTGGAGACGGTAAAAATCGGTAGCTGTAATTGTTGTGCTAGGGTTCTACCGGTGACTAGACCGATGCGGGTACTGGTAAAGCTACCCGGCCCCTTAGCGGTGGCTAGAAAGGCTAAATCTGCCCATTTTTGCGGGGACAGGAACTGTTTTAGATAGGGGTGGAATAGGTTCGATAAGTCCCTGTCTAAGTCCCAAGTTTGTTGACGACTATCATCGCTGAAATTAGAGAGGGCCAGTCCTAGTTGGGGACTGCTGGTATGCAAGGCTAATCCATAGACAGGGGAAGACAAGTCAATCTTTGTGTATCAGTAAGTTTTTATGGGTCGCCTGGGATTCGAACCCAAGACCAATCGGTTAAAAGCCGAGTGCTCTACCGCTGAGCTAGCGACCCGTTTCGTGTTCTGCACACGATTCATCAATATAACATCTTATCGGGGCTAAGTCAAGGGGAAATTTAAATTTGATTGACTCGCATTTCCACGATCGCCTCACGGCTACTCTGGGGTTCTAAGTAGGTCAATTGTTCGCCTGTGTTGAGGGCGTTGCGGGGGGCGCTCCAGGGTTCGAGACAGATATAATTTTTATCTTTCAGAGTCCAAAAAACTATAGTTGTATAGAGATCGTCGTAACCGAGGATAATTTGACGTTGATGATAGGAATCACTAAAACTACTTTGATGGCGAGTAATTTGCGGAAAAGCGGCATCAATTTCTTCGAGATTAAAGTCAAAGTGGCCGGAGTAGGAATGGAGGGTTTTGCTGCGTTGGTCGAGGTATTGGGAGGAGGGAATATCAAAGGATAATCGGGTTTTATCGGTGACTTGAAAATAGGGATGGAACCCGATGGAAAAGGGCATTTTTTCGGGGGAAAGATTAATTACTTTTTGGTGAATTTTGAGGCTGTTTCCTTGCAGTTGATAGGTAAAGATTAATTGAAAATCAAAGGGATAGACTTGACGAGTGGCCGGATTACTGTTTAATTCTAGGGTTAAACTAGCGGCGGTTTCGGTGCTTTGTTTGCTCACTTGCCAGGGTAAATCACGAGCAAATCCGTGTTGTTTGAGGCTATAGTTTCGGCCTTGGTGTTGATAGGTATTATCGGGTAAGTTGCCACATATCGGGAATAAAATCGGGACTCCTCCGCGGACGCTGAGGTTAGGCTCTTTGAATCTTTCTCTGTCCAGATATAAAATATCTTCTCCGCAAATTTGCCAACGGGTGATGATTCCTCCCCTAGCGGGAACCACTTCCAGATAAGCGTCAGCCTCTTCATCCTTGAGACAATAGGTAAGATATTGATTTTGGTTTTGAGTGATAGTAAAGGTCATATCAGTTATCAGTTATCAGTTATCAGTCATCAGTTATCAGTTATCGGTACAGCTGACTAAAAAGCTGATTGCTAACATAGAACGTAGGTTGGGTTGAAGCATGAAACCCAACGCCCGATCATGTTACGCTACCACTAACCCATCCTAACAAATAATTGTGCCTCCCTACTTAGCTTAACCAATGAGGTTTTAGATTCGGCCCTTGTGAATAAGCTGGGATAGACTAGCTTTAGATGAAAATTTGGGTAAGAAAATAGGCAATGGCGGCGCTACCAATCGGTACAGTGAGATTATCTATACCTCGTTTCGAGAAAGTTTCTAAAATAGTAGCTCCGATCGCTGTTAATAATGATACTAAAATAATTGGCGGATTAATGCCATTAATAAAAGATAAAATAATCAAGCTGACTAAAAAGCTGATTACTAACATAGTCAGGGAACCTTCCAGACTTTTGCCACTGCCGAAAATTTTGTAGGGATGTTGACCGAAATTTTGTCCGACTAGGGCTGCTAATCCGTCTCCCAAAGCCATAATTAAAATACCCATTGCCGCGTATTCGGGGTGAGAAATTGGCCAAAAATAAGCCACGAGAACACCTATACTAACAGCATAAAAAAAAGTTCCCCAACTGCGGCGACCAACACTATTAAGACTGGGTAAAATGGGAAAAAAATAGGATAGGATAGCAATAATTGCCGCTAGGATAGCGGCGCTTATTCCCACCCAAGCGGGGATATTTAACCACCAGGCAAAAAGGATGACGTTTCCTGTGCCAATGTGGACAACTTTGCGGGTAATTTCGCCATCGGTACTGAAAAGACTTTTTAATTTTTCAGCGATCAGAATCAGAACAGCTAGGTAACAGGCGACTAAACTGATCGAAAATAGGAGAGAGTGGGATAGTTCCACGGGGTAAAAGCGAAAATTGACTATCTATTAGTTTAGGCGATCGAGGTGACATTGTTGACATCCTCACCGCCGTAAACGGACGGTGATTCCCAAACCTCACGATTTAGGTTTCTGCTTCTTTCCCTTGCGGGGTTCCGCACCTGCCTTAACAGTTTTACTCTGTTC
>VYLU01000348.1_pt1 | contig 10703 bp, 13 predicted proteins | sample 5114211 | NCBI WGS metagenome assembly VYLU01 (sample SAMN12291803, study PRJNA351875) | freshwater metagenome | isolation source: freshwater lake | place: USA: Michigan, Little Long Lake | collected 2013-08-08 | reverse complement strand
GAAAGCCAAAACTTTTCGACTTCATCTGGTTAAACGCCTTATCTAAAGTTTTTAAGACTTGCTGTAAAACTTGAGCGTTAACCGTCTTTAATATCGGGTAAACTTTTTTAGCTTGAACGAAGTAATTTGGATAGGGTTCATCCGCAGGAATTATGTACTCGGAAACTAACGAACAGCGATCCGCAAGACACTTTCGAGAGTTCAACCAATCTTTCCGCTCCGCCGGCGCGTAATTGTAAACGCTTTTGGCAACATCAAGAATGTGGATGATCTCCCGTTCCTGTCGCCTGTTTACCTTTAGTTTGTACTGGTAGGTAAGCGTTATCACTGTCGTTCGTTTCGTGATGTACAATTAGATTATAACACTTACCGCCTAATATGTCAACTGATTACAATCATGGATTTCGCTCCGTTTATAGACTTACCGCTCAGGTCGTATTCGTCATCAAATACCGACGAAAAGCTATTAACAATGAAATCTTAGCCCGACTTAAAGAAATCTTGGCGTCCTTAAAACAGTTAGTAGTCGCTTAATTAGAAAGGAATTTCCGGATTTGGCGGCAAAGTATTTCTACAACAAACCCTATTTTTGGACGGGAGGTTATTTCGTGGCTAGTTGTGGCGGCGTTACTGTCGAACAACTAAAAAAATACGTCGAGAACCAAAAAAACTCCCCGAAAGTGGAAACGCTACCGCGTTAGTTTCATTCCGGTGGCGATTTATCTCCCGTTAACCGCGTAGCGGTTTAACGGGAGTCCTCTTGCGACCTTGAGATAGCAGCGGCCTTTCTCCACGGCTGATCAGCAGTAAAAACTATTTTGTGTTTTTTTGTAAAAAGTAATTTTAAATACAGAAACTTTTTTTAGAATGTATAGATAAGTGACTAGGAAAAATTTAAGAATACTTTCTCACCTAGCCCGACCTTTTATACTAACCGATTAAGAGGATAATTACCGTGAAAACAGCGAAATATCCCGAAAAAATTGCCGCTCTCTGGACAACATTCCTCTTGGGAACCCTATTTCACACCCAACTGGGTTTAATGCCGCTCTTCCATGGTCAATCGATCGTCGAGAGTCATCAAACCAGCAATCTCGATCCGATTTTCTGGGGAATGTTGCTCTTTTTTTTGCTGCCAATGTTAGCGATTATCGGGGTCAATTTTAGCGAAAGTCGCTCCTTGAGAAAGGCCCATTTCTGGCTGACAATTCTCTATTCTGTCTTGAATTTAGCCCATCTGATCGCCGATCTTCTGGTCAGACCGATCGCCTGGTATCAAATCGCTCTCATGGCAATTTTATTGATCATCGGACTGATTTTAAATCTAGTTTCCTATCAATGGCTGCGGTTAGCGATCGCCCATCCCCGCCATCTCTCGGAAAGTCATTAGCAGTGCCAAGATCAAGGGGTAGCCAGTTGACTAACTGATTCACACAAGAGGATGCCTTTTGATCTCAAGTTGGTGCTTATTAAGGCAAAAGCAAGCTTAAACCGTAGCTAAAGCGATTTTTTTTGAAACATAGCTTAAAAACTCCAATTAATCCCTATTATTCCCTAGATCAGCCCGTAAATTGCCCCTGTTTCCTGGCCGCCGCTGCGACCACATCTCACCAAATATGGAGCTTTTTAGCTATGATGGTTGAGAAGCAAGCCAATAAAGGGAACTTTCGGGGCTTGTTATTCATCAAAAAACTCCTGATCGGAGGAGTCAAATAGACTATATAGTTCAGATTAACGACAAATATTGGTTAATAGTAATAACGAGGTAATTATTTTGATGAAATCTCTCATTCGTTGGACAGCAACTCTTGGTTTAGTAGGAACGACAATGTTGACTTCGCTGCTGGGAAGCTATTCTAAAGCACTCGCTTTACCGGAAGAACAAATCGTCAGAACCTTGCAGTCTGTACCTGTCTTCGCTATTGCCGATGATCAAGGAGTTCCCCTAATTGCCGTGGGAGAAAAAGAACAGAAATTCACGGGAGTTTTTATCAGTCGGCAGGACGCACAAAACTTTTTTGAACGACTGAAAAAAGAGAATCCTGAAGTGGCCAGCAAAGTTAAAGTTCAGGCTGTTTCTTTGGCACAGGTCTATAAAATGCAAACCAGTCAAACCGATCAAAATCGTCTAATTATCGATTTTGTTCCCAAAGAGTCGGAAGTAGAATCAGCGAAAAAACTGCTCAGTGAAAGAGGTCAACAATATCAAGGTGGTGTACCTTTATTTGTGCCGAAAGCAGGAAAAGAGAGTAATTTTCTGGTGATCAGTCGCAATAATCAGGATTTGATTCCTTTCTTCTTTGAAAAGTCCGCCGCTTTGCAAATGGTAGAACAATATAAAAAAGCTAATCCCGCAGAAGCGACCACGGTGAAAATTGATGTTATTCCCTTAGAAAATGTCATCGCCACCCTACAACAAAGCAACGATGAAGCTTTAACTAAAATTCTCCTCTATCCTAGCCAAGAAACGATTGATTTTATTCGGGCAAATAGCAACCAAAATGCTCCCAAACAACCGCCAGCAAAGCCCTAATAATAATACCAATAATCCCCCCGCCCCCAATCGTTAAGTCTTGTGTCTGCTAGTATTTCCGGTCAAGAATTAAGTCAATGGCGACAACAGGCGATCGCCGATTTAGAGCAAGCGCAACTATCTCCGAAAGAAGTGGATATCTTTCTGCAAGCAGTGACAGATATAGATACTCTTTCCCTGCGCTTACAATCCTTTCGCGAACGAGAAAAAATCCCTTTGAGTTATTCTTGGTCGGAAATTACTAAACGCTGGCAAAAACGCCTTCAATCAAGGGTTCCCTTACAGTATTTGCTCGAATCGGTGGTCTGGCGTAATTTTACCCTCAAAGTCTCCCCGGCGGTCTTAATTCCTCGTCCCGAAACCGAGTTATTAATCGATATTGTTGGAGAAACCGTCAGAGGAGAAGAAGGGGGAATCTGGGTAGATCTGGGAACCGGTAGCGGTGCGATCGCTATTGGTTTAGCCAGTATCTTGACAAAAGCAGAAATATATGCTATTGATTACAGTCAAACGGCTTTAGCGATCGCCAAAGAAAATATCATCAATACCGGTTTTGCCGACAGAATTATCTTAAAACAGGGTTCTTGGTGGACACCCCTAGAGAAGTGGAAAGGACAGATTAGCGGTATGCTGTCCAATCCTCCCTATATTCCCAGTGCAGAAATCCTTGACTTACAAATTGAAGTGCGGGAACATGAACCCCGTTTGGCCCTCGATGGAGGTGAAGACGGATTGACCGCGCTGCGCTATCTAGTGGCCACTGCTCCCGATTATCTGCGATCGGGAGGCCTTTGGCTAGTGGAAATGAGAGCCGGTCAAGGAGAAAAAGTAGCGCAAATGCTGGAAAATCAGGGCAATTATCGACAAATTCAGATTATTAACGACCTAGCAGGTTTCGATCGCTTTGTTTTGGCCGAGCGAATTTAGCGCAATGTCCCCGCTTCGCAGTCCCGCAGCCAGAGACGCACTGCTTGGCCGATGGTGCCTTGACTGGTTTCTAGGGGAGGTAAGGGGACTTGAGCGGGTTCAAGGGAAGCTAATTGACTGTAAACCGTCACTAATCGCCATCCTTCCCCAGTTTTAGTTAAAAATAACCAGTGATAATTCTGGAGAGTGACAAAGCGATTTTTGCTATACTGACGCTCTAAAGTCGTAAAAAAAACCTGTTGAGTGTCATCGGCAATTTGACCAGAATATTGACTGGCAGTTAAAGGTAGGGGTGCAAATTCGGGACGACCAGCAATAATCACAAAAACCGGTGTAGATAATTTTTGGTCGATTTGGGAGCGGGTAATAACTCGGTTAGCATAACCGGGTAAATCTGACAAGAGGCGATCGACTAAAAGATTTAAATCCTCCGGACAGCTAGAAAGAGGACGACTAACGGCTGGGAAGTTAATCCCGAAAATAACCAGTAATACAGCTAAATATCGGCTAATTCTTGACAAATTTTTGCCCATGCTACCTTTGGCTCCTCGGCACCGGTGATCGGTCGTCCAATTACTAGATAATCAGCCCCAGCTTTAATCGCTTGGCCTGGAGTCATCACCCGACTTTGATCCCCTTTCGTTGACCAGGAGGGACGAACTCCGGGGCAAACTAAGAGAAAATCCTCTCCACAGACGCACCGCAATTGCGCCACTTCTTGGGGAGAACAAACTGCCCCATCAATTCCCGATTCCTTGGCCAATAATGCCAGATTTAAGGCATATTCCGATAGTTCTAGGGGAATTTTGAGGTCGAGGGCTAATTCCCGGGCGTTAAGGCTGGTTAAAACGGTGATAGCGAGAAGTTTTGGCGGCGATAGCAGGTCAGAGATTGCCCCCTTAGCCGCCGTCAGTGCTTGCCGTCCGGCCGTAGCGTGCAGGGTGAGTAAATCCACTTGATAGCGACTAGCTGAACGACAGGCCCCGGCGATTGTATTGGGAATATCATGAAATTTTAGATCGAGAAAGCTCTTTTTTTGTCTTTCTTGCAGAATGGCTAGAATTTCTGCACCGCTACTGACAAATAATTCTAGTCCCACTTTCCAAAAATTGACTTCCGGCAACAGATCAAGCAGTGCGATCGCTGATTCTAAATCCGGCACATCGAGAGGAACAATAATTCGGTCTGAGTTGGTCATATTGGGGTGATAAATCAGAGAAAAATCCAATCGGCAAAAGTGGCAGCCTGTCCGCAGTAAATGCCATCACGATCGATGATATTCCAAACGATCGCTTTTTCGATGCGAAATAGTTGACCGTTTTTCGTGATCCTTACCCCGTGATAATCGTTGATATAGCCTTGTTTTTTGACTAAATCCAGCATTTTTTGGCGTTCTTGGGCGATTTCCTCTCCCTCTACCGTCGCTCGCGAAGGAGTTGCTAATAATTCTTGCCAAGTTAAACCCCAGAGATCGAGGGCGCCGCGATTACCATAATTGAAGATCGGATTAGTTTGTGTACCGTGGGAAACCAGCACAAAAGGGGCATAAAAGAGCATTTTACTCTGTTCTTTGCCAGTACCGATCCGGGGCAAAAGCGATCGCCCGATTAATTGTTCAAAACTATCCAGCAGCAATTCCGTCCAAGCCATAATAGCTAAATCTTCCCAAATTTCCATAAAATTATCTTGAAAAACCGGTTTAATCTTGCCGTTGCCAATATTTATAGGCCGCGTAGGCTAAAGTAATCACTCCCGTCAGAATTGCCGACTCATCCACTAAAAATTCCGGATGGTGAAGGGGGGGATTAAGGAGATTAGGAGAACCCACTCCCAGGCGGAACATTGTCCCCGGGGCCTGTTGCAAATAAAGGGAAAAATCCTCGGCCCCCATGGAGGGTTCCGAGAGAATTAACACCCGATCCTGTCCCCAAGCTTCTAAACCGGCTTCTTCGACTAACCGGGTTAAAAATTGGTCATTTTGCACCGATGGCACGCCCCGACGATATTTTACTTGACATTTAGCGTTATATGTGCTACAGACATTCGTGACCAAACTCTCGATCCATTCCGGGAGATGGGCGTGGGTTTCTGGGTGCAGCGATCGCACAGTTCCTGCCATGCGTACCTGATCGGCGATGACGTTGGGGGCGCGACCACCGCTAATCTGCCCGATGGTGAGAACAATGGGACGCAAAGGGTTCTGAGTCCGACTAATTGCCTGTTGCAAAGTGGTGATTACTTGCGAGGCGATCCAGATAGCATCGATCGCCTCGTGGGGACGGGCCCCGTGGCCAGATTCCCCTTGAATAAAAATCTCCAGATCGTCGGCAGCTGCAGTTAAGGCCCCGTAACGAACCCCGATCGATCGGGCCGGAATCGAGGGGAAAACGTGCAGCCCCAAAACGGCGCTGACATCCCGCATCACCCCCTCCCGGATCATCCAACTGGCCCCCTGGGCGATTTCCTCTGCTGGTTGAAAGAGAAAGCGTATTTTTCCCTGCAAAGGTTCCGAGAGACGGGAAAGCACCATCGCCACCCCTAAACCGACGGTAGCATGAACATCGTGACCGCAGGCGTGCATAATCCCCGGTTTACGGGAAGCAAAGTCTAAATCGGTTCTTTCTTGGATCGGCAGGGCATCCATATCGGCGCGGATAGCTAAAATTCTCCGATCACTGCCTGTTCCTGCCAATTCTCCCTTAACTCCCGTTTTTCCCACCGCTTCCTGCACCGATAGACCACAGGAAGACAAAACTCCGGCAATATAGGCGGCCGTTTGATATTCTTGCCCACTTAACTCTGGATTCGCGTGAATGTGGCGGCGAATCTCCACTAATCGGGGTGCGAGACTCTCGGCTATGTTTTTAATCTCGGAGAGCATGAAACCAGTTTTACAGTATCTTTAGACTTAATCATAGAGCATTTTTTCCCTGAAAATTCGACTTGGCTGATTTTAAGTCTGCATTGTCTTCTCGGCATTCTTTCATCGAAAATTTTGGGTGGGAAACCCCGCCGTTCTAGGTTGGCTTTACGTTAGAATTCGCAACAAGTACAAGAAGCGTTTAGTCAGAACCGTACCGTGGGACACACGGAATCGGGCTTCTGAAAGGTCGCGAAAGTCTGTGGACTTTGTGTAAGACAGTACATGGTTTTTTTTTTAACCGTGGTATGCAACGGTGGTTGAAGCAGAAACTTAAATCGTGAGGTTTAGGAATCGCCGCACTTTTAGGGCGGCGAGGATGTCAACTGTTGATTCGGTAACGCCTCTCGACAGAATATTCCAGCTATGATAGGAAACAGTGTCTAGTTAGGAAAAAACATGGTTCAGTCTTCCGAAAAAATTGAAGTTAAGTACGGGGAAAGAGAAATTGCCGAAGGAACATTAATTACTTTCCCCAATCCACGCCCTGGCAGAAATTACGATATTCAGATCACTCTGCCGGAATATACCTGTAAGTGTCCCTTTTCCGGTTATCCCGATTTTGCCACTATTTATCTTAGCTACGTTCCCGATCAAAAGGTGATGGAATTAAAGGCGATTAAACTTTATATTAATAGTTATCGCGATCGTTATATTTCCCACGAAGAAGCAATTAACCAAATTTTAGATGATTTGGTGGCCGCTTGCGAACCCTTGCAGATGAAAGTTAAGGGGGATTTTCATCCCAGAGGTAACGTACATACCGTGGTGGAGGTGATGTATAAAAAAGAATAGCCTAATTGTCTAGTTTGGGGATGGGGTTGCCTCCATCCCTTGCTTTTCTAGTTTTTGTTGTTCAAGTTTTTTGCTGTTCGAATATCTGTAGCCAGTCAACAGGAGAAGATGCTCAAGCAGGTTATATCGCTATCTTGTCCTTTATCTGATAGGTTTTACTCATCGAATCTGTCCTCTCCTTTCTGTTGTTCGTGTCTCTATGGTTTATCCTTAACCCTTGGCACAACCCGACAGAATTGTAAAAGCTAGGGTCATTAAAAAAAGCTGGTATTATCATTAAAGTAGTCCGAAGCCTGATCCTGATTTTATGTCCCAGAAAAATGAAATTCTTCCCCTGCTGTTGACGGTTATGGTGACATCGGCACTTTTAGGAGGAATTGCTTGGTGGTTGCTCAACAAAACCTTTCCCAATTTCAATGATCGATCTAATTTTTCTTCTTCCTCCTCCTCGAATAATCAAATTTCCGAAACGTTAGCTGCGGTTAAAAATGTCCCGGAAGGATTATTTAACTACGGGGGAAGTACCACTTGGGCCCCGATTCGCAAGAAAGTGGACTTTATCATCCAGCAAGTCTGGCCGAAATTTCGCCTCGTCTATACCGATCCCACTACGGGAACCCCCGGCACCGGCAGCGGTATTCGGATGTTAATCGAGAATCAATTGGCTTTTTCCCAAGCATCTCGATCGCTCAAAGATGAGGAAATACAACGCGCTCAACAACGGGGATTGACCTTAAAAGAGGTTCCCGTGGCTATCGATGGAATTGCGATCGCGGTTCATCCCGATTTACCGGTTTCCGGTCTAACAATTACCCAGTTAAAAGATATTTATACAGGAAAAATTAGCAATTGGCAGCAAGTGGGCGGGCCTAATTTAGCCATTATTCCCTATTCCCGACGCAAGGAAGATGGGGGAACCGTGGAATTTTTTATCGATCAGGTTTTAGAAAAAGCCGATTTTGGGAGTAGCACTCAGTACATTTATAGTACAACTCCCGCTCTCAGAAAGGTTTCCCAAAATCCGGGAGGAATTTACTATGCTTCTGCACCGGAAGTAGTTCCCCAGTGTGGAATTAAAACTTTACCCCTCGGTAAAAGCGAAAATAAGTTAGTTGCCCCCTATCAAGAACCTTCGATCCCGTCTTCCCAATGTCCCCAGAAGCGTAATCAACTGAATGAATTAGCTTTTCAAAAGGGAGAATACCCGATCACCCGTCGTCTTTTTGTTATTATCAAACAAAATGGTCAATTAGACGAACAAGCGGGGGAAGCTTACGCTAATTTACTATTAACCGATCAAGGACAGGAATTAATTGAAAAAGCTGGTTTTGTTCCCTTGAGATAATTTAATCCAACTTCTACAAATCTAGGTTAAAGTGAATTTGAGCAATTTTCATGACAACGTTTTTCATACTGAGTGTGCGCTTGATTGGGCGCATCTAGAGGACTGCTACTCCCAGTTTTGTCCAGATTTTCGGCTATCCCTTCGAAATCATCCCTCAGTGCGAACGATTTTTACCGAACAAGCAGGGCATCGATGACAGTGAGATTTACACCTTCTGTCGCTACTATCCCACCTATGTGCAACTGGCAGTAGTAGCCAACAACCCCGACGAGCAAGCCATCCGCGCCCAATACCTGCGCCATAATTGCGTCAGATACTTTGCTTTGATCTAAAATTGAGTCAGCAATATCTAATTTGGAGTCTCAGGCAATGGAAATAATTCTCGCTGCGTTGGCTGCTGGTGCGGCGGCTGCTGCTAAGGATACGGCAGGAACAGCCGTTAAGGATGCTTATGAGAGTTTAAAAGCGTTGATTAAGAAGAAATTTGCAGAAAAAGGGAAAACAGATGATAGTGATATCGTCGATAAACATGAGAAAAAACCAGATTCAGAGGGGGTAAAAACACTGCTCAAAGAAGAGTTACTTGAAGCAAAAATTGATAGAGATGCAGAGGTTATTAAGACAGCAGAAGAATTACTTAAGCAATTAAAACCTGAAGAATTTGCCGCAGGTAAGTATAATATTAATGTTGGTGGTGATATTAAAGGAATGGTGGGAGATGGTACTTTTAAGGGAATTGCAGGAGATATTAGTGGTGGAAATATTAGTCAGAACATTAATTAGTTGAGGATTATTTAGGAGGGAAATTTATGTCAATTACTGTTGAGGTAGAACTTAAAGATTTTCTAATTCAAATCAATCAAAAGTTAGACAATCTTCAAAAAGATGTTACTGATATTAAGATTGAACTTAGTGAAGTTAAAGGTGAAATTAAGCGTCTGGAGGAAAAAATTGATGGTGTCGAGAAGCGTCTGGAGGAAAAAATCGATGGTATTGAGAAGCGTCTAGAGGGAAAAATTGATGGTAGTGAGAAGCGTTTAGAGGGAAAAATTGATGGCTTGGAAAAGCGCTTAGAGAATCAAGAGTTCGTCAGTCGAGGGATTTTAGTCGCTTTAATTGTAACGATTTTAGGCGGTTTGGCTAAATTGTTTGGTTTAGTAGGAAGTCCTTAAAGAGTGCTAATTCTAAAACTGCAATTTAAAGTTAACTTGAAAAGAATAATTTTGGGGTAGCAAAAATGACTGATAAAAGTTATTATTCAGAAATAGGTGGTGATGTTAAAGGTCTTATTGGTGATGGTGAATTTAAGGGAATTGCGGGTGATATTAGTGGCGGTGTAATCAATCAATATATTATTACCCAAAAGTCAGGAGTTGAGATTCAGGCTCAAACTTTAATTACGGGTTCACCTTATTTGGGTTTATTTAAGTTTGAAGAGGGAGATAAGGATAAGTTTTTTGGAAGAGATAATTGGATTGTTGAGTTAACCGATTATTTAAAGCAAAAGAATGTTTTACTGCTTTTAGGTGCGTCGGGAAGTGGTAAGTCTTCTCTCGTGCAAGCGGGTTTAATTCCTAAGTTAAAGGATGATTTTGGCGCAAATAGATTGGTTAATTTAACTTTTGTTCCTGATGTTAATCCCTTTGAGTCTTTTTATGGTTGTCTTTTAGGGAATAGATATACACAATCTCAAGCAAAATTAGCACAAGCTGTTAAGGAAGAGACTTTAATTAAGGTGGTTGAAGGATTAAAAAATAATTCTGATTTATGGGTTATTTTTATTGACCAATTTGAGGAGTTATTTACTCGTACACCGAAGACAGAAAGGGATATTTTTATTAAAAGTTTGGTTAATTTAATTGAAAAGAATGATAGTTGGGTTAAAATTGTGATGACGATGAGGGCGGATTTTTTAGATAAATTAAGTCCTTATCCCAGTTTAGGAAAAATCCATGATCAGTATAGCAAGATGTTAACGGATATGGACGAAAGTGAGTTAAGATTAGCTATTGCTGAACCGGCGGCGAGAAATGGGGTGAGAAGTGAACGCTATACTTTAGAAGGGCATAATAAGCTAAAACGCACTTAAACCACCTAAAATAGAAATAGTAACTTTAGAAAAGTCCTACTTATGCCAGCCAAAGATTTCCTAGATTTAGAAGAAAAGAAAAACTTACAAAAAG
>VYLU01000075.1_pt1 | contig 10835 bp, 9 predicted proteins | sample 5114211 | NCBI WGS metagenome assembly VYLU01 (sample SAMN12291803, study PRJNA351875) | freshwater metagenome | isolation source: freshwater lake | place: USA: Michigan, Little Long Lake | collected 2013-08-08 | reverse complement strand
GGGGGTGAGTCTCTACGCTATCCTCAAAGAAATTCCTTTTCAAGGACTCCCTACTTGTTCTTATCGCAAAAGAGGAATTAGAGAAGTGCAGCCAGATATATCTTACTATCTAGGAGAGAAAGCGAATCTGATACCAAGTGCTACTTCGATTATTGATTTAAATCAGTATCCTCCACCAGATTTAGTCATTGAAATTTCAAAATCTACCCTCAATGATGACTTAGGCAATAAACGCTTACTCTACGAAGAATTAGGGATTAGTGAATACTGGAGTGTTAAGGTAGATGATCCCCAAATATTTGCTTTTGAAATAATCGATCGAGGTAGCAAAAGAATTGATATATCAAAGGTTTTACCTAATTTAAAACTCGCGGTTTTAGAGTCAGCTTTACAACAGGCACGCACCGGAGATCAAAGTCAGGTGGGACGTTGGTTAATCAGTCAATTTCAAGGTTAACCCCATAAAATCGAGGCTAAGATTATGCAACAGCTAGAAACTACTATCTCGACAGATTTATGGATTAAAGGTAGTTGGGAAGAATACTTAGCAGCAATTAATAACTTCCCAGAAAATAAAGGGAAAAGTTATTATTACAATGGCTATTATCGATTAGAAATGACTCCTATTGGTAACGATCATGCCAGCGATCATGCTATTTTGATCTTCGCTGTTAGTCTCTATGCCACCCTAAAAAATCTGGCCTTTAATGCCAAAGATAATTGCAGTTTTCGCAAGTCTGGTTATCGAGAAGTCCAACCGGATATATCTTATTATTTTGCCGACAAAGCTAATCTGATTCCCTACGGTACTTCGCTGATTGATTTAAATCAGTATCCTCCACCAGATTTAGTCATTGAAATCTCAAAATCTACCCTCAATGATGACTTAGGCAATAAACGCTTACTCTATGAAGAATTAGGGGTTAGTGAATACTGGAGTGTTAAGGTAGATGATCCTCAAATATTTGCTTTTGAAATAATCGATCGAGATAGCCAAAGAATTGATATATCAAAGGTTTTACCTAATTTAAAAATTGCGGTTTTAGAGTCAGCTTTACAACAGGCGCGCACCAGAGATCAAAGTCAGGTGGGACGTTGGTTAATCAGTCAATTTCAAGGTTAAATCTTACTGTTTTTTGGCAGCCGCTTTCTCCAATAAAGACTCGGCAAAAGCGAGGGCATCTGCTGCCGAATTTCCTCCCGTTAATTGTGCCAATTCTTCCCTTCTCGTCTGACGATTATCGAGAGAAGTAACCCGGACAACCGTGCGAATTTCCGAGAGATTAGTGGGATTATCTTCGGCAATCATTTGTTTATAAACTCGAAAATGGTGATCAGCTAAAGCAGCCACTAAGGGTTGATGAGTAACGCACAAAACTTGATATTGTTGACCTAATTGATCTAATTTATCGGCAATTGCCTGGGCAACTTTTCCCGATACTCCCGCATCAATTTCATCAAAAATTAGGGTTGCCGCTGCCGATTGGGATTGGGAAAAACAGGACTTTAACGCTAGGAGAAAACGACTCATTTCTCCTCCAGAAGCAGTACTGGATAAAGGTTGGATTTTTTCCCCCGGATTGGGACTAAAATAAAATACCACTTGATCGACTCCCAGACTGCTAGGATTACCCGGGGCAATCCGACAGACAAAAATCACCTTTTCCATGGCTAAAGGTTTTAATTCCTGTACCAATTGTTTTTCTAGTTGACTAGCGGTTTCTTGTCGCAAAAAGGTCAACTGGGTGCTAGTTTCTCGATAGATTTTTTCCTGTTGCTGACAAATTTTTTCTAATTCTTCAATCGATTGTCCTTCTCCCGTCAACTCCGCTAATTCTTGCTGTAATTTCTGATAATAATCGATCGCTTCGGCTAAACTTGGGCCATACTTGCGACAAATGCGCTTAAGTTGGACAATTCTCTCTTCTATCTCGTTCAATCTCTCGGGATCTGCTTCTAGACTATCCCCATAGACGTTGATTTCCTGTCCCGCTTCCACCACCTGATTTAATGCCGATCGCACCATCTCTAAAATTGGCTCTAAACTTCTATCATAAACCATCATATTTGTCAAGATATTTTCAGCTTTTCCTAACAAATCAGCGACGGCGGGTTGATCGCGATCATTTTGGTAGAGTAGTTGATAGACTTGATAGCTGGAATTTTGCAAATCGACACCGTGGGAGAGTCGGTTTCTTTCCTGTTCCAACTGTTCCAACTCGTCAGCGTCAGTTAAATTGGCTGATTCTAGTTCTTTTAGTTGATATTCTAATAAATCTAATCTTTGTAGGCGATTTTGTTCCGATTGCAATCTATTATTTAAAATATTCTTGCTTTCTTGCCAGTTAAGGTAGGCTGTCGCTACTTTTTCCCGCTGCCGCAGCAGCGATTCACCCCCGTAGAGATCTAATAATTCTCTCTGTCGATTAGCGTCCATTAACTGAACTGTTTGACCTTGAGCGGTGATTTCTACCAAAAAATCTCTTATTTGCGCCATTTGTTGGCGATTAGAGACGACTCCGTTAATCCGAGAACGAGAACGCAAGGAATTATTAGTAATCACTAATTCCCGGCTGATTGTTAGACTATTATCCTCTAATAGGTCAATTTCCTGACTTTCTAGCCAAGCAATTAATTCTGGAGTTAGAGAAAAAGTCGCTTCTAGGGTTGATTGTTGGCTTCCCTGACGGATGACGCGATGATTGACTTTACCACCGAGAACAATATCGATCGCGTCTAATATAATCGATTTTCCTGCCCCCGTCTCACCGGTCAGTACATTTAATCCGCTGCCGAAAGTTAATTCTAAGCGATCGATGAGGGTAAAATTTTCAATTTGTAGGCAGGATAACATATATCAGTAATCAGTAATCAGTTGGTATTCTCATTATCTTTCAGCATTCCCTAATTTTCCCCGAAACGGTAGCCCTTCCCATAGACAGTATTAATTAGAGGTGTTTCTCCGTCCGCTTCGATTTTACGACGCAGCAAGCGCATCAGGGCAGGAACCACGTTACTATTAGGTTGCTCTCCTTCTGACCAGAGATGCTGATAAATTTGTTCATGGGTGAGAAGTTGACCCGGATGGGTCATAAATAAAGTCAACAATTGTACTTCTTTGACTGATAAACTAATCGTGCGACCGTGACGATAGGCCACTTGATTTTCGCTATCGAGTTCCAAATCAGCAGATTTTAATTTACCGCTATTACTAGCTTCAAAATTGGGAGAACGACGCAATAAAGCGCGGACTCTCGCTAATAATTCTCGCAGTTGAAAGGGTTTGACTAAATAATCATCAGCACCGGCATCTAATCCCGCCACTCGATCGTCTATGGTATCCTTAGCGGTTAGAAATAAAACGGGAGTGGTGTCCCCTTGATTGCGTAAATATTGACAGATTTGTAATCCGGATTGCTGGGGTAACATCCAATCGAGAATTAAGAGGTCATAATTATTCTGTTGGGCCAATTCTAACCCCGTCCGACCATTATTAGCAATATCAACGTCATAGCCTTCTTGAGCAAGAATTTGTTCTAAGGGTTCGGTTAATTCTTTTTCATCGTCAACGATAAGTATTTTCATAAAAGTAAAAAAGATGGTGTTGGGTGTTGGGGTGTTGGGGTTTTGGTTTTTTTTAGTTGAATCTCCCCATATCCCCATGTCCCCATATCCCCATTTCTCCTAATTATCTATCTTTGGGTAATAAATTGCGCCATTCGAGAGGGATATAACTTTCAATAAATCTAGCCAGGGTTGGGTAATGACGCTGATACAAAACTCCCATATAGATAATACCAAGTCCCAAGACGGTTAGAGCAAAGGGAAAGAAAATTGAATCGGCAAAGAGACGATAGGAGAGATAGGAAAGATAGGCAAATACTCCGATACCTCCGAAAACCACAAATAATCTTCTTTTTAGCAGGACGGATAATAACATCAATCCCAAGTTAATTAGACAGTACAAAAATCGTTGTGCTTCATTATCATCGATGAGGAGAGATAGACTAAACCAAAACATAATTAATCCGAATAGGTATAGCCAAAAAGCAAAATCTCCCCGACTGCGACGCTGACGTACATCAATTAAATAGGCAGTTATTAAACAGGCAATTCCAAACCAAAAGGATACCCACAGTCGCAGTCTCCATGTGTATTCGTTCTCTCCAAATAGCAAAGGAGTTAAGTCCATTGACATATACCACAGACTAAAAGCGATCGGTGCAGTTAAAAAAGGAAATTTAACAAATCTCAAGGTTATTAATCCTGCGATAATCGTGCCTAATTCCATTAAAAACCAACTACCTTTAATCCATATATGGAAATCTCGATAGATGCCAGGATCGACCGCTTGCCAGTATCCTGTCCAGCGTTGTAAACCATAGATTGCTAAGGGAGTCATTGCCACTGCCATGGTAAATAAAAGGCCGCCGGGGATTTTGAGATTTTGCTGAAAATAGAGATTTTTTCCCGTAAAAATAAAACAAATTGCATAAAACAGGGCGATAAAAAATAGGCCCGCACCGCCGAAACTCTCCCAAGCTTCGTTCATAAACCACCCCAGGGCGGAAATAACAATTAATGCCCCAAAATAATAGGACACATTGGCAAAATTAAAACGAGGGCGATTAACTTCATCTTCTTGGGGATAACGGGATAAAAAAGCCGTCCATAAATTTTCAGCTTGGCTGGCAGTAATTAGGTTTTGTTGTACCGCCCAATCAAAATCTTCTCTTTCTAGTCTCATAATATTCTCTAGTCCTTAAGCTAAGATGTATTTTAACCGCCTATCTCTTTACTGTTGCAAGAGTGCCTCTTACCTGTTAAATGCTTAATTAACAGCTTATCCTAAGGATAAGGGAATAGTGAATAGGTGCAAATGTTAAATCCTGTAATAAAACTTAAGTAGGTAGGCGTTAAAAATTATCAGATACCCCCCTTATCAAGGGGGGCAGGGGGGATCGAACCTAAAATCCATTTTTAATTTAATTATAACCAGCTACTTAACATTTACCGCTAGAAACATCCGAAATCTGCAAAATAGAGTATAATTCAGTCTAGATTAACTATTATCGAAGCAATTATGATAACTAAATCAGAACTCTATGAACAAGATTTTCAATTATGGCTGATAACAACAATAGGTCAGTTGGAACAAGGAGATTTTCAGGCATTAGATGTATCTCATTTAGTTGAGGAGTTGAAAGAATTGGGTAAATCAGATAAAAATGCCTTGGAAGGAAATTTAATGATTTTGCTGGCTCATTTACTGAAATTACAAGTACAATCCTCCGCCTCTGAAAGCATAAAATCTAGCTGGTATAGCTCCATTGTCGAACATAGGGAACGAGTTATCGCCTTACTAGAAAACACCCCTTCTTTGAAATCTCATGTAGCAATCGCCATCGATAAAACCTATCCTAAAGGTCGTAAAATTGCCATCAAGGAAAGTAAATTGGCTGACTTTGGCATTGCGATTCCTCCAGAGGAAGCATATCCCTTAGACTGCCCTTTTTCCTTAGAACAAATTCTTGACGAAGATTTCTATGGCTGATAATTCAAAATGCTGTTAAAAAGTCTTCAAATCTCAAAAACTGGGAAGCTATACAAGTCACATCTGTCTCCCGATACTAACCGATTCGACTGACCTTAAATAGAGCTTACAAGCTTTTTTGCCCAACCCTAGTTAATCAGCCTTCACGCATAAGTAAAAATTATAAAATTAAGATAAACAATTAAAATATTTAAATATTTGGGGCGATTAGTTAAATGTAACAAGTAAGTTACAAGGAGAGTGTTTTTCCTGAATTTGCCAAAATTTGGCTGTAAATCGGGGTTGCCTACATTTACTAATATGGTATAATCGTGGTATGCTGTGGGCTTAGTTTAAGCATTAAGCCTCAAATCAACGGAAAACCGAGACAATCAGGGGACTACATTGATCCTCTTGCCCAAAAAAAAGCCCTAAGGATAACATTTTTTTTTGTAGCAATTTTTAAAGTTTTGTAAAGGCTATTGACTTAGAAACAGAATTGTGTAATGTCGATCGAGAAATAGTCTTGAGTATTGACAAAAAAACCCTTACCTGTTACCTGTAGGTAAGGGGTTGGGGGGTTAGGTCAAATCAATTGCGCTTAAGGTACTTCAGTCCAGCGCCTAAACCTCCTAGCACCAGCAAACTCAGCACAGTTGACGGTTCGGGAATCGGAGCCGAAAAGTTAGAAATCGTCACACTGCCGGGTCCAAAACTGTTGTCCACAGTGAAAATACGGAAACCGAAGCTGTCGCCAGCTAGGACGTTAAACGTCGATGTCCCGCTCTGACCACTACTATTAGCCAGGAAGGAGAAGCTGCCGTTGAGCAGATAGCCGAAGCCATCCCAAGGCGGACTATCACTGGACGAGTAGTTCCAATTAAATGTCACCGTCCCAGCCGCAGCCGCAGTGGTGGTGTAGTCTGTGGTTGCAGACAGGCCAGAACCATTGTCCCCCCCAGTCAGGCTAATGGAAGCAGGAGCGCCGGTGGTATTGACGAACCCGTCGGCATTACTATTGGTCAATGTCCAATTAATGGGAGCGTAGGGAGTTTGGAAACCGAACACTGTTGCGGCACTAGCACTAGAAGCAGCGGCTAGAGTGAGGCTAACAGTAGTGACAGTCATTGCGGTCTATGACCGCAATGACTCGAATAATTTTGGCGATTTGGTGGCCATGGACTTGGAAATAAATTAATGTACCCCCTAAGTCTAAAGACGACCAAAATATTTTTCAAGAGGATTGGCTAAAAACTGGGACAATGTGGACATCGATCGAAAGACTAAGCTAAACTGGTAATGAGTATGTATTAGGGCGGAGGTCAACGGATACAACTATGGACAATGTGGAGGTAAAACAAAAACCGATCCGCTGTTTAGAAGATGCGATCGAAAGGTGTCAAACATTAGGAATGCGGGTTAGTCGTCAGCGTCGCTATATTTTAGAATTGCTATGGCAAGCGCGGGAACACCTATCAGCGCGAGAAATTTATGATCGTCTCAATCTGCAAGGAAAGAACATCGGTCATACCTCAGTGTACCAAAACCTAGAGGCCCTATCGGGTCAGGGCATTATCGAATCTGTGGAACGCTGGGACGGCAGACTCTACGGTAACATCAGCGATTCCCACAGTCACGTCAATTGTCTGGACAGTCAACAAATAATCGATGTGCATATCGAACTTCCCCCGGAATTAATTAAACAGATCGAGGAATCGACAGGGGTAAAAATTACCGATTATCGCATCGATTTTTATGGCTATAAACAAAACAAATGAGCCAGATAACTGTATAATTGCCCCTGTGAATAGTATCCGTTGACAGACGGCAACTCTTGTGATCGATCGCCCTCTCACCCTAATTATCATCGATAATGACCCGATTTTTCGCTTGGGTCTGGTGCAGGCCTTGTCGCAGATAGAAAATATTACTATCGTCACCGAAGGGGATTTAGAAACAATTTTCGCTTTGACTCTTAATCCGGCCCCCGAAATTATCCTTATCGATCCTCTTTTTGATTGGTCTTACTGTGAAATTCTCCACTCTCGCTATCCTGAAAGTAAAATTGTTCTATTAACCTTTCCTCTCGATTCCAGACAGCAACTAATCGCCAGAGAATTAGGCATCGCCGGTTATATTCCCAAAGGCACAAACCTAGAGCAATTTATCACTATTTTAGGGCAAATTTCCCGGGATGAAACCCACGATGTCGCCCCTTCCCCTCTCACCATTGCTACTCGTCCAAGTTTAGCCCCTAGCCATTGGTTAATCACTGCTGGAAAAACGGGATTAAATCGCATCGAAAGTGAATTACATTTAATTGATCTCCACCTCAATCAACAGTCTTTATCTGGCTTTGATCGCTTTTACTGGCAGGGGAGAAAACGAGAACTTTTAGCGGCTCTATGGCTAGTGAGAAAACTAATTCCTCTCGAAGGTAGTTATTACAATTCAGCTTCAGTGACACCCTCGGTAATAATTAACAATATCGATCGGGAATTACCAATTTTAAGCCGCGAGCGTCCCCTCTGTGTTTCGGCAGTTTTTGAATCGACTTTAGCGGTCATTCGATCGCCTTTAATTAATAGAACCAAGATAAGTTTTGAAATTGATGTTTTACAGGATAATCGGCAACGGGAACTATTGTATTTAGGTCTCGATGAAATTCGCAAAAATGTCGATGAAATGAGATATTTACAGATTAGCAGCGGGGAATTAACCAGTCGCTTAAATCTGATTATTTACGATATCTGGGAGAAAGTTACCCGTAAATTTTTAGAAATTAATGCCTCGGTTTCTGACGAAATTAGTAAAAGTAGGCTTAACGAAATTATTCTGGAAGAAAGAGAGGCAATTCAAACAGAAATCCTCAATAAAATTCCTTTTACTCTTGACTTATTTTCCTATTTATTGTACGAAAATAGTTTAACTATTGACGGAGTAGAATACCGGGCTAATGCTCCTGAAACCATCGCCAGAGCCGAAATTCTGCTGCAAAATCTCATTCATAATATTGCCAATGCAGTGACAGTAATTATTCTCAATAACTTCTCGGAATCGGAAAGAGTCAAACAAAAACTTTACCGTTCAGAATTTCTCATCGCCAGAAAATTAGCTAAAATCCGCAATGAATTATCTTGGAAATACCGACGGAAAAAATATTGGCAAGAACCCAAAGATATCTTTGAAAGTCAATATCAATTATTTCACTATAGCGAGGGACAAATCAAATCTCTAGCCATTTATTCCCCCCGACAGGAAGAATTAAACAGTTTAACAGGCATACCCTGGTTAGTTTCGATCGCCTTAGAATTAAGAGACTCTTTATCTCCGCGTTTACGCGCTTTTTTTCGGGTGGTGGGTAAGGGAGTAGTCTATATTCTTATCCAAGTTATCGGTCGCGGTATTGGGTTAGTAATTCGCGGGGTTTTACAGGGAGTCGGTAACACTTGGCAGGAAGTAAAAGGTAAAAAGGAATTATGAATTATAACTGATAACTGATAACTGATAACTGATAACTGAAGTAGTCCTAACTTTTACAATTCCTTATCAAAACTGTATTTATCGCGAATTTGTCCGACAAAAAACTGTCCTTTCGATGGTGCAGACTGAAAATCTTTATATACTGCCAAAGGTAGATCATGATAAAGATAGATACCACCGTGATTAAATTCCACTTTCAGAATTTTTTTTTCCTGATCGTAGTCAAAAGATTTAATCGCTGTACTTTGACTTTTTAATAAGGGGAAAGCAATCACATCGCGAATACTGGCAGAATCGGTTAATAACATGATCAGGCGATCGATGCCAATTCCTAGGCCTCCCGTGGGGGGCATTCCGTATTCTAAAGCGGTTAAAAAGTCCTCATCAACGCCTTGGGCCTCCAAATCGCCAGCCGCTTTTTTGAGTGCCTGTGCTTCTAATCTTTGCCGTTGATCGATGGGATCGGTTAACTCAGAAAAACTATTAGCTAATTCCCGTCCAACCACATATAATTCAAATCTTTCTACGAGGTCAGTTTTTGAGCGATGGGGTTTAGCTAAAGGCGAAATTTCCACGGGGAAATCTAGCACAAAAGTGGGCTGTATTAGGGTTTCTTCGACTTTTTGTTCAAAAGCTTCATTTAGGAGCTTACCGATGGTTTTACAGTCCTCTGGAACGCCAATGCAGGCATTTTCTGCGGCAATACGAGCCGAATCGAAATCATCAAAACTATTAAAGTCAACCCCGGTTATTTCTTGGACTAATTCGTGCATAGTCACTCGTCGCCAAGGGGGAGTTAGGTCAATTTCCGTGTCTTGATAGGTGATTTTCAGCGTACCTAAAACATCTTGTGCGGCATTAACGATAATGTTTTCGGTTAACTCCATCATGTCATAATAATCGGCGTAGGCCTGATAGATTTCGATGGAAGTAAACTCAGGGTTGTGTTTAGTAGAAACCCCTTCATTGCGAAAAATTCTGCCTAACTCGAAGACTTTTTCAAAACCACCCACTATTAATCTTTTTAGATGTAACTCGGTGGCAATGCGGAGATATAACTCCATCTCCAGCGTATTATGATAGGTGATAAACGGTCTAGCATCGGCTCCTCCCGCTTCACTTTGTAGCACGGGAGTTTCAATTTCAATAAAACCTTCTTGGTCTAAATATCTGCGAATGGCAGCGGTAATTTGGGCGCGACGGCGAAAAGTTTGTCGCACTTCTGGATTAACAATTAAATCCACATATCTTTGTCGATAACGTTTTTCTACATCGGTTAAACCGTGCCATTTATCCGGGAGAGGTAAGAGGGATTTGGTGAGAATTTCGTACTCGTTTACATAGATAGATAATTCGCCGCGTTCTGTGCGTTTAATTGTGCCTTTTGCTCCTAAAATATCGCCCGTATCGGTCAGTTTAATCACAGTGTTAAAGGCATTCGGCACGGCGGCCATGGTTTCACTAATGCGTTTTTTATCGAGGTATAATTGAATCGTTCCCGTTTCATCTTGCAGGTTAAAAAAGGCTAGTTTACCCATAATTCTTCGGGCAATAATCCGACCAGCAATGGCTACTTCGACGCTAATTTCTTCTCCCGGGGCTAAGTCAGCGTACTGCTCCTGTAATTGTTGAGCGTGAGCGGTAGATTTCCACTGGTAAGCGTAGGGATTTAAGCCAGCTTTTTGCAATCCTGCCACTTTTTCTAAACGAGCAGCCCGGATTTCTTCGAGGGTAGAGGAGGGTTGATTTTCAGGATTTTGTGCTTGAGATGCCATCGTTTTCTAAGAGGAACAATTCTGGGGGATGGGGGATGGGGGAT
>VYLU01000321.1_pt1 | contig 10848 bp, 13 predicted proteins | sample 5114211 | NCBI WGS metagenome assembly VYLU01 (sample SAMN12291803, study PRJNA351875) | freshwater metagenome | isolation source: freshwater lake | place: USA: Michigan, Little Long Lake | collected 2013-08-08 | reverse complement strand
ATAGCGACTCTTGTTCGGGTGTGGGGTAAAATCGAAACCAATAGGCTTTTTCCATGTCTCACATTTTAGCATATATTTGGTAAATGTGTTAATATTTAACAGTAAAGCCGTCGTTCTACGACGGGGTTTCAGACCCAAATTTTCGATGATCAATTTTACCTTACAGCAAGCCTTCGCCCGTCGTCATGCCCTGAAAGTGATCAGTGGGTTAAATAATTTCGATCGCTCGCAGGTTCTCTCAGTAGTTAAAGCCGCTACCGCCGGAGGAGCAACTTTTGTCGATATTGCCGCTAATGCTGACCTAATTCGGGCGGTAAAAGCCTTGACAAATTTACCCGTGTGTGTATCGGCCGTTGAACCAGAATTGTTGGTGATGGCAGTGGACGCGGGAGCCGATTTAATTGAGATCGGTAATTTCGATAGTTTTTATGCTCAAGGACGCATTTTTGAGGCTGCGGAAGTTTTAGCCCTAACCCGTCAAACTCGCGACTTACTGCCCGAAATAACCCTGTCTGTGACAGTTCCCCATCTGCTGCCCCTCGATGAACAGGTGAGACTAGCGGAAGCTTTAGTTAGTCAGGGTGCTGACATTATTCAAACCGAAGGCGGCACTAGCAGTCAACCCCTTCACGCCGGTATTTTGGGACTGATTGAAAAAGCTGCCCCGACTCTAGCGGCAGCCCACGCTATTTCCCATGCGGTTAAGGTTCCCGTCCTCTGCGCTTCCGGTTTATCCATTGTCACCGCCCCCATGGCGATCGCTGCTGGAGCGGCCGGTATCGGTGTTGGTTCGGCGATCAATCAATTGGATAATGAAGTGGCTATGGTGGCAGCCGTGCGCGGTTTAGTCGAATCTCTGCAAGCACAACCTGTCCATGTTGGCAACTAGAACAATTTTTGTCTAGATACGACGGAGAAGGGGCTGTTTTCCCTTCTCTTTTTCCATCTGTAATCAGTTATCAGTTATCAGTTATCAGTTACCAGATGTGAGTTTTCAGTCAATAGTATTAAGTGACAAGTTCGGAGCTTGCTTTTCACTGATTACTGTTTACTACTCACTGATTACTGTTTACTACTCACTGATTACTGTTTACTGCTCACTGCTCACTGAAAAGCCCCACACCCCATCAACTGTGGTAAAATGCCCTATGGCTCAAAACATTAGAGATAGAAGCACTCCACCATGATTCGAGATATCTTCATGCCCGCGCTCAGTTCCACCATGACCGAAGGAAAAATAGTTTCTTGGGTAAAGTCCCCCGGGGAAAAAGTCAGCAAAGGGGAAACGGTGTTAGTGGTCGAATCCGACAAAGCCGACATGGACGTAGAATCGTTTTATGATGGCTATCTCGCTGTAATTTTAGTGGCAGCTGGCCAAGAAGCACCCGTAGGGGAAGCGATCGCCTATATTGCCGAAACTGAAGCGGAAATTGAACTTGCCAAAGCTCAGGGAAAAACCGCCGCCGCCGCCCCTAGCAAGCCCGTAGAGACCCCAGAAATCGCTCCGCCTCCCGTTTCGATCCCCGTCGCCGCCGTTAAAGATAATGGCCGTTTAGTCGCCTCTCCCAGGGCCAAAAAACTGGCTAAAGAATTAAAGGTGGATCTGAAAACCCTAGTGGGTAGCGGTCCCCACGGACGAATTACCGCCGAAGACGTAGAAAAAGCGACAGGAAAAGTCAGCACCGCCCCCGCTCCCGCCATTACTCCCCCGCAACCCGTCAGCGTGCCTGTAGCGGCTCCTAAAGCCCCGATTCCGGCCAGCGCTCCGGTCGGTCGGACTGTTCCCCTCACCACTCTGCAAAAAGCCGTGGCTCAGAATATGTCGGTTAGCCTACAGGTTCCCACCTTCCAAGTGGGCTACACTATCACCACCGACCCACTGGATCAACTCTATCAACAGCTAAAATCCAAGGGTGTCACCATGACGGCCCTGTTAGCAAAAGCAGTAGCCAACACCCTCGCTAAACATCCTATAGTTAATGCCAGCTATAGCGACGCAGGAATCCAATACCACGGGGCGATTAACGTGGCCGTAGCCGTAGCTATGCCCGATGGTGGCTTAATTACGCCGGTTTTGCGCTCTGCTAACCAGATGGATATCTATTCCCTATCCCGCAGTTGGAAAGATTTAGTTGATCGCGCTCGCAGTAAACAACTGCAACCGGAAGAATACAATAGCGGTACTTTTACCATTTCTAATCTGGGAATGTTCGGAGTCGATCGCTTTACCGCTATCTTACCTCCCAACCAAGGTGCGATCCTAGCAGTGGGCGCTTCCCGTCCCCAAATCGTCGTCCACAATAATGGTTTATTCGGAGTGCAAAAACAGATGACGGTTAATCTCACCAGTGACCACCGAGTCATCTACGGGGCCGATGCAGCCTCCTTCCTGCAAGACTTGGCTAAACTGATCGAAACTGAGGTGCAGTCTTTAACTATGTAATCAGAATCTAGGCAGCAGGAGTCAAGGGAGTTTCTCTCTAGCTCCTGCTTTGTTGTTACTAAAAAAATGTAAAGAATTAGCTAAAATGGGTTTAACCTTATCTATCACCCCAAACTATCGCCCAAACAAGGCCAAAAAAAGTGTTAATCTCAGGGAACTTTAAGATCTAAGCTAATATCGGTAAATTAACCCTCAATTTCGCCCTATATATTAAGCCTACAATAATTCGTATTCCCACGCCCTAACGCCTACCCATAGGAAAAAATGATCACAGAGAATAGTCGCTTACGTTCAGAATTTTTAAATACACAGGTTATCACTCGCAATACAGGCAAAAAACTCGGCGTTGTTAAAGATATCCTAGTAGATATCGATCAACGAGAAGTGGTTGCCCTGGGACTCCGCGATAATATCCTCTCCCTGTCGGGAATGCCTCAATATATGTATTTATCGAGCATCAGTCAGACAGGAGACGTGGTTCTCGTTGAAGATGATAACGTCTTGGAATCCGTCGATATCGATGCTTATACTCCCTTAATCGGTAGTGACGTGATCACGGAAACCGGCGAACCTTTAGGCAAAGTCCGCGATTATCAATTTGATCCCCTTAGTGGTCAATTACATTCCATTATCATCGCTTCCCTGGGATTGCCTCTTATCCCCGAACAATTGATCAGTACCTACGAAATTGCCATTGAAGAAGTGGTTAGCAGCGGTCCCAATCGCTTAATTGTCTTTGAAGGGGCCGAGGAACGTCTCACCCAAGTTAGTGTGGGAGTTTTGGAACGTTTGGGTATTGGTCGTCCCCCCTGGGAAAGAGAAGAGGAAGAAGCTTATTATACTCCCGCTGCTCGCCCGGAAAATCAGTTAGGTACGGGTATTCCCCTCCGCACTCCTGTGGAGTCAGCTAAACCCGTGGAAGAACGCTGGAACGAGGACGAATGGGAAAAAGAACCCCTGCGGGCCAATCCCCCACCGCAAAAACGGGCCGAAGCTCGTTATTATGAGGAAGAATACGAGGAAGAAGAAGATAACTGGGGAGAGGCGCGGTTAGAACGCACAGAAAGCTTTTCTCGTCCTCAGTACGACGATTACGAAGATAAGGCCGAAGATGATATGTGGGATGATGATGTGGAACCGGATTACAATCCCCCCCGCATCAATATCACCGAGAAGAAAAAGGAAAGAATCCCCGAATACGAAGACGGTTAATCTTTGACAGTCCCCCTATCCATTAGTTACATTTTTCTTAACATAAAATTTGACAAAAAGAGGAAAGTGTGCTAGGTGGCTCAAGGGGGTTCTCTGGGGGGACTAAATACTTTTGGTATCACGTCGAGTGCAGTGATTTGTCAGACTTTACAGATGTTCAATGAACTCTTCAACTGTGACTTGGGCTTGTTTCAGAATTCCACTTAATGTACCAACCTTCAATTCCTGATGTACAGGGACAACACAACCAATTTTGCCCTCTTCGGTTTCTTTCTTCATCACAACATGGCTACCTGTTTGACGAACTTCCTCGAAGCCTAAGCGTTCAAGAGAGCGAATTGCCTCCCGACTAGAGATTCGTGGCAGCTTAGGCATAACTAACCTCAATACTGGTCACAAATCTAGGGGATGTTTCTGGTAAGGTAAATTCCTCTAGGTAAAGCCGTGTGGCTTCTTTCAATCCAGCAATCGCCTGCTCAATTGTTTCTCCTTGATCTACTGTACCAACTTCTGGACATTCAGCAATGAACATATTATCTTCTTTGTACAAAATAACAGTAAAGATGCGATTTTTCATGGTGTCTTATCATCTCAGGCTTACTCTGAAAATCATAACATAACTGTTTCCTAATCGTTTGGTTAGAAAATAGTTAGGTTTCCTGATCATTGACACAACTCAAGCTTTTTGAAAAACTCTATAAGATATTAAGTTATTAGTACTTAATCCAATATTGTCCCATCTTCCTAGAATTGAGTGAGAAGATTCTGCAAAAACAAGCGTAGAGTCGATTAATCATTGAAACAAATTTGCCCCAATCAAACCAACTCGATGAACTGCTCGATGTCCGATTCTTACGAACCAAATTTGAGCATCGGTCAATCGGGCTAAAAGTTGATCGGAAGCTGTGAGGCTGTCTTTTGCTACTTCAAAAGCTCCTGTTTCAATGTTGATTGCTACAATCTTCCCATGATTGCCCTCCTCGACTTGGGGGCGCACCTGAGATTGATAAATCTCTTTACCACGTCGAGCGAATTCTTCTTTGCTGTAGCGGAGTTGATTAACTGTCATTGTCCTGACCCCGTTGCAACTTTTGCCCCTCTATTTTAACCTAAACATGGGGAATCTTCGCTAACATTCCCCAACTGGTCCCACAAGAGCGGCATCGCACTTAGACTCACAGCTTCAATCAATGTGCATGGTGCGTTCCCCAAAATCGATCGCTGGAGCAGCAGGAGTCACATTAGGGAACGCACCCTACGGCTGTCTAACGTCAGAGTTGAGCGGCAATCAACCGACTCGAACTCAGCACCAATATCTCCTAATTGTCCGCTCCAACGCCGTGTTGAGCTGCTGATTCTACGGCGCAACTAATTCTGCTCTCTAATACAAAAGGTTTATTCACAAACCAAAACCTCAAGCTTTGACTAATTCTAGGAATGCAATATTGCCGTTGTCTTCAAAGAAAGTCCGTTTGTTCGCTATCTCTAAAGCTGAAATCTCTTTAGCTACATCCGCTAACTGACTTTCAGTACGATAAATGAGCTGCCACTGCATAAATGTTTCCATGTATCCAACTTCTCGATGATCGGGAATAAAATTAGCGACCAGTAGTTTCCCTCCTGTCCGCAGCATATCAAACATTATCTTGGTCAGCCGTGTGGCAAACGGTTGTGATAAATAGTCGTACAGCCCTGCTGCATAAACTAAATCTAGATTCTCAAAGGATTGCTTTTGTCGAACTAACGTTGTCACTGAACCTCGAATCGTCTGAATAGAACCATTGTCAAACTCACGATCAATGACCTCAAGCGATAGAGGATCTTGGTCAAAGGCAACAAGCTGACCAATGCTTCCTTCTTGAACTGCTACAGATTCTTTGGCTTCTCGCAAGTGTCCACAAGCAATAGAGAGAATCCGAGTTGGGTGTGTTGCTTCAGATGCAACACCATCGATCGTTCTGACTAACACATCCCGTCTTGCTCGAACGCTGCTGGGTGCTGTTGCATCATATCGCCAATAATCAAAAATTTCCTTGCCAAGGGATGCTAGATTTTGGGATGGCTGCTTGAACCCGTAGATAAAATCGAGTAATTCTGCATCTCCAGCATAGCCTCGTGGCTTGCTGAAAGAGTGGTAAGTAAACGGACACTGATGAATCAGTTGGGTTACGGGATGACCGAGAAATGTGGTCTGGGCAAAATCTCTCCACTCGGTGGCAGGATAACGATTCTTGATCTCCCTCATACCAAGAATGACGTGATCCATACCCGCTTTGGCATTGCCAGAAAGTAGCATGGCTTGTGCATCATCCATCAAAGCATATCCTGCGGCTTGGATTGAATTAGTATCAAGTTGCATGAGTGATTGTGATGTGTGAACTTAATCTGGACAACATTCCGAAACCTTGAACACCTACAGATAACTTAAGTGAACTGCCTCAACCGAGATTTGAAGCAGCCCAACTACATATTGTACGGAAACTTTCTGCATAACACTCTCTGGGGTAACGATGTGGGTCAATACTAATTTGTCAATAGGTAGTAATATTTAATCTGCTTATACTTCGAGTTTTGACCTGAAAATGGGCGATCAATAGTCAAGCGATCGAGGGATGGGAAACAACTTATACTAAATCGGTTGAGTATAGGCTACATATCAAGACAGGCAAAAGGCACTCATGCAAAAGGGAGAATAAATAATCAGTCTTTAATAACCGGATTTAGTATTATTTAACCTTTAATCAAGGCTATCACCGGGCAACCAATCTTCTATCACCTGCGCGATAGTATAGGGACAAAACTCTGGAAAAATGCTAAGGACTAAACCTGTTTGTCTGGCGGCTTCTCGACGCGCTCTGGTATATTCCTTGTCCAAAATTTGCGCGGGATAACTGCGTAAACTGGGACTATCCTCTAATTTACGACGAATTTGCGATCGCCCATCATTGATGAAATCCAGCCAACGGTTGAACCCACCCGCCGTCAGTATCTTTGAATACTTATGTAAGTTTAGCATAGGGTCGGGTGCAGTGATTTGTCAGACGGGCTTATATTGATAACTAAGTTCGAGCGCGTTGCAAAAACTATTGAGGCGATTCAGTAAGGCATTATAGTAAGGGTAAGCATCCTCTCGTTCGTCTTGAAGATAGGCATACAAGGTTAGCTCTGGCTCTGGAGCTAGGTGATCTTTAGGGATATCTAAACCGGCTTGGGTTAAACGCGTTGCCGCGATCGCAACTAGCAAAGCCCCAATTGTATCGCACTCACCATTGTGGAGATCTTTCAGTCCGGGCAGGATAGTCTCGGCTCCTGGCAACTCATTGAGATTCATCATTGTTCCTCCTCTGGTTGATCTTCACAACGTTCAATGAAGTTCTCGATTCTGCTTCTGAGTATATCAGGGTTAAGAGAGGGGAATCGGATTAGTTCAGGTACAATTGCCTCAAAGCAATCCCTTAGCTCACTCAAAGAGAATAATTTCTGTTTGTACATAGCTTCAACATCTTTAATGTCGCGATCAAATCCCCTAGATAGTTTAGAAAGAGCTTGGGCTGTAAAATCATAGTGATAGAACGAGATTTGACCTCGTTTGCCAATAAATACGCTTCTGTCGCGCCATCCTGGAAGAGGTGGCAAGAAATCCTGCGGAGATGCCAGTTCGATATTGATGTTTAATTCTTGTTTGAGCTTGGCGATCGCTTGAAAAATGCCCAGTGGTTCAGGATCTAGACGAAGATCAACATCAACTGTGGAGTTGCGCCATCCAACCAGCAAGGCACTAGCTCCACCTGTAAAGTAGATGCAGCCCGAACCCTGAGCTTCTTTCCCTAAGATTTGCATCAGGCGTTTTAACTTCTGAGCGTCAACGTTTGCACGCATTTTTTTGCTGTGATTATCTGCCTCAAGTGACGATTTTAGTTTAGTGCCTACTCAAAAGTAAATTCTACTCTTCTATCACCTGCGCGATAGTATAGGGACAAAACTCGGGAAAAAGGCTAAGGACTAAACCTGTTTGTCTGGCGGCTTCTCGACGCGCTCTGGTATATTCCTTGTCCAAAATTTGCGCGGGATAACTGCTTAAACTGGGACTATCCTCTAATTTACGACGAATTTGCGATCGCCGATCATTGATGGAATCCAGCCAACTATCGGAGCGCCTTTGGGGTTGATATTGCCACTTGAGGAGATGAATCAAAATTCGCTCCATTTGAGAACCGATCGCACTGCGTTCACTTTTCCCCAAATCCTCGATTTCCTCGATTAAATGCTCCCAGTCAATGGCATCCCAGCGTTGTTCCCGCAAAAGTTGAGCCGTATCCTGGGCCCAGAGAATTAAATCGCAATCGTAGGTGGTTGGCATAACCGGTTCCCCGTTTTTCAAGCTTTTCTGGTGGTATTGTGGGGCTAATTCTGTTAAGTTAACGATCCAGCGTTTTCTTAATGATAACTGATTACCGTTCGCTTACAGCCCCTTCCGCAGTTCTAGAGTTTCCCAAAACCAGAGACCTTGCGCCTCACCATTAACAAAAATATAGGTTTACAACATATATACTAATTTGTCAATAGGTAGTAATATTTAATCTACTTATACTTAGAGTTTTGACCTGAAAATGGGCGCTCAATAGAGCAGCAATTATTGTAGTTGGGTTGACCCAAGGAAACCCAACAAAGAGTAACCCCCGGAGCGGCCGGGTTTCGCTTTTTCCAGCGAATTGAGCTATTTTCGCCCCAGTATTGTTTCCCTCAACCCAACCTACGAGGCTTCGTCCAAAACCACTTGGGAGATATAAAGCGTAAATTGCTCTCGGCGTGTGTCCCACCACTCTTGGGTAATCCCCAAGTTTGCCATGAGGATCAAGTTATTGCTGAGTCTGGCTGTTAAGTAACCAACCACGCTAGTTTCAATGTAAACAGTTTCGCTCATTTGAAATGCGCTAGTTATATCTGTATTTTATCCCAATCTGTGCAAAACTGTCGCTACAAAGCTATGCGCTCTGCTACGCAGTGCCTTCGGCATCGCACTTAAACTCACAGTTTCAATCAATGTGCATGGTACGTTCCCCAAAAATTGATCGCTGGAGCGGTAGAAGTTGCATTAGGGAACGCACCCTACAAGATTGCGCTCGGCTACGCAGTGCCTTCGGCATCGCACTATATTAATCTGTGAAGTCACACAGCAACAGGCAACTTTGAAAATTCACCAATATTTCAGCTAACGGTGAAGTTAGGTTAAGCGAGTTTGCAAGAAAAGAAGTCGAATTATTGAACCGATTTGATTCATTGAAGTCTACTTATTAAATCACCACGTCGAAATGTTGCAGATAGCTGCTGCAAGGAAATCTCTTGTTCTCGATAAAGATCCTGAAGTGCCTGTTTAATATCCTGTAATGAAGCATTAAAGTAATTCTCCCCATTTTGATCAATAAGCATTTGGGCTGATTGAAAATTTTGATGACTAATGTCTTTCATCTGAACTTTCATATCAGCCAAAAGTTTTTGTCCCATCTGCATGGCAATAAAGCATGAAGCATAGCGGACAAAATCTGGGTCAGTAGACTCAGGTCTTTTGCGGCGGTTTTCTGCAATTCTGTAAAGCTGAACAGCTATTACGATTTGCGCTCCATTTAATTGATCAGTAAAGATTGTATCATACAGTTTCCCAAAATGTTCACGAGAGAAAAACTTTGCTTGATGAGGTTTTCTTCGCCAAACGGATAATACTGCCTCAGCAGCTACTCCTGAAGTAATATCAGTAGATCGAGTAGGAGTATTGGAACGTTGAGGCCTGTATTTAAATCCTAATTGCTCAATATCCATTTTCAATCTGTTCTGGCGCTCATCATTAGCACGTAAATCTTTGAGATCTACTGGATTTTGGCTATTGGTTGCGTAGGTAATTCTTTGAACTAAACCTTCATTTTCACGAGGCAATTGATAGAGTCTTAAAAGAACAAAAGCTTGGGCATTTTGATGAATTAAATCTGGTTCTCGCAAGGTTTTAAATATGGTCATACACGTTTGACCACCGTTAATGATTTGTAAATTCTCAACACGCACTTTGTAATCGCCATCTTGCAATGCGTTGTACGAGAAACTATCACAAGTCAACGTGACCCCGTTATTATAAAAGTAAAAATTGTTTTTTTCATCGCTAGTTAAAGTATGACGGATACCCTCATTTACGCGATTTCCTTGTAAACCCAAGTAGCGACGAATATTGCGCTCTAATAAACGTTCTCCATGTCGCTCTATAAGTGTGGCAATTTCTGTCACCGAAATTCTACCCAACAGTACTCGGCTAAACTCCATATCTTCCACAATAGCTTTGCCACTTAGCTGCAAAGTATCTTTTACGGGTTTAGAAGCTTGAATAATTTTGACTAAACGCTCGTGATTAACATATTCCCATGTCACCTGATCTCCAAACTCAGCACGATCAATAGCCTCTTGAGCAGATAAATTCCATTTCAGCCCATTGTTGCAAGCTATTGTCCGAACTTGGGGAATATAGCCATCCCGGATTAGGCTACGAGCTTCTTCCACTTTCACAAGCAGTCGTTGATTAATATGTTCTAGTTTAGCTGCTGGATTAAATAAGTAATTAATTGCGTTTATTAAACTTTTTATACCTTCTTCAGGATAGTTAGAGTTTCCTTCTAGGTTGTGCTTATATTTTCCCTGAAATAAACTAACTGTAAATTCACCGTCATATTCTTCTGAGATATGTATAGCATCTACTCCAAAGTCACCACCTCCTTCTGTTAAGCAATCAAAAACATCATCTCCATCTAAATCTAAAATGGTTTTAACGCACAGATATACAAAAGCCAAAGACTTAAGCCGGCCGGCCTCTGTGATTCGTAGTTCTTCAGAAGCTTTTTGACGAATGTCTTCGCTAACTGATACTAAGCGTTGGTCGATGATGGATATATTAATATTCATGTACTTATTTAACGAACATATTTAAATAGCTTATTTTATTGTGCCTAACTACATATTATAGGTCAAATTTCTGTATAACACTCTCCAGAGTAACGATATAGGTCAACTTTCTGCATATCACCCCGTCATACAACATATATAGAACCTATTTGGTATCTTAGGATACAGCTAATCGTCGTAGTAGAAGTCGAAGAAAACAGAGATGAATTTTGGTAGTGGAGTGCTGTAAAGTACGCTCAAAATTTTTGACT
>VYLU01000249.1_pt1 | contig 11164 bp, 11 predicted proteins | sample 5114211 | NCBI WGS metagenome assembly VYLU01 (sample SAMN12291803, study PRJNA351875) | freshwater metagenome | isolation source: freshwater lake | place: USA: Michigan, Little Long Lake | collected 2013-08-08 | reverse complement strand
CCAATAAACGCTTGGGGAGAGAATACCTCTACTTTTTCAGAAGCAATTCTGTCTTTCGCAAGTAATCTCTGTGAACCAAGAATCCCCGTCTCTTTAGAGCGGGGAGTGTCAATTAATACCCAAATCTGATCACTGATAACTGATCACTGATAAGATGAATCCAAAATTTAAAGATATTACTGCTTGGGAACAGGCACAATTATTAATGCAACCGGCATTTATTCGGGTGCTGGATAATCTGCGTAAACAGTTAGAAAATTCCCTCTGGAAAGGAACCTATACAGAAATTCAAGATCCCTATCCCAGTTATCTGCTCTGTTTGACTTATCTCGATCGCTCCGTTACTGTAAATATTTGGGAACTTTGTTTTCAAGTCTGTTTTCTCGATTATCCCACCGATGAAGGAGAGAGCGTCGTCATCGATACCAGTCTCCTCGACCCCACCGGTGAACTAGATTGGCAGAGTTTGGAAACGAAAACCGAGCGTATTATTAACCGATTATTCGCTAATTTACCCCAATGAAAGCAGCGTTAGAAACGATCAAGGCAGAGTATGCCGCTAATTTTCTGAAAAATTACAGTAATGATCCCCAAAATTTAGCATCCCAAACAATTTTAATCGATCGCTCCGATTGGGGTTTATTAGAATTAAAAGGCCAAGACCGACTGCGTTTTCTCCACAATCAAACCAGTAACGCTATCGAGCGCCTGAAACCGGGTCAGGGTTGTGAGACAATTTTCCTTAACTCTACCGGTCGTACCCTCGATTTTGTCACAGTTTACGCCAGCGATGATTCCCTCCTCATCCTCGTTTCTCCCCAACGTCGTCAATTTTTACTGGAATTGATCGATCGCTATATTTTCCCCTTCGATAAGGTGGAAATTAGCGACTTAACCGATAATTTTGGCATTTTCACCCTAATTGGTACTGAAAGCGGGCAATACCTGCAAAAAATAGGCATTCCAGAGCAGATTTTAACGGGGGTGCAGCATAGTCATTATCTCCTTTCTCAACCCGCCCTGAGACTGGCCGTCGGCACCGGCTTAGACCTACCCGGATATACTTTAATCGTTGCCGCCGCCGAAGCAGGTTCCCTCTGGGAAAATTTAATAAAAAATGGCGTTACTCCCGCCGATGCACAGGTGTGGGAATACCTGAGAATCCATCAGGGCCGACCGGCAGTCGATCGAGAATTAACCGAAGATTATAACCCTTTAGAGGCCGGTTTATGGCGAGCGCTCGTTTTTGATAAGGGTTGTTATATTGGTCAAGAAACTATCGCCCGTCTCAACACCTATAAAGGCATAAAACAAAGACTTTGGGGCATAAAACTCAGCCAACCCGTCCCCAGCAATACCCCGATTATTTTAGAAGCGCAAAAAGTCGGTTTACTCACCAGTGTGCTGGCGGGAGGAGAGGGTTTGAAAGTACAAATCGGCGAGGCAACAGGAGAATTAATCCCTTTACCCTTCCTCTCTCACGAATACCCCTTTCAGTGAACAGTGAACAGTAATCAGTAATCAGTAAACAGTAAACAGTGACCAGTAATCAGTAAACAGTAAACAGTGAAAAGACAGTAGGAAATTTCTATTTAACACTGCTCACTTGAAAACTCAAATCTGATAACTGATAACTGATAACTGATAACTGATAACTAATAACTAATAACTGATAACTGATAACTGAAAAAGTCCCTAACCCCAGCGACTAGCGATGGGCATTCGCCAACCAGTGCCAAAAGCGCGATCGCTAATTTTTAGGCCCGGGGGAGCTTGTTTGCGCTTAAATTCGGCATTTTTAACTAATTTAATCACTTTCTGCACAATTTCAGGCTCAAAACCGGCGGCGATAATTTGTTCGGCGGATTGATGGCGATCGATTAATAGTGCTAAAATAGCATCTAAAATCTCGTAGGGAGGCAAAGAATCTTGATCCTTCTGATTGGGTTTTAATTCAGCACTAGGAGCTTTATTAATCACATTGAGGGGAATAATTTCCCCGTGCCGATTTAACCAGCGACAGAGGGAATAAACCCTGGTTTTCGGCACATCAGCAATCACTGCTAAACCACCATTCATATCACCGTAGAGGGTGCAATATCCCACCGCCATTTCTGATTTATTGCCAGTGGATAATAGTAAATGCCCGAATTTATTGGAGAGGGCCATTAATAAATTACCGCGAATGCGTGACTGAAGATTTTCTTCAGCAATACCGAAATCAGTCCCAGCAAAAAGCCGCTCTAAAAGTTGATCATAAGCGGTCATAATTTCTTTAATTGCTAACTTCTCACTTTTGATACCTAAATTATTAACTAAAGCTACGGCATCGCTAATGGAATGGTCGGAACTATAGGGAGAAGGCATCATCACAGCGAGAACATTTTCTTTACCTAATGCGTCGGTGGCAATAGCGGCAACTAAACTGGAATCAATGCCACCACTCAAGCCAAAAATTACCCGTTTAAAACCGCATTTCTGCACATAATCTCGCACTCCTAAGACTAAAGCTCGATAAATTTCCTCATCTTCATCGATGGGTAAAGGATGAATAACTGCGGGTAACAAATCTTGATTAAACTCGATCAATTCTAGGCTAGAAGTAAATGCTTGGGCGCGATAAATCACTTCTCCTTGTCTGTTAAAAGCAACGCTATCACCATCAAAAATTAAATCATCATTACCTCCCACTTGATTGACATAAACTATAGGTAAATTATATCTAGTGGCACTATGGGATAATAAAGATTCTCGCAATTTTTGCTTACCGACACTGTAGGGAGAAGCGGAAAGATTAACGATTAAATCCACTCCCAAATTAGCTAAATCGGCGATGGGATTAACCGCGTATTGACGCTGACCCCAAAATTGTTCATCATTCCAAACATCTTCACAGATAGTCACACCGATTTTAAAATTATTTTCTGTTAGTTGAAAATATTGACTTTCTTTCCCGGAAGCAAAGTAACGATCCTCATCAAAAACATCATAGGTAGGCAATAAACGTTTAGTAAAAATTTGTTTAATCTCTTGACTTTTTAACAAAGCTATGCTATTAAATAACGGCTTTTCTCCCCGGACTGTTGCTGAGGTATTTTTTTCGACAAAACCGACTAATACAGCTAATTTTTCTGGTAATTGTTGGGACAATAATTGCAATTGTCGAGACATTTTCTCAACAAAACCCAGATTTAATAATAAGTCTCTGGGAGGATAACCACAGAGGGATAATTCCGGGGTTAAAAGTAATTCCGCTCCCCGATTAAATGCCGTTTGAGCGGCCTCTAAAATTCTTTGGGCATTTCCTTCGATATCTCCAACAATGGGATTTAATTGAGCGATAGCAATTCTCATATTTTTTCCTATTTAAACAAAAACTAACGGTTGCTCTTTAAAGGGAGCAAAAGCTTCTTCATCAAAGCGATATAAACTAGCAGGACGACCAGCACCACGAGAGACTTTTAAACCCATATCTTTGAGAAATCCTAATTTCAAGAGCCGATTTCTGAAGTTGGAATAATCACTAAAATTTTTACCTAAAATTGTCTCATAAAATTGATAAAGATCATTTAAAGTAAATAATTCTGGTAAAACCTCAAAAGCAACGGGACTATATTCTACTTTATTGCGTAATCTTCGCCAGCCATATTCTAAAATTTGACCGTGATTAAAGGCTAAATTTGGCACTTTATCAATCATATACCAAGTGATATTATAATCCCGTTCAGTGATTAATTTCGCTTCTTCAAACCGCACTAAAGCGAAGTAACTCACCGATAGATAACGTTTCCCAAAACTCTCGGCCGCTGCCGGGAAATCTCCCTCTGGACCGCCAAAAGTATATAACTGTTCTAGATAGAGATTATTGACGCTAATTTTCTCGGCTAAAATTCGATAGGCTGCCGTTTCCAGTGATTCCCCATTTCTCACTAAAGTACCGGGTAAACTCCAGTAATTACTAAAGGGTTCTTCCCGTCTTTTAATCAGAAGCACTAGCAGCCGATTTAATTGGGTATCAACGGAAAATATCACGTTATCAACTCCGACTTTAAAATCAGCTAGAGATTTATTAGCTAGGGTCTTTGGCAGCTTCATGCGTAAAGTTTTTGACCTTCAATATAATCTTTAATCGGTGCGGGAACAGCCTGTTTATCGCCTTTTTCTCGATAATCTGTTGAGGATACAGCCGGAGCAAATACATCGGCAATCAGACAATCACCTCCTAATGTTTGCAGTTGTTCAATATCATCTTGTTTAATAGGATAGCCGGGACGAGGAATCACGAGAATTTTGACTTTTTCTAGCAATTCTCGGCTGCGATACCAGTGCCGAATTTGTCCGGCTAAATCGGAACCAATGACTAGGGTATATTCCTCCTGTTCTCCCCAAATTGCTTGCGCTTTTTCCACACTAATTAAGCTCCGTTGATCGCTTAATTCTCGTCGCAGTTGTATATTATCCCTTGGGGGTTGAATATCCCCGATGAGCAAATTTAACATCCTCAGACGATGTTCGAGACTGGTTTGATGATTTTTAAAGGGATTATCGGCAGCCCAAACCGCAACGATATCGTACTGTTCCGATAACCATTTTAGTATGGCTTGATGACCGGCAGTGGGAGGATCGGCACTGGTTCCAAAAAGGGCAATTTTAAGCATAGGATTCAATTGCTTGCTCACTGAGGGATTAGTTTAAGTCTGCTCAAGCTTGGCAAAAATTAACTTCTCCCCATTATAGTTGATTTTACCAAAATAGGGCAAGAGGATCAGTAATCTCCTGCAAAAGTAAGTTATCGAGTCGCTATCGGGTCAAAATATCTAAAACCCCGGATAAATTTGACATAATCTTAGGTTTTATGAATAGGATAGTTGTCTCTTATCTTTTGTCTGCTACTGAAGATTTTTGATTTTTGCAGGAGGTATTATTTTTTATAAAATTGGTGAACTAATTCTCAAACGTACTAACCCACAAACAGAAGGAGGCAAACCCATTACGCCGCGCTATGACTCCCGTAGCACTTAGCAGCCCAAACCACTGAATCGATTTCTCCCTTTTGGAGTTTTTCTAGCGGGGTTGCTCCGTCTAAGCGAATATCACCCGTAAGCAGAAAGATTATTTGTGTCCAAGCACCGTCTTCTTTTAAGACGGCTAACACTTGGTCTAAACCTGACAAAACTTTGCCATCAATAAATTGCCAAGCCGGATAAACCAATTCCTCGTTGACAGATAAACCTAAGACCCGATGATTGAGCCTCATAGTTTCTAATTCCAAAGAACTACAGGCTAAAACACTACAAACCTCGGTGCTGGTTAAGGTTCCGCCTTGCTTAGATAGGAACCGTTTCTTCGCTTCTTCGCCTCGTTTAATGGCAGCTGCCAACGGAGAGGCCAAAGCTAAAGGAGATTGTGTTTTTTGCATAGATTCTAACATTTTTAAGCAACCCTACCACCGTCAACAAGGCCTGTATAAAACAAATACAAGTCTCCCTTCAAATGTTTAGTTTCTTGTATAAGCTTACGTTTATTGTCTGAATACCCAATAACCTTACCTTTCTCTGGCCAGCCATATTTGTCGCGACCAGTGATCTCTACGACCACCCATTGATCGGGGTAATCGGATGAGACATCGGCGATCCTCAAATCTTCTGTTTTGTGGCTAAGTGCTTTCATGGCTGAATCGTCCTCTCCAAATGTTTAAATTTCCTGTTGAACTGCTAAACCTGAAAACAAGCCTAGACAAAGGTTTCAATAGCCTAGATTTGGACTCGATGAGCCGTCTGAAACTTGCTCAGTATCACAGACTCCAGTTTTCAACAACCAACAACTTTTATTATAATCCCGCTCTCCATTTCTGGCCAACAATTGTTGCAACGGAGGATAAATGACGCTTACCGATAATGTCAACCAAAAAAATTGGGGAGATAAGCCATTTTTAACTATCTCCCTCAAGCCTCAATTTAGTGGGTTGGCATTTTGCTTAAAGATTCAAAGGTTCTGTTGATGGCCTCTATTAATCCCCAGGAGTGGGAATAATAAACACCCGCTTCTACTTCTGCTTGGCGATCGCTGTGGGCATTTACCCAATCGCTTGCCGGTCGTCGGTGGTGGTAATCATGTACTGGACTATCGCCCGTCAGGATCAGCAGTCGCACGGGTAAGTGGTAGAAAAACAGCCGGAGCCACCAACGGGTTTCTTCCCAAAATTTTACCCAAAAGGGGTCAAAATCATTGAAAACAGCCGGCTCTTCGCAACAAAAAATAGCAGAGGTCATTTCGCCAGTTTTGTTAGCAAATCGGTGTTCTACACACTGACGTAGTACGCTGGTACTCTCGAAAAACACGCTCAGAGTCGGAACAAACACTAATAAAAACACAGCCCAAGTATGCGTAATGGTCACTAAACTTACAATCGAGAGCCAAAAACCGAGAGCCAACGAGTTGTGTTTTACGTCCGTTGAGCAAAACGTTCCTTTTAGGCGATCGCCAAATTGACGGCAGTGGAAAGTCGGAGAAAAAATCAGCTTAGTTAAGTGTTGCCATGCTTGTTGCGGACTCATCTCTGGACGGAAACCCGCTTTGTAAAAAAACTCAAAGGTTTCATCACCGGGGCGCATTAATCCTTTGGAATGGTGAGTTTCGCAATGCTTTTTCTTGTAAGTATTAAAAGGCATGGAGAGAGTAAGAATTGAAATGAATTCCCCTAACACTTCATTCCAAGAAGGATTGGCAAAAACAGCATTATGAGAGCAAGCGTGCATAATGGTTAGCCGTTGCATCCGTAGAGATGAGAGCAAACAGACTTGGCTAATGGGAATTGCCCACAGGTGGGCGTTATCTACAAAGGCACAATTGCCGATGAGAAGACCAAAGGCAAAAAGTAAAAAGGTTGAACAGATTTCTTCCACTGCTGTTTTTCGGCGTGTCGCTTGTCCTGTGCGAGGTTTAGCGACTAACCAATTAACCCAAGATTCGGGCAGAAACCCAGTCTTTTCGTGAATTTGTTCACGAGTATCCGAAGATGAACAATTTTGTAGTAACATAAAAATCACAAAAACTTAATTTGATGGGTGGTAGCAATACCACCCTTTTATATTATTTTCAATGGTCTCAATAAAGAACTCAACCAATTATTATTGTTTTTTGTAGAAAAATATATTCTTTTTTGGCAATAATTATTGGTTTAAAGATGCAACAATTATTCGTTTGAGCTTGCAATAATTATTGGCTTTTAATTCTATAGTTTTGGAAACCAAATGCCCTACCAGATTGTGGCTTTAGTAATCTAGGCTCATCAGTTTTTTCTTGGCAACAGTTCCGTGATTAGCCACGCTGAGGTTGTGTAGGGTATGGCAACCATTGGGGGGGCAGTCAATTGAACGACAAGAGTGGAAGATATTAGGAGAACTTTAACTTTTTTGCTGGGTGACATAGTGGCCTCCTAATTATTTTAAGGTTGTCACTCATTTTATCAGTAAATTTTTGGCTTTCAACCTACAAAAGTTGCATAATATTTGAGCTTTAAAGATGCAACAATTGTTGGTTTAATTTTGCAATAATTGTTGGTTTTCAATTCGAGAATTTTGAATTATCCTACATACATAACGTTCATCCCATATTGCAGAAATGGAGGGGAATGGTATGTCGAATGCAACTGTTAATCAAGCAATTATCAACTGTGTATATGTGAACGACACGGGAAAAATGGCTATTCTCAAAAATAACTTTGACTTGATAGTAAAATGGCGGGAGCAAGTCGTTGACGTGGGCGAAGATTTTTGCTTTAAGGCTCCTGAAGGGGGACACTTAGATATTTTTACCTATGAAATGGCTACGATGATTCTGGAGGATAGAGTTCCCTGTCGGGAATTGGCGATATAAGGGAGGATTTGGGCAATAATTGTTGGTTGATTTCTCTTTTGGTTTTATGGGACTATCTCAGAAGCAATATAACTTTCCGGTTATTATTGCAATCCACTTTGAAAAAGTATCGGTGACTACAAATACAGCCATGTTGATTACCTTAAGATCGATGACAACCTCAACCGAAGGAGAGATACTTCTATGTCAACTCCACCCTCACTATGCGAAGCCCAAAAGATCTAAACGCGGATTTCAACAAAAATCTAGGATCCCATCTTAAGGATTACCTTGAGTTAGATGAGCGGGTGGGAATTACTTCTTTAAGAAGAGTTCTCTTTAAAAAGGGCTATTGTGTTGACATTAATGACGATGAATTAGTGAGAGTTTTGCCCACACGCTACGCTGAAAATTCTGAATCAGAGCAGTCTTTTACTGTCAGACAAAATTAGTGCGGATGAGAAAACCACCAATCAAGGAGATTGATTTAAAAATGGAAAACACAGAGTTATTGTGCGAGATACCAACATCGGTCAGTCCCCGTGCTGACATTATTAATGGTTTGTTAGCTCAACTAGAAAAGGAACAGGATAGCGATATCCGTGCTGAAATCATAAGGAAATTAGGAGAATATCCTGAGCCTCAAGTGATTAAAAAACCTTTAAAAAATGGTTTTTCGGTACTTGTTATGCTATCACAAATACTGGACTTGATGCGTAAGGGTTTCAGGATAATCAAACAGTCCCCAGCATACTACCTGCCGAAGAACCTAAAAAATGAACAGGACAGCGATCACCGTGCTGAAATCATAAGAAAATTAGGAGAGTATCCTGAGCCTCAAGTGATTAAAAAACTTTGGGATTTGAGAAATAATCTGGAAAACGAATCTGATGATTTTGTGCAATACGAAATCAAGCTTAGTCTGCATAAGGTAACTACTCATCCTAGTATAAATATTGATTTTTTTCTGGATAACTTAGAGGTATTCCAATCAAAAGATAACAATTCTCAAGCTCCAAAAGTATTAATTGATGCTGATCTAATTGAAGAGTTTTTATTACGAAATCAGACGACTCTTAACAGTGAAGCTACTAGGGTTATGGGACTTGTTTTAGAGGGAAAAATTAATCCTTACATCGGCGAAATAGGATTAATCAAAATTTGGCATAATATCAAAAATCTGAAATCTAGAGAAGATGCCAATCGTTCGATCATTGAACTTCTCAGTAAAATTAACGTCGGTCAAGTTAACTTGAAAGAAATTGACCTAGAAAAATATCCCAACGTTAATTTAAAAACGGCAATTCAAGTTGAGATTGCCAGAAAGTATGGCTTGGCAGGTATTATCACCATCAGAGATCGAGAATTCATTGCCAGTGGGTATCCTTTTGTGGGTTCCCCTTCCTTATTCTTACAGTCTTTAGGGAAAGATACCTCTTCGGCATCTATCGAAAGAACTCTCAAAAATCTCGGTAAAGCGGCAATGGAAAATGAACAAGTAAAACTCAATCGGCTTTTAGAGAATGAATTTCAACAAAACTTATTCTTTGAAGATAATCTCGTTCTCTTTCAAGGCTGGAAAATTGAGAACTTTGAAATTCTCTGTGCTAACAACAATTTAACTTCTGCGACAGTTATCTTATGTAATACAAAAACCCAAGAGCGTTACACTGAATCGGCCTTTAAAAAAGGTTCAGTAGATGCACTTTGTACTGCTTTTGATGAGGCTCTAGCTCATTTAGTTGAGGTTAAACATACTCTTAAATCTATCTATGTGGCCAACTTGACACCGGGTCAACAAGGAGAAGTAACTGTCAAGGCGGTGGTTGAGTATGATGGTAAAGAAGTTATTACCATCTACACCCATGAAAATAACAAAATTGGCGAACGAGATTTTCGGGGACTGAATTTCAGCCAAGTCAATTTAATGGATGGTGAGGCCAATCTTTCCGATGCAAAATTGATGGGATGTAACTTCAGTAAGGCTAATCTTTCGGGGGTTAATTTAACTAATGCTGATTTAACAGGAGCCGATTTAAGTCATGCCAATTTGAGCAAAGCTACTCTAACGGGAGCTAATTTGACCGATGTTAAATTAGATGAAAATAATCTAACCCTTCTTGATGGCACAATTTTGATCAACACAATTATGCCTGAAATTAGAATGGAAATTATTGGCGAATCCCGTTTAGAAAAGGTTGCTCAACTACTCAAACACATTGATCCTCAAAGTCAGTCTCGAATCTTGGCTATTCACTCCATGACAGATTCCATCTGGTGGGATAATACTCTTGGTCAAAAATTCTGGGAAGTTAACGAAGAACTAATCAAAAGGGAGATTTCTATTCAACGAGTTTTTATTCTTCCTGAAGTTCCGACTCACAAGCATTTACAAGTGATTCAGGAACAACTTAACTCTGGCATAAAAGTTGCTTGTATTTGTCATGAAAAAGCTAAAGATGTTGAAGGCTATCGTTGGGATAATACCAACCTATTGATTAGCGAAAACTTATCTGTTCCAAGAAATTCTTTTACAGCGAGAAGAATTATGAATGGTCAAACAGAATCAGGTTATATTTCCTATCAAGCAAGAGTTGTAGAGACAGATAAAAGTCTCTTTAACGCTCTATGGGAAAAATCTGAAAAACTCTCTACTGAAGCTAATATTGAGGAACAATTAGCAAACCTGAATACCTGACTTTCTTTCCATGAAAAGGATGCCGTTGAACTTTCTGAATCAGCTTAATGATTTTTAAAGTCTGCTTGCGGTCATACTCAACTCACCAAGCCAAATCTTCAAAAGCCAACCGATCAAATTCCAAGCTTTCCACCATTTTCATCGGATAAATATTGAATACTGGCTTGGCTCATTTTTCCCGAACTTTATTGTTTTATTAACTGATCATCACAAGGCAATCACTCTTTCTATTTTGTTTGCATAAAAAGCGGTCATTGGGAGGGAAATATCTCCATTTTTCAATCCTCATAATTAAACAACTATGATAGACAACTGACCATAATATTTTGGAAATTTTGGTAAACTTTGTGCTAGTCTATATTATTAGAAAAAAAGACGTAGGGAGTAATTTAAGTTGCCTGCTAGAGATTCCAGTCACGAAGCAGTTAAACAGGCTATCATTAATGACGGCTGGATAATTACGGATGATCCCTATGTTATTTCCTATGGTGATCGCTTTTTATTTGTTGATTTAGGAGTCAATCGTTTGATTGGTATTCGTCGTGGAGATCAACGTATTGCCATTCAAATTAAACAATTTAAAGGTCAATCTCAGGTTACTGATTTAGA
>VYLU01000244.1_pt1 | contig 11183 bp, 10 predicted proteins | sample 5114211 | NCBI WGS metagenome assembly VYLU01 (sample SAMN12291803, study PRJNA351875) | freshwater metagenome | isolation source: freshwater lake | place: USA: Michigan, Little Long Lake | collected 2013-08-08 | reverse complement strand
CCCAGTGGAATGAAGAAAATATCCCTCAAGTGCTTAAACACCGCTGTGCTTACCTAAATAACAGTCTTTAGCTATTGAATAGTATTTATGTTCTGACAAAACTGACTTGCTCCCTGAATCGTGTGGTTCTCGTGTCGGGAAAGTGGTTGGCAGTTTCCTCTTCTTGGGATGGAACCTTAAAAGTATGGGATCTTAAAAATGGTCTTGAACTGCGTACTTTAGTTGGGCATAACCAACGCGTAAATTCAGTTATTGTTACTCATCATGAAGATCTTATAATTTCTATATCTGCGGACACAACTTTTAAAGTTTGGAGTATTCAAACTGGTCAAATTATTACTAGCTTTACGGGAGAAGCGGAATTAATTTCTTGTTCTTTTTCAGAAATTAGTAAAATAATTAGGGTCTAAGACGCAAGGTTTTGAAGCACGATTCTCTCAAAATCTTGCACCTGTTTCGCTCGTAAAGCCACAAAACCCTTACCTTGCCTACATTTCACATTTATTCAGCAAGCCCTAATTATAGTTGGAGATGTTTTAGGAAACTTGTATTTTTTACAATTAGAAATACTCTAGTTTTTATCGATAGAAAATTTTTGTATCGTAAGTTATAAGTACCTAGTCAAAATTATTTACACATGATAATCACTGCCTCGTAAAGATTTTAGCTCTCTCGGATGGGTAATTAATTCTGCCTACCTACTTAAATAAAGTTACGGGAAAGTCAGAATTGACTCAGCAAAAAGGAAATTCTGGCAGGCTTTTAGGTTTCCATTAATTCAACTTCCGAGGAAGTCAGAAGAACATGACGGATGAAGTCCAGAAATGGGCTGATGAAAGTTTCCATTAATTCAACTTCCGAGGAAGTCAGAAGTAAAGAGAAGTTTAAAGCTATTCAGTTGGCGTTAGAAAGTTTCCATTAATTCAACTTCCGAGGAAGTCAGAAGGATTGATTATAACAGCAACTTTCCCGAATGCCTATGGGTTTCCATTAATTCAACTTCCGAGGAAGTCAGAAGAAATAAACCCCCTAGCCATAGAGCGTGGGTGGAAAAAGTTTCCATTAATTCAACTTCCGAGGAAGTCAGAAGCTGCCAACCAGATGCCTGGGGAAAACGCCGTTGGAATGTTTCCATTAATTCAACTTCCGAGGAAGTCAGAAGAAAATCCTTGAAAGCAAAGGGTTAATTTATGTTACAAGAAGGTTTCCATTAATTCAACTTCCGAGGAAGTCAGAAGTATTACTGTTATTACTGTCCGCAGGGTTCGGGTTCGTGTTTCCATTAATTCAACTTCCGAGGAAGTCAGAAGCCTGTTTTGCAATAATCTGTATTTCAGGACTGGTAGTGTTTCCATTAATTCAACTTCCGAGGAAGTCAGAAGATTGGATCGAAGGACTAATTGGTTTGAGTGCTATCGGGTTTCCATTAATTCAACTTCCGAGGAAGTCAGAAGAAGAGGATATGAAAGGAAAGGTAAACCTTCTTCCGAAAGTTTCCATTAATTCAACTTCCGAGGAAGTCAGAAGAGGGCCTCAAGGAATAGGAACTTCCCCTCAATCGGGTTTCCATTAATTCAACTTCCGAGGAAGTCAGAAGGGATTATCAAAAAATAACCAAAATTGTGGACGATGGAAACGGTTTCCATTAATTCAACTTCCGAGGAAGTCAGAAGCGTCTCATGCGACGGTCAAAGACCTCACCCCTGAGAGTTTCCATTAATTCAACTTCCGAGGAAGTCAGAAGTATCCGTATTATTAGCCCTGTTCCAGCTTTACTTGGCAGTTTCCATTAATTCAACTTCCGAGGAAGTCAGAAGTGGGGCACTCCAAAGTTTGACCAAAGCACAAACTGCGGGTTTCCATTAATTCAACTTCCGAGGAAGTCAGAAGTTCGAGAATTTTCCATTAAATTTTCGGATTCAAATTCAAGGTTTCCATTAATTCAACTTCCGAGGAAGTCAGAAGTGTGGCACTCACAAAATTAATCGCCAACAAGAAAAAATGTTTCCATTAATTCAACTTCCGAGGAAGTCAGAAGCTGTGTACGCTTGGGTAGGTCCTTTACCAATTACTCAGAAGTTTCCATTAATTCAACTTCCGAGGAAGTCAGAAGTTGAAGACCTTTTTCAACTTTCAAAAAAGCTTGAAAGAAGAAAGTTTCCATTAATTCAACTTCCGAGGAAGTCAGAAGCGGCAATACGCGGTAACACAAATAAAGGTCACCCGAGTTTCCATTAATTCAACTTCCGAGGAAGTCAGAAGCCTCTGAAACCTGGGAAAAAACAACCCAAAGGTAGTTTCCATTAATTCAACTTCCGAGGAAGTCAGAAGCAGAAGTTCTGCCTCCTACAAACAGGCACGCCAGGGGAGGTTTCCATTAATTCAACTTCCGAGGAAGTCAGAAGAATATCCTCCTACCGTGTCCCGAGAAAGAGTTCCCAGGTTTCCATTAATTCAACTTCCGAGGAAGTCAGAAGGAAAGATTTCTGGAGTTTCTTCAAACAAAACATGGTGCGCGTTTCCATTAATTCAACTTCCGAGGAAGTCAGAAGCAGCTATTAGCTGTAATCGCAGGGGACATCTACTTTTGTTTCCATTAATTCAACTTCCGAGGAAGTCAGAAGAGTTATTTCGACGCGTACGTTGAGATTGACTTGTCAACTGTTTCCATTAATTCAACTTCCGAGGAAGTCAGAAGTTTTTGTTATCCTTGGATGACAAGGCTTGGTTGATGGTGTTTCCATTAATTCAACTTCCGAGGAAGTCAGAAGCATAACCGTTGGAAATGCGATTTCGTTATTTCCCCCACGGTTTCCATTAATTCAACTTCCGAGGAAGTCAGAAGCTTGGGTCGCTGATCAAGGAAGTATCTGCCGTTTTTGACGTTTCCATTAATTCAACTTCCGAGGAAGTCAGAAGCACCGCGTGTTACTTCCAAACAAAATGGATCGGCGATGGAATGTTTCCATTAATTCAACTTCCGAGGAAGTCAGAAGCTGTCTTATTCCAAGCTGAGGCCCGAATTTTTCTATAGTTTCCATTAATTCAACTTCCGAGGAAGTCAGAAGCATCGTGCGTATCCCGGACGGACGATACCTGGAGTTTCCATTAATTCAACTTCCGAGGAAGTCAGAAGTCGTCTCCCTTTTTAACCCCATTGTGATCATCTACTTCGGGTTTCCATTAATTCAACTTCCGAGGAAGTCAGAAGGATGCGGGCGAATCCGGTTCCACCCGCCGTTGCATGTTTCCATTAATTCAACTTCCGAGGAAGTCAGAAGTCATACTAGAAGGCCCGTGTCCCGAGGAGGAGTTCCCAGAGTTTCCATTAATTCAACTTCCGAGGAAGTCAGAAGTCTATCTACAACTTAACCGCCTTCCCTATGGCGGTCCAAGTTTCCATTAATTCAACTTCCGAGGAAGTCAGAAGAAAAGCTTGCCATATATAACGAAAGTGCCTTTCCAAGTTTCCATTAATTCAACTTCCGAGGAAGTCAGAAGACGCAAGACTGCTACGCGGCCGCGCCGTCTTGCAGTTTCCATTAATTCAACTTCCGAGGAAGTCAGAAGCTGTTGTTGTATTAATTTGTACGACCATAGTCTGGTGTTTCCATTAATTCAACTTCCGAGGAAGTCAGAAGCAGTGCCCCTAGCCTTTACCAGCAAGAACTTTACCATGTTTCCATTAATTCAACTTCCGAGGAAGTCAGAAGTATCAAATACCATAGCGAAATCGCTAAGGCCTACGTGTTTCCATTAATTCAACTTCCGAGGAAGTCAGAAGTTTAATACCAAGGATCTTAAATGTATCCGCTTACTGTTTCCATTAATTCAACTTCCGAGGAAGTCAGAAGACTTAGATGGAGAACTTCCCCCGAAGTGGAAAGTGGAAGTTTCCATTAATTCAACTTCCGAGGAAGTCAGAAGTTTCCGCAATGACTGGAACGATCTTACTGATTCTGAAAGTTTCCATTAATTCAACTTCCGAGGAAGTCAGAAGAAGGGGAACGCATCCTTAAAAAGATGAACCCCTCAAGTTTCCATTAATTCAACTTCCGAGGAAGTCAGAAGCCTTTTTTGGAGGTGTTGGCGGTTGGTTAGTGGGTAGTTTCCATTAATTCAACTTCCGAGGAAGTCAGAAGTAACTGGCCTAACTGCCTTAAATGGCTGGGCGTCCAGCGAGTTTCCATTAATTCAACTTCCGAGGAAGTCAGAAGCAGCGCCCGTATAAACATCGGCTAACATCTCTGTTTTGTTTCCATTAATTCAACTTCCGAGGAAGTCAGAAGTATGAGGAGGTTGATGTCATGGAAACCCATGCACTTATTAAGTTTCCATTAATTCAACTTCCGAGGAAGTCAGAAGCCCTCAGCGTAACCGCTGTAATTATAGTGCTATCCATCCTAGGGTTTCCATTAATTCAACTTCCGAGGAAGTCAGAAGAAGGGGATGCGCTAAATCCTGCCCAACAGGACAAAGGTTTCCATTAATTCAACTTCCGAGGAAGTCAGAAGGAGTCAAGTTAATCGAACAAGCCGAATGCAAATTCAGGTTTCCATTAATTCAACTTCCGAGGAAGTCAGAAGCTCATGCACCTCTGACGGTCAAGACAGTTCAAAATAGTTTCCATTAATTCAACTTCCGAGGAAGTCAGAAGAGGAGAGCATATCCTCCTAAAAGGCCCGTGTGATTTGTTTCCATTAATTCAACTTCCGAGGAAGTCAGAAGTAAATACTTTAACTCTCCCTGTATCGAGATAGGGAAGGTTTCCATTAATTCAACTTCCGAGGAAGTCAGAAGAGTGGGGTTCTGAAAACCTTGCTCCGAGAGGATTGTAACCCATCGAATCTGGGGGGGTCAACTGGCGGGTCGAATAATCGCGAAGATTTCTCGATAACTACCCTACCGGAAAGCCTCAAACCCTTACCTCGTCCTAGCTCCGTAGGGGTCAACGGAAAAATGGGGGTTCGCGGGATCGCTTGACCCCTACGGAAAGTAAAGAAGCCCACTCCCGATTAATCGGACAGAAGCAGAGGATGGTAGACCTCGCTCTCTCCCGTCAGACAGGCGATGTATTCCCAGACCTGTAACTCCAGACAGCGATGGTAGCTCACCTTGTACCCCGTTCGAGGATGGGTCATTTCCAGTTGCAGTCGGTCTTGCCAGTGCTTGAGGTATTTTTTCAGGGCATCGGGATAGAGGTAAACCCCTCCGCGCGCGTCCGGCGGCGTGAAATCTTCCAGATTGAGAATTTGAGAGTTCACGAGATAAACAACTAAAGAATCGACGATCGGCGAACGAAATTCCTCGATCAGATCCGAGACCAAAGCGGGATGGCTTCGGCTCGGTACATGAAGATTGCCGAAGTGGGGATGTAGTCCAACGGACTGTACTAGAGAATACAGATTTTGAAACAGTAACGTGTATCCCAAACTCAGCAAACTACTCACCGGTTCCGTGGGAGGACGGCGGGTTCGTTGGGTCAACTCGAACGGCTCCTTCAACAAACTTCCCAAACCTTGAAAATAAACCCGCGCGCCCTGTCCTTCATATCCGAGCAGAGACTCCCGCGAATCGCCCCGCTCGACTTTTTCTAGAAACTCCGCTAGTTGCCCGATCGCTCGGGTCGCCAGTTCGGTTTTCTCCTGGCGGTTCAGCCGTAACAAAAGAATCCGAGAATTTCGTAACTTAGCCATCACGATCGAGCGAGCTTGTTCGAGGATGAAGGCGGGATCTTGAGATAGTTCTACCTGCTTGCTTAAATAATCGATTTCCGCCATTCCTTCCGCCTGTAAACGACCGAAATAATAACCTTTCTGCGATAGGAACATGATCGGAATCCGTCGTTGCAGTGAGATTTTAACGGCTCCTTCGGAAACATTACAGCAACCGAAAATAAGAATATGACTAACTCGGTTGACGGGAACCGAAATTTTGAGAGCCTCCTGATAATACACTTGAAATTGTTGATTTTTGACTTTTAAATAAGATCCTTGTTCGATTAGATACAAAGTCGTCATATTTTCACTCCAGTAGTAACGACAAGGAACCGAGGAAGAAAGTCGCGAAGTTCTGACCAAATCGCAAGCTCGGGGAGGTCTCGAAGGGAGAATGATCGTTTCCGTTTTCGACTGACGGGTGGGACGGCTCGGTTTCCTTTCCGGGGCGATTACCTGTCCCCCTCGGAACTGATATCCCAGAAAAGTAAACTCCCCGTCCGGCGCGATAATTCGGGTTTTTTCCGGCTGAAGTGCCAAGTAAATATCCGCTAACCAGTGATGAAGTGAATCGAGAACGCGGGTCGCTTCTAACAACCCCGACGTGACGATTACAAAATCATCACCATAACGGACTAAATCGAGATTCAACCCCACGCATCTAGCATCAAAATCACTGAGATACAAATTGGCTAACGCGCCCGAAAGAATGCCCCCTTGTAAAACCCCTTTCGTCTGGCGTAGTTTTTGTCCATCGATCACGATGCCCGATTTGATTTGTTGTTCGATCATCCTTACTATGACTGGCTCTAAGGATAGCCGTTCTAACCGCGTCAGAAGCAACGCCCAATTGAGACTGTCAAAGAACCGAGAAACATCCGCCTTGATCGTCCAGACCGTCTGCCCAGCATACACCTCGGACAGATGGGCGATCGCGCTCTGGACTCCCAAGCCCGGTCGGTAAGCGTAGGAGCGATCGCTAAACACATCTTCTAGAGCGGGATAGATCGAGTGCAAGAGCAGTCGTTGCACGATCCGATCCCGCACGGTGGGAATGCCGATAAGTCGATTCCCACCACTCTTTTTCTGGCGGTAGAAGCCTTTGGCTGGATCGGCCTGATAGTACTCCTGTTGCAATTGGCGTTGTAGGAGAGACAGTTCCTCGTCTACCACCCCGGCAAACAAGTCAGTCGGAATCCCGTCGATTCCTGCCGCTTTGGTACGCTGACGCACTTGCTCCCAAGCCGCCACGAGACGAACTAAAGAAAACTCCATAACACGACTCTCTTCCACGCGCTACTCTTCCATGTTCCTCGGCGAGATTCGAGTTGCTATTCGAGAACGAAGGTAGCCTGTACGAGTTGGGATATGAGTTGATGGGGTCAGAGATACCGCCCGTCCTGACAACGGGACGTTGTCGGGATGCCGAACGTGATAATCTAGGTATCGTAAAGCATCATTATCGCAACCCTAAATTCGTGTCACCCACAGATCTAACCAGACGCGAGGATATCGCCCCCCTTCGACCTAGCTCAGGGCAAGCCCTCGACGATCCGGACGTATTAGCCCAACTGCTCGCGGCCAAGCGTTCGCCCCGGACGCGACACGCTTATGCTGGGGATTTAAGAATTCCTCTCCCTTGATCGGTTCGCTGCGCTCTCGCTGGTACTGCGCTACAAGGCTCATCTGCGGGATGAACGGGGACTAGCGGAAGCGACAAGAAACCGGCGCTTATCGGCGATCAAGTCCTTAGTGAGATTGGCCAATCAACTGGGGCAATGCGATTTCAATCTGTCCGAGGTATCGGGGGACAAGGTGGTGCGTTACCGCGACACCACCGGGGTGAGCAAGGAAGTGTACCGCGACCTGTTAGCCGTTCCCGACCGCTCGACTCTCAAGGGGAAACGGGACTACGCCATCCTGCGATTGCTCTGGGATAACGCCCTCCGGCGGGGGGAGATCGAGAGTGCGGACATCAAGGATCTCGATACCGAGGGTCGAACGTTGGCCATCTTCGGTAAGGGCCGGGGTCAACAGAAAGAAACCGTCAGCCTGTCGCGTCCGACCCTCGACGCACTTGTGGATTGGTTACAGGAGCGGCGGGAACTCGATATCCGTCAACCTCTCTTTATCGCCCTCGATCGCTGTAGTTGCGGCCATAGACTGACCGGCTCGGCGATCCATAAACTGGTGGCGAAAATCGCTACCGCGGCCGGGGTGAGCAAGAAAATGTCGCCCCACCGGGTACGTCATTCAGGAATAACCGCCGCTCTCGACGCAACGAACGGGGACGTGCGGCGGGTGCAGAAATTGAGCCGTCACGCCGATCTCAATACTTTAATGATCTACGACGATAACCGAAAAGACTTGCAGGGGGAAATATCCGACCTGTTAGCGGGGTTGGTCTGAGCCGGTCGCGAACTGGCGTAGCCATATCTACCCTATAGGGCTGGCAAAATTCCTTTGACGCTCCCATCGCACTCAAGCGAGGGATTCCCTGTTCATCCAGTTACCTTATTGAAGTATGTTGATAGCGGCGTTTTCATCTCTGTCTAGAACACAGCCACAAGAACAAATATGAGTTCTAACAGACAATGTTTTCTTGACAATGGAACCACAATTAGAACATTCTTGACTTGTATATTGTGGATTGACCGCTATAACGAACTTCCCGTGTATTTGTCCAAAGTAGTCCAACCAATTGGTGAACATAGACCAACTTGCATCACTAATAGACTTAGCAAGCTTTCTATTTTTCACCATATTAGAAACCTTCAAATCTTCATAGACTACCAAATCGTTAGATTGGATTAACGCTTTTGCTGTCTTAACAACAAAATCTTGACGTTGTCTAGAGACTTTTAAATGAAGGCGGGCTACTTTTGACTTCTGCTTTTGACGCTTGTTGCTTCCTTTTTTCTTCTTAGATAGCTTACGTTGCGCTTTCTTTAAACGCTTCTCTGCTTTACGAAGGAATCGAGGGTTATTTACTTTTTCCCCATTGGAGTCAGTCAAGAAATGGTTTAAGCCAACATCAATTCCTATTTCCTTTCCTGTAGAATCAAGGGGTTCTACTCGCTCAAGGTCTAGAACAAATTGACAATAAAATCCGTCAGCCCTTTTAATAAGCCTAACTCTTTTGATTAATGACTTATCTAAAATTTGACGATTATCAGAGCCAACTAACTTTAACTTACCAATTCCAGTTTTATCTGTGATCTGGATAGATTTTTTATCTTCTGATAATTTCCAACCACAAGTTTTATATTCCACAGACCTTGAGAACTTCTTAAATTTAGGGTAGCCTTTTTGAGCTAACCCTTCTTGCTCCGTCCGCTCGCCGAATTCGATTCGGCGCGGGCGGTGCGCTTTTTTACAGTTGTCATAGAAACGGGAGATGGCAAAACAAGCTCTTTCGGCACTAGCTTGACGAGCCATAGAGTTAAGTTTACCTACAAACGGTGCACTTATTCCGAATGAACTGTCCTATTCTAATAGCTTCTAAGATAGCTATTTGTTGTTGTTGTGTAGCTTTAACCTTAAACTCTATGACTCGCATTGACCCGACCTCTCAATTTGAGATGTTATCACTATATCATCTCACCGTACAAGTTGTCAATAGGTATGGAACCCAATTACTTTAAGACCCGCAGGTCTACGTTTAATCTTACTGTTCATATAGTGTTGGTGACTAAATATCAGAGAAAAGTATTCAAGAAAGAACATTTAGAGTTCTTAAATGAGGCTTTTAAGTCTATTGCTGATAAATGGGATGCCAGTATCGTAGAGTTTAGCGGTGAGTCTGACCATGTTCACATTCTTTTAACTTATCCCCCCCATAAATTACTAAGCGGGTTAATTGCTAATTTGAAATCTACTTCAAGCAAGCTTTTGTGGGATAACTACAGTGACCATTTAAAGAAGATTTACTGGAAAGACAAGAGAGTATTATGGACAGGAGCTGGAAAGACAAGAGAGTATTATGGACAGGAGCTTACTTTGTGGCTAGTTGTGGTGGCGTTACGATAGATCAACTTAAAAAATATGTGGAGAGCCAAGACTCCCCAGAATATTAATCGTGCTTCGCCGTTCTATACTGGTCGGCTTTTCATCTCCGAGGTAAAACCGAGAGCCTTCAAGCCGACATTTTGGGTAAAATGTAACTAAACAGTGGTTACTTGAAATGGTTATGGAAAAAGAATCGGTGACGATCCGATTCCCGTCCGAGTTGATGCGGCAGGCCAAGCGGCTCAAGTCGGGGAAAGAATCGTTTAACGAATTAGTGGTGGAGGCTGTGGAGCGAGAGGTGAGGCGGCGTAAAGCCTTAGAAGCTCACGAGACCATCCAGCGATTACGGGAACAGGTCAAACAGAGAACGGGAGTACACCCCGACCCGATCCCCTTGCTCCGTCAGTTGAGAGAGGGGGAATGGGAGCTTGAGTAGTTACTGCATCGATACCAGCGTTTTCATAAAATATTTGTGTCCCGACGAACAGGAGGGAGAGGCGACGGAATTGGTCGGTCAGGCACTATCGGGGCGGATCGTCCTGCCTTGTTTTGCGTGGGCGGAAATCGCTTCGGTTTTGCGGAAAAAGGTCAGGAGTAGTCTGCTGACGGAAGGGGAGGCGGGTCAACTCTATAGTGCCTTCGGGGAATTACCGATCGATTATGTCGATGGGGAAGATATTCGATCGAGGGCGTGGGAGATGGCCGGGATGTACGGTTTACTGACGTTGTACGACGCGGTTTTTCTGGCCGTGGCCGAGAAAGAGAGAGCCAATTACTGGACGGCCGACACGGTATTCTTGAAGGCTCTCGTTCCCAAACCGTCCTATGTGTTCGCGCTGGGTAGGGAGAATGGACGCGATGGGTAAAAGACAGTCGGAATGGACAGAAGACGAACTCGATGAAATGTTGGCTTCCGCGGGGCGCGAGGGGGAAGTAATTACGGTAGAGGTAATTCAATCTTCGCGGCCGTTAAGCGAGGAGGAGGTCAGGGACAGGGAGCGGTTAGAGCGGACGGTAGAACGGGCTTTCTACCAGGCCGGCTCCGCCCTGCAAGAACTGCGAGATCGACGGTTGTACCGGGACGGGTACGACTCCTTCGAGGATTACTGTCGGGGGCGATTCGGTCACAGTCGTCAGAAGGCCAACTATTTAATTATGGGAGCGGCGATCTACCGAACCCTGAGTGCCGCTAACTGCCCGCTCCTACCATCGAGCGAGTATCAGGTGCGACCGCTGGCCGTTCTTGCCCCGCAACGACAGCCGACCGTCTGGAACGAGGCCGTAACGGAAGCTGGGGGCAAAGCACCCTCTAACCGAGTCGTTCGCGAGACGGTGGACAAATACCAGGTTGACATCCTCGCCGCCGTAAAACGGACGGCGATTCCTCACCACGCCACTTTTTTAGGGTGGTCGCTGAACGGGGTTGACGCTTCACCGAAAAACGCTTAATTGCTTAAG
>VYLU01000057.1_pt1 | contig 11711 bp, 9 predicted proteins | sample 5114211 | NCBI WGS metagenome assembly VYLU01 (sample SAMN12291803, study PRJNA351875) | freshwater metagenome | isolation source: freshwater lake | place: USA: Michigan, Little Long Lake | collected 2013-08-08 | reverse complement strand
CGAAACTAATACGCGCCGGCGTGAGATTCCCTCTGGTTTGGTTGGATACGTCCTGCCAGATCAAGGAAACTCGATGAACCAAGAATCCCTCGCTTTTAGCGATGGGAGTGTCAATTTGATTGGCGACTATAGATCGCATTCTTGATAATAATGAAGGCGCACTCATGCCCGTCGCTTAAATTCACTAAACAGAACGAGACTGACGATAGTTTTCCCAGGGAAGGCTTTACCCTTGCAATTATCCTCACATACCTCTATAATTTTGGCACAGGCATCTATTAGGAGATCGATGAACTATGACTGTTCAAGTCATGACTCCAGTACCAATGATTGAACCCTCTTCTTGGCTTCGCGCTGGAATTACTGTTGAAAAAGTTGAGGGTGTCAATCTGATTAAATTTACTGACGAATTGCATACTCGTCTGGAAGAACTACTAGAAAAGCGGAAAGCTCAACTGTTAACCGCTGCAGAAGAAGCTGAATATGCAGGAATTGCCGAATTAGAACGAATTTTAACTTTCATTAACGCTAAATTGATCGCCAATCGTGACAATTAATGAACTTACTCGGCAATTAGTTCGGCGAAGAGCAAATTACTTGTGCGAATATTGTCATTCTCCAGAACAGTCCAGTTCAGATATATTTACAATCGATCAGCTGCTTCCCAGATCATTGGGCGGTTCAAATGCCCCTGATAACTTGGCTTTGGCTTGTCGCCGTTGCAATGAGCGCCGCTATAACTTTACCACTGGAATTGATCCTCAGACTGGAGAAGAAGTTGCTATATTTAATCCTCGTTTGCAGTTGTGGAACGATCACTTTGTTTGGATAAATAAGGGATTGATAATTATTGGAACAACGCCTACAGGTAGAGCAACTTGTGTGCGGCTAGATTTCAATGATCAGTTTCACAATCAAGGATTCATCCAGGAATCTAGGCAGTTATGGATAAAAGGAGGTTGGCATCCTCCCCAAGAAGATCTTTGCTTAAAATCGAGATTATTTCCTAACTTTTAACTCCCGACATCTGCCGCATTTCTAAATATACTAATAAAGCGTTAATATCGGCGGGATTGACTCCGCCGATTCGCGAGGCTTGGCCGATGGTGGCGGGTTTAATTTTTGTTAATTTTTCCCTAGATTCCATTGACAAAGTTTCGATTTTCATGTAGTCAATATCGGGGGATAAATGTCGGTTACTGTGGCGACTAATTTGGTCGATTTGATTTTGTTGTCGTTTCAAATAACCGGAATATTTAATCTCAATTTCTACCCCTTCTCTTTCGGCTAAATTTAAATCGGGATTACCTAAACCATAGCGATCGAGATCGAGATAATGGAAGTTAGGACGACGCATTAAATCCGCTAAAGAGAGAGAACCTTTGATTTTTTGTTCCGTATCCTTAACGATGGCAATTGCCACCTCATCCCGTTCTTTAATTCTCGTTTCGTGTAAGCGTTCTTTTTCAGCGATAATATTAGCTTGTTTAGTTTGGAATAATTGCCAACGTCGGTCATCAATTAAGCCAATTTCTCGCCCTAAAGGTGTTAATCTTTGATCAGCATTATCCGATCGCAATACTAAGCGATATTCGGAACGACTGGTTAACATTCGATAGGGTTCCCGCAGATCCTTGGTACACAAATCATCGACCAAAGTTCCTAGATAACTTTCCTCCCGCGGAAAAACAATTAACTCTTTTCCTAAAGCAAACCGCGCCGCATTAATCCCCGCCACCAGTCCCTGGGCTGCCGCTTCTTCATAACCGGTTGTCCCATTAATTTGTCCCGCACAAAATAACCCCTCAATCTTCTTCGTCATCAGGGTTGGATAACACTGAGTTGCCGGTAAATAATCGTATTCCACTGCATAGGCAGCCCGCAACATTACACATTTTTCTAAACCGGGTAAAGTCCGCAGCATTGCTAATTGAACATTTTCCGGCAGTCCCGTTGAAAAGCCTTGGATATAAAGTTCGGGAATATCGCGCCCTTCCGGTTCGATAAAAATTTGATGACTTTCTTTATCGGCAAAACGGACGATTTTATCCTCAATACTGGGACAATAACGCGGACCTTTGGAGTCAATAAAACCGCCATAAATGGGGGATAAATGTAAATTATCTCTGATTAATTGATGAGTTGCCGCCGTGGTGCGGGTGAGATGACAGTTCATTTGTTCTCGTTCGATCCAGACATCGGGATCAAAACTAAACCAACGTACCTCGTCATCGGGCGGTTGCGGTTCCATACGGGAGTAATCCACCGAACGCTTATCCACACGGGCAGGAGTGCCAGTTTTTAGGCGACCGGTCTCGAATCCGAGACGATTTAGGGTATCTGTTAAACCCACCGCCGCAAATTCGCCCGCGCGTCCGGCTGCCATAGACTTGCCGCCGATCCAGATTTTGCCGCCTAAAAAAGTGCCAGTGGTTAAAATGACGGCTTTAGCGGCGAAACAAGTGCCGAAATAGGTTTCTACCCCTAAAACTTGCTCATTTGCCCCTAAAATCAGGTCTGTGACCATGCCTTCCCGAATAACCAGATTTGCTTGGGTTTCGACAATACCTTTCATAATTGCCGCGTATTCCCGTTTATCGGTTTGGGCGCGTAGGGCCCAGACTGCCGGCCCGCGAGAGGCATTAAGAACCCGTTTTTGCAGATAGGTGCGGTCGGCCATTTTGCCAATTTCGCCGCCTAAAGCGTCCACTTCGTGGGTTAATTGGGATTTAGCCGGACCACCGACGGCGGGGTTACAGGGTTGCCAAGCGATTTTATCGAGATTAAGGGTGAGGAGAAGGGTGCGACAACCGAGACGGGCGCAAGCTAGGGCCGCTTCACAGCCGGAATGGCCCGCCCCGACGACGATGACATCAAATTCATCTTGAAAGTCTGCGGCTGAGGAGAAAGTCATACTCGATCGAGGGGAAAATTAATTAATCAGGCTAATATTCTAGCAATTTTTCTGAGTTTTCCCTCAAATATAATACAAGATTACTAATCAATTATATCTGGCTGAATAAATCTAAAAACCTCGTTGGGTAAGACTTTTAGACTTTTTGTCAATTAAAAAGTACTGGATATGGGAGTGAGCGGGGGGAAAATTCCGGGACTTTTTCCCTGAAAATTAGGTAATTGACCCCCTCAAAATCGGTAAAACCCTACACCCCACACCCCACACCCTGCCCCCAGGGAAAACTTTTTCAGCAACCCCTAATTAAGGTCATTGACTAACACCAAAGCGATCGCATAAATCTAAAAACAATCTATATAATTCCTATTTAACCTTGCCTTTTCAGGGCATTACTGGCTAAGTATTATAGGTGCTTATCATATCTTCACGATCGTTTAAAGATTATAATCATGGATTTACTTGCCAATCCCGTTGCTTTGTCGCGGATACAATTCGCCATCACCGCTATTTTCCATATGCTTTGGCCGGTGTTAACCACTGGTATGGGCATTTATCTAGTCATTGTCGAAGGATTATGGCTAAAAACCCGCAATCCTGACTACTATCATCACGCTCGCTTCTGGGCAAAACTCTACATTCTCAATTTCGGCATTGGAGTTGCTTCTGGTTTACCCATGGCTTTTCAGTTTGGTATGAATTGGGCGCCTTTTTCGGAAGCAGTGGGGGACTTTTTCGGAACTATCCTCGGTTTCGAGGCAACCATGGCCTTTATGCTAGAGGCTAGTTTTCTGGGAATTATGCTGTTTGGTTGGGGACGAGTTCCCCCGTTAATTCACTTCCTGGCGACAATTCTCGTCGCTTTTGGGGCTAATCTTTCCACTTTCTGGATTTTAACCGCTAATTCTTGGCTGCAAACCCCTGCTGGCGGCATTTTCGTGGATGGTAAATTTATCGTTCAAGATTACCTACAAGCGATTCTCAATCCCTTCATGGTTAATAGTTTCCTGCATATGTTTTTCGCTACTCTGGAAACTTCTCTTTTCGTCATTGGTGGGATTAGTGCTTGGTATTTGCTCAATAAACGTCACATTAGCTTTTTTAGTCGTTCTCTCAAAATTATTCTTACTCTCGCGATTGTTATCGCTCCCTTGCAAATTTTTGTCGGTCATCTTAGTGCCGAACAAGTGTATCACTATCAACCGGCTAAATTAGCCGCCATGGAAGCGCAATGGGAAACCATTCCCGCAGGAGAAACTGCCGGTTGGAGTTTGGTCGCTTTACCCAAGGATAAAGCGGAGACAAATAGCTGGGAAGTGAAGATTCCTAACGCCTTGGGTTATCTTTTGGAGTTAAAACCCAAGTTATCGGAACCTGTTCTCGGCTTAAAAACGTGGAAATACGAAGATAGACCGCACATGGTGGGGCTAATCTATTATTCCTTCCGGATTATGGTCGCTATCGGTCTTTTTCTTGCGTCTTTAATGGCTGTAACTGTCGGGCAATGGCTGCGCGGTCAATTATCTAACGAAAAAATCGACAGTCAAAAATGGTTACTGCGCGCTTGGGTTTTTGCTGCCCCCCTGGGTTATCTTGCAGTGGAAACCGGTTGGATTGTCCGTTGTGTCGGTCGTCAACCCTGGACAGTTTACAATCAAATCCGGACGGTGGATGCAGCTTCTCATCTACCTGCGGGCGAGATTTTAACCTCTTTAATCGGAATTACGGCGATTTATGTGGTTTTCTTGGTTTCTGCTCTCTATTTCGGCAGTCGTATTATCCGTCAGGGACCAAATCTTAACTTACCACTGCCGGGGACTCAAGAGGAAAAAGTGACCTCACCAGAACTAAATCCTCGTTCCCTAGAAGCGCAACAATAGGAGGAACTATGGAACCTTTACAGTATTTTCTGCCACAAATTTGGTTTTTGATTCTGGGATTATTTCTATTTCTCTACGTCCTTCTCGATGGTTTTGACTTGGGGGTGGGAATTCTTTCCCTGACTTCCTCTTCCGAGAAGCGTCGCAGTATTTTAATGACCAGCTTGGGCAATGTTTGGGATGCTAACGAAACTTGGATTGTCTTGATGGGGGGTTCCCTGTTTGGGGCGTTTCCCCTAGCTTACGGGACAATTTTAAACGCTTTATACCTGCCTGCTGTGATTATGGTGGTGGGGCTATTATTTCGGGCTGTTTCCTTCGAGTTTCGTGAACATTCTCGCCAGAAATTGTTCTGGAATTATGCCTTCGGACTCGGCAGTTTTTTGGCCGCTTTGGGGCAAGGATTCGCCCTCGGTGCGGTTTTTGAGGGCATTAAAGTGGATGAATTGGGTCATTTTGCCGGCGGCCCCTTTGATTGGTTAACATGGCGATCGATTCTAGTGTCTCTAACTTTAATCCAAGCTTATGTTTTAGTGGGTTCCACTTACCTAATTCTGAAAACTACGGGTAATTTACAGGAAGTTCACTATAAAACGGCAAAAATTGCCGCTATTACCACTTTTATCGGTGCTGTCTTTATCACCATCAGTACGCCGCTGCTTTCTGACCATATCCGTCAGCGTTTATTTGATCCTCGACTAATTTACATCTTTATCCTCATCCCGATTTTAGCTGTGCTGTTACTGGGTTTATTACTGCGGAGTTTGCAACTAAAGGAAGAAAACACCCCCATGGTCTGGACAGTATTGCTGTTTATGCTCTCTTTTCTCGGTTTGGGATTGTTGATTTTTCCCGATATTATTCCCCCGTCAGTGACAATTTATCAAGCGGCGGCCGCCCCTAGTTCTTTGGTGTTTATGCTGACTTTTGTGGGTTTTTTAATCCCAATTTTACTAGCCTATACAGTTTATAACTACATCGTTTTTCGGGGCAAAATTACTGCTGAATCCTACGGAGAATAGATGGCGTTGCCGATTTCAGACATGAATCTTCTTTGGTGGGATTTTTAAGGGGAAACTCTCTAAGCTGTTGGTAAACTGAATTTATTCTAGGAGGTCTTTGGGTGTAATTAACTCGTAACGCTCGAAGGGTTGATGAATCCAAGGATTATCGGGGTAGTATTCCACATAATAGTCAGGTTTGATTCTTGATGCTGCTTTGTACCAGATAACCGCAGTTTTGATATTGGTAATCCCGTATTTTTCCTGTAACAAAATCGAGGTTTTTTGGAGGGTAATTCCCGAATCGACTAAATCATCCACTAATAACAAGGGACTCTTTAATTTGGTTTCGATCATGGCTAAATTCGAGGAAATAGTTAATTCTCCCCGAATTTGATGATTTTGCCCCCCGTAGGAAGCAGCGTAGAGAATGGCTAGGGGTTGACGAAAAAGACGACAGAGAATGTCACCGACGCGCAATCCTCCCTTAGCTAAACAGACAATCTGAGCAAATTGCCAACCAGAACGATCGATTTTTACTGCTAATTTTTCGATCAGACGATGGTATTCATCCCAAGAAACATAAACATCGGCCATATTTTCGATTCTCGATTCAGAATTACTTATTTTCGGCAGGTCGATCACTACTCCAGGCCCACCAAACTCGATCGCATTGACAATGATAGAATTCCTGCCATTTACGTCGAGAATCTTCTCCTAAAACGGGAGCGCGGCGATTGATCCAAACGGCCTGAGCTTCTTTAGCTTTTGCCCCACAGTAAGGACAACAAAAATTGTAGGCGTGAACAGCATTCTCTGTCCAGTCAGGGGGAAAGGGACTAAAAGCATCCATAATCTTTAAAATATAAGATTAATAACTAGAAAAACTGGGTCAATAGATAATCTCCTTGTTTACTTTATCACTAAAAAAATATGGCTAGAGGGGATCAAATATACGCTTATCGGCAATTGCTCAATCTTCAGGGTGTTTATGCTCATCATGGCATCGATTGCGGTGATGGTAGCGTCATTCATTACCGAAAACCGAGCGAGATTGTCGAACGAACTTCCCTAGAAACTTTTGCTAGGGGCGGTAAAATCTATGTGGTGCGCCATGTAGAGGTGGGATTTTCCTTTATCCCCGATGTGGTGGTAGAAAGGGCGCTAAGTCGTCTGGGGGAGCAGAAATATAATCTTCTTTTTAACAACTGCGAACATTTTGCCACTTGGTGTAAGACTGGTATTAGCAGAAGTCAACAGATAGAAGAATTTATCCCGATTATTACCCATTTACAAGCGGTGGGACTCTACGAACCTCTGAAAAAATCCCTAATCGGAGCCGACCCCAACAATGCCCAAACCCTGTTAAAAGGGGCTTTAAGCAATCTTAAGGTTAGTTGGGATGAAATTCACCCCCAGTACAAAAAAGCCATTCAAGAAGCAGAAACATGGAATCGAGTAGCGATCGAAGCTTTAAGCAGAAATCGCGATGATTTAGCCCGGGAAGCCCTGAAACGCAAGGTAGAAGCCAAAAAACAGGCACAACGCTATCAGGAACAATTGGATCAAATAGCGGCTATGACCGAAAATGTGCTTAAAAGTCTGGTGATTGCTAACGGTTAGTCTGGATGTCAGTAAACTGTTCAGTATCTAAACCTATGCCAATTGCCTCGGTTGATTCCTATTCAAATCAGGTAATTTTAGTTGCTCGCCATGGAAATCTGGATTATTTTACGTTTTTCAATCGCCGCTGCCATTATCGCTTTAGTTTGCTGGTCTTTAGCCAGTGCCATGCGCGATAGTTGGCAAGTTGCCCGACGAATGCACTCCATCCCTTGCTCCCACTGCCGCTACTTTACCAACGATTATCGCCTCAAATGTAGTGTACAACCCAGGAGCGCCAACACCGAACAAGCGATCGACTGCGGCGATTATTTTCCCAGGGCCTAGTCAGCAATAATACCGAAAAGCTGTTCGAGATGGTGCGAAATTTGCTAGTCTAGGCTAAATAGGTCTGAAATAGTATAGAAACGTGGATACAATTATTGGTCGGGGCAAAACAGCCCGTAGAGCTTACGGTATCGATGAAATCGCACTTGTACCCGGAGTGCGAACCCTCGATCCTAGTTTAGCCGATACCCGTTGGTCTCTCGGCAATATCGAGCGGGAAATCCCGATTATCGCCAGCGCTATGGATGGGGTGGTGGATACTAAAATGGCTGTCCTTCTCTCCGAGTTGGGGGCGCTAGGGGTACTAAACCTCGAAGGAATTCAAACCCGTTACGAAGATCCTAACCCGATTCTCGATCGCATTGCGGCGGTCGGCAAATCAGAATTCGTCGGTTTAATGCAGGAACTCTACGCAGAACCGATTAAACCGCAACTAATCGAGCTTCGTATCCAAGAAATTCAAGAAAAAGGCGGTATTGCGGCAGTTAGCCTCACCCCTGCCGGTGCCGTCAAATACGGTGCTATTGTTGCCCAAGCAGCGGCCGATATTCTCTTTGTCCAAGCAACCGTTGTTTCCACTGCCCATTTATCCCCGGAAGCTATCACCCCCCTCGATTTAGTACAACTGTGCCAAGAAATGCCCATTCCCGTGGTTTTGGGCAACTGCGTCACCTACGAAGTCGCCCTTAACCTGATGAAAACCGGGGCAGCCGGGGTTTTGGTCGGTATCGGTCCCGGGGCTGCCTGTACTTCTCGCGGCGTTTTAGGGGTGGGAGTTCCCCAAGCCACTGCTGTGGCCGATTGTGCCGCCGCTAGGGACGATTTTTTCCAAGAAACCGGTAAATACGTCCCCGTTATTGCCGATGGCGGCATTATTACCGGCGGTGATATCTGCAAATGTATCGCCTGTGGCGCCGATGCGGTGATGATTGGTTCTCCCATTGCCCGGTCCGTGGAGGCCCCTGGCCGCGGTTTTCACTGGGGTATGGCCACACCTAGCCTAGTTCTACCCCGGGGGACCCGAATTAGCGTGGGCAGTACGGGAACTATTGCCGAAATCCTCGTTGGACCGGCAAAATTAGATGATGGTACTCATAACCTCTTGGGGGCGCTGAAAACCAGTATGGGAACTTTGGGTGCTAAGAACTTAAAGGAAATGCAACAGGTGGAAGTGGTGATTGCTCCCTCGCTGCTGACGGAGGGGAAAGTCTATCAAAAGGCCCAGCAGTTAGGTATGGGTAAATAAAAGTTATCAGTGAACAGTGATCGGTTATCTGCTTCTCGGGGCAGTTTTTGATTTTTGCCGGAGATGGATTTTCTCCTTGGAATTACCATCACCTTCAGGTTCGGTTCTGCCGACCCCCACTATCTCAAAAAACTGTTAAATTGGAAGAACCAAAAAGGATAGTTTATAAAAAAATTGAGTTAAGGAGATCAAAGGTGTATAGAGAAAACGATCGCCCTCACAATTTATTCGGTACCGATAGTGAATTTTCCGAGAGTTTGTGGCAGTATGTCCAGACCTTAAGTCCGGAGACAATCGCCCAACTCTCGAAACCGGAGTCCCAAGAGGTTTTCCAAGTGATGGAACGCAACATTATCGGACTTTTGGGCAACCTTCCTTCGGAACATTTCGGGGTCACTATCAGTACCAGTCGCGAACATCTGGGCCGGTTATTGGCCTCAGCAATGATGAGTGGTTACTTTCTCCGCAATGCTGAACAGAGAATGAATTTTGAAAAATCCCTCGCTAGTCTCCAGAGCGGTTCTAGCGATGTTTAAGGTTTAGCGGTAGTTAGTTTGAAAGGGAAAAAGAAGCAATCGGCAATCAGCTATCAGTTGTCCATTTTTAGTTGTCTTTTATCTGACTAATAACTGATAACTGATAACTGATGACTGATAACTGATGACTGATAACTGATGACTGATAACTGATGACTGATGACTGATGACTGATTAAAGACAGTTTTGCTGCCAGAGTAGTTCTTTTTCGATTCCCTGTTTTTCTCCGGGGGGGACAGTCCTTTCCCGCATAATATAAAGTCGCAGGGATTTAATCTGTTGATCACTACCGTGCTGCTGATTCCAGTTTTGACAGAGATACTGACCAAACTCTCCATAAACTGACCCACCGATAGATCGATTAAGATTAATAAAATACTGTCGCCACTGCATGGTTTTATACAAATGATTGCGATCGCTTTCAGTGGGTTTATCCCAAATTACCGGCTGTCCTTCTCTAAATATATCTACCGTGGAACCATCGGCTAATTGACTGACTGCCACAAACCAAGCATCATCGCGAGGGGGGGAAGGGGCAAAAATAGTCCAATACTGGTCTAAACGGGTAACTTTTGCCAGAATATCAATTGTATTGAAAGTACGACGGGTGAGCAAGCGATCGAGGGACTGAATTAAAGGTGTATTTAAATCGCCTCTAATGGCCGATTGCCGGACAAAACTGCGTAAATTCCAGATACTGGTCAACAATAAGAAGAAAATTACCAAAATATTTAAAGGTAAAGAGGATTTAATCGTCAGGGGACGAAACTTGAGCGGTTTGGTGAAATTGCCCATAAAACGACGATGGGAGGCAATCCACTCATAAATTCTCGTTCCCAGGTCCATGAGGGGCGGTAAACGCAAAATTGGCGCTAAAAACCAGAAAATTGGCGAAAGACTGACAATATAAACCACTGCTGACCATTTAAACTGCCGTTTTCCCTGCCAATCTTCCACCACCCAAGAATTTTGGGCCACCATATCCTCGTATATTGAGGGGTTATCCTGAGCGACTAACAGGGGAGTGCCGGGTAAAATGAGAAAAGTGCGGAGAAGATGAACAACTTTTTTGCAAAATCCACAATCTCGATCATAATTAATCCTTAAACCTTCTCTTTCTGGGTTTCTCATCCGTTTTTGTCCCCAATCCCAAACTAAGCTAGGGATGATGGGCAACCAATGGGTAACACTCAAAAACGGGAAAATTCCCAGATGAAAACTGAGACCAAAACCGATATGTAAGAGAATAAACGAGAGAATAGCGACTATTTTAAAGAGACTATTGCGAAAGGGAATAAAAATTAGCAGTGGACCCACCCATTCAAAGATTAACGCTGAAAAGGTGAGGATTTCTAGTAATTGTGGCGGTAAAGATAGTAAAAAACCGGCAAAAGCAGTACCGTATTGATCGTAACTGAGAGAGTAATAAACGGCTGTACCGTCGGGCCACCAAGTCTCACTTTTGGTTTTAAAGGCCGCTGACCACATATAGATGTAACACACCTGTATCATAAAAGCGACCGTGGCAGCCGAAACCACACGCTTGGGTAAGGGGTTGGGATTGGTGTTTAAGGCACTTTCCACGGAATAACAGGCACCAAGGGGTAAAAACATCGCCCAGAATAATACTGCCCGGATTACGTCATCGGCGGCAAATAGTAACAGGGGGTTGCGATGATGTAAAGAGACGATTAGCGCCCAAGTGGCGATCGTGGCTAAACGGGTATGATAGCCAATTAAAAGCAATAATGCGATCGCTATAGCGACAATAAACAGGATACTCTGCACCAGCACCGAGTCACTGAGAGCAAAAATAGACCAGTAAAAAGGACTAGCAGAGACTTTCGATAAGCTTCCTAGTGGTAAAACCCCCAATCCGCTGTAATGGGCAGTTACTTGGCTAAAACGAACCGATAAATCTACTAAAACCACTAACGCCAAGGCAATGCGAAATAAAGCCAGCGATCGCAGGTCAAACCCGAAAATCTCTGCCAGTCTTTGTCTAAATGATTTTGCCATTATCGCCATAGGATGATGATTCCCTCCACTTCTTCAATAAACCTACTTTATAGCAATTGACACTCCCCGCTCTAAAGAGACGGGGATTCTTGGTTCACAGAGATTACTTGCGAAAGACAGAATTGCTTCTGAAAAAGTAGAGGTATTCTCTCCCCAAGCGTTTATTGG
>VYLU01000572.1_pt1 | contig 11742 bp, 13 predicted proteins | sample 5114211 | NCBI WGS metagenome assembly VYLU01 (sample SAMN12291803, study PRJNA351875) | freshwater metagenome | isolation source: freshwater lake | place: USA: Michigan, Little Long Lake | collected 2013-08-08 | reverse complement strand
TGGAAAAAGTAGTCAATCAGCTTTTAAATGAAGGGGGATTGATTATTAAATGGAGTAGAAAACTGAAAAATAAGGGTAATGCTGTCAATGTAACTTAAATGCGTAAAAGCTTAGTAGTTTTGCCTGTTTCTGGGAATCAACTCGGACCGACTGAAGAAACAAAGGAAAATGGAAATTTTGCCGATCTAGGGCTGGCCTTTGCTATAAGTGAGCTATATAGCGCCTCCTTGGCTAGTGAGGAAATTCTCAAACGCTAAAGCACAGAGCTTACCGCTATAACTAAGCACACGAATCACCTAGACTGAGAAAATATCATGCGTATCGCTCACGATGTTACCGAATTGGTTGGCCGCACACCTTTAGTACAATTGAATCGGATTCCCCAAGCGGAGGGCTGTCTTGGCCGAATTGTGATGAAATTAGAAGGGATGAATCCCGCTGCTTCCGTCAAAGACCGGATTGGCACTCACATGATTAATAGCGCCGAAAAAGCGGGTTTAATCAATCCAGAAACCACGGTTTTAGTGGAACCCACTTCTGGCAATACGGGAATTGCCCTAGCGATGACTGCGGCAGCTAAGGGTTATCGCTTAATTTTAACTATGCCGGAAACGATGAGTTTAGAGCGCCGGGCGATGTTAAAAGCCTACGGTGCTACCCTAGAACTTACCCCCGGTTCCCAAGGTATGAAAGGGGCAATTTTACGCGCTCAGGAAATCGTTGATAGTATCCCCAGCGCTTATATGTTGCAACAATTTCGCAACCCTTCTAACCCGGAAATTCACCGTCTCACCACTGCTGAGGAAATTTGGCAAGATACGGAGGGACAGGTAGATTTTGTTGTTGCGGGTGTGGGTACTGGAGGCACGATTACAGGAGTCGCTGAGGCAATTAAACCCCGTAAACCTAGTTTTCAAGTAGTCGCGGTGGAACCTTTCAATAGTCCAGTGATTTCTGGAGGTAATCCCGGTCCCCATAAAATTCAAGGTATCGGTGCGGGTTTTATTCCGGAAGTTTTACGCACAGATCTGATTGATGAGGTAATTACTGTCAGTGATGAGGAAGCTTTTCAATTTGGTCGTCGTCTGGCAAAAGAAGAAGGTTTGCTTTCGGGGATTTCTTCCGGTGCTAATCTTTGTGCGGCGATTCAACTGGCCCAACGACCGGAAAATGAGGGTAAATTAATTGTGGTGATTCAGCCTAGTTTCGGGGAACGTTATCTGAGTACGCTGATGTTCCAAAATATCGAGGAGCGCGAGTTAACTTTGGTGTAAAAAAATATCGTCTTCAGCCTCTAGCAGTCAGCATTTAGTCTTAGCTTTAACTATAGCAGTTATCTTCATGGTGGGGTAGCATTCAGTTATCAGTTATCAGTTATAATACTAAATCCGGTTATTAAAAACTGATTATTTATTCTCCCTTTTGCCTCTCCTCATAAGTAGCCTATACTTAACGGATTTAGTATCAGATGTGAGTTTTCAGTTCACTGATTACTGTTTACTGTTCACTGATTTGAGGACGGATTTTCTCACCGATAGCGGCATTTGTAGAGGTTGCGGTTTGGTTGCTTCTTTGCTGGCAAAATTATCGAGTAAAGCCGATCGCACTTGCGTATCGGTTTCTCGCGAGAGAAGATAACGGAAGTATTCTTGGCATTGTTCTCGACGACTGGGGGAAAGTTGCATTTCACTTAAACGTCGGACTGCCATTAAGCGCATTAAGGGATCATTGACTGTTAATTTTTCTAACCAGCGATCAAAGTTTTTTGACTCATTTTGACCGCGATGGTCGAGAAAATGCCATCCTAGCAGGATTAAAGTCAAAACCGTGCCAAATCCTTGCAAAATTGAGGCCAGGGCCAACCAGCGATTTTCGGCATAAGTCCAAATTGCCAGAGCGAGATAGGTGGCTAAACTGCCCAAACCGCCACAGACTACCGCTAAAGTTAACTTACCGCTATCGGCACTGAAAAAAGCACGCCCCCACAGCCACAGCGAGCGCCAGTTTTGACCCTGGAGATGGTAAACTCCGATCATCGCCCCCACCCCGGTTAAAGTGGCCAAAACTAACTGCCAATTCCACGCCCAGAGGATCAAAAAACTAGCACAAGCTGCCGCCCATGTCAAGAGTTGACGGTTTTTTTTTGCCGCGAGAGTTTTGATGACTCGACGCTGCAGAGCGGGGGAAAAATAGGGACGAAGACGGAATACTGAAGACACGGGAAGTTTTTCACTGAGGGTTTGATGATTACTATAGCCTGTTCTCAGGCAGACAGATCATTTTTCTTGGTAAAAATCCTCCCAAGGAAAAGAGCGCAGTGCTAGGGTGGGCTAAAATTGCGATCGAGAATCGGCTAAAGTTCAGGTTGGCGAGCTTAGGTATTAAGATGGTTTGCAATCAAACTCAACTTTTTTTATTAATAAATAGCTCAACAATATTCTGTAAACTTATATACAGAAACCTCAAGAAATATATTAATTTGCCATCTTTAGGGCAGCAAGTTCTGATAGACGATCTAAAGTAGTAAGTATAAATACCGCATCTAATTTTACCTAGTCACGCCAGCTATCTAACTCATCTATATCACTTCCGAACAGAGTTAGAACTTCCTTTGTCTTGGTTGAGTCTTGCGGAAATTTTACCTTAAGGAAAATCTCGATAATTTTGAGTCATGATTCACTAGAATCCTCAAATATTCCATAAACTGGCGAGTTTTAAGAAACCTAGGAGGTTCATCGCTATGAAAAGCCGTCTTATTGTTTGTTGTGATGGAACTTGGCAAGATTTAGGACAAGGTTATCCTACCAATGTTGTCAAAATGGTGCAAGCTATCACACCACTTGATGATAGTAAGGGCAACCCCATCCGTCAAATCATCTACTATGACGAAGGGATTGGGACAAAACAATCTAATGCCGAGGTAACTGATACTTTAATTAAAATTGCTGGAGGTGCTTTAGGCATTGGCATGGATCATAAGATTGAGGATGCCTATCGTTTTCTGTGCTTAAACTATCAACCTGAAGATGAAATTTATCTCTTTGGGTTTAGTCGGGGAGCTTACACTGTACGCTGTTTAGCTGGGTTAATTTATAATTGTGGTTTGTTGTATCGAGAATTTATCCGACAAATCCCCAAAGCCTACGAAATTTACCGAGAAAAACAAGACCCAAATAACGCACCTAACGGTAAAAATGCCATTGATTTCCGTAATCAGTATGGACGACGAGTTCCCATTAAAGCCTTATGCTGTTGGGATACGGTTGCTTCTTTAGGTATCCCCGATATCGTCCATTCTCTGCACTTGGATGAAAAGTTCAACGAACGTTATCGCTTTTATGATTCGACCATCAATCCTACAATTGAAAAGGCGTTTCATGCAGTTGCCATTGATGAAATTCGTAAAGTATTTGATGTAACACTAATCCGTCCCCATTCTACCCACATCAGACAACAAAAAGAACAAGTGGTTCAGGTTTGGTTTCCAGGGGGTCATGGTTGTGTTGGTGGAGGTTCTCAGAAAGAATCTGGCCTATCCGATGGATATTCAACATGAAGTTCATCCCAATTGTAGTGCGAGTTTTGATAATACGTCAAAATGGCCATTTAATGTAGCGGGAACAGCACCTCGTCAGTTTGAAGGGGATGTTAGCAATTTGCATGAAAGTGTTAAAAATCGCTGGACAGACCTGAATATTAATCCCCCTTATAAACCCGCTATTCCTGAAATTCAAATGATGCTTGAGCAAGAGCTTGGTGCTTTGAGAAAGAAAGAAATAGTCTCTGTTTAGCACTTCTCTCCCTCAAAAATGTCGCCCACACTTTACTTTTTACTTGACTGAGGATCAAATTAATGGTTATCAAAATTAATCAACCTAGTAATAATGCCACACTTGCCATGACAGATAATGTTACTTTTAAAGGCACTGCAAGTCATGAAATTGTTCGGATTGAGTTGTGGGCAGAAAATAAGTGGCACTTCGGTAATAGCTCAGTTTCTAATGGCAATTGGTCAGTCTCTTATCGTTTTACTGACAACGGTAAACGTAAAATTGAAGCGCGAGGATTTGATCAAGACAATCATTCTGTTGCTACTGAAAAGATTACTTTAGAAATTGCAGCTTCTTCCATAAGCTGTGAACCAAGAACGAAACTCTTTGAAATTGGCGGTCATTCTGTTTGGCAAATTGCAGGACAAACCGCTTTTTTCTATCAATCAAAAATGAGTATTGATGCCGATGGTGCGCCTAATGCTTATCACCCCGACAATATTGGCTTAGATGATCTAAAAAATGCCGGTTATCCAAATACGTCTTGGTGGAAGAATATTCTTGTCCCTGACCCTCAAAATCCTAATCGAGCTTATGAGCAAACCTCTGGACCCTATCAAGGTTATTTTGTCTCTATGACAGCTTTACAGGATGGAACTAGGGCAAAAACTGATCCCAGTCGCTATGTTGATTCTACTCGGATACCCTATATTGTTCTCCCCGGTGGTGGCAGTGCCGGGGCAAAACTGGGGGATTTTGCCGTGGTTTTTAATGGTAAAAACGGCAAGATTGTCAATGCGATTTGTGCAGATGTTGGTCCATCCAACAAAATTGGCGAGGGTTCAATTGCCCTTGCTGAAGCGTTGGGCATTCCTTCTAGTCCCCGAACAGGTGGTGTGAGTAGCGGTATTATGTATGTCGTTTTTCCAGGCTCGGGCAACGGTAAGCCGCGATTGCTCTCTGAGATTAACAGCGAAGCCGAAAAACATTTCAACAATTGGGGGGGAATGGCCAGGTTAAACGCTTGTTTTAGCCCATCTTAACCTAGAAAACTGCCAATTTACCTTTACTTTATCGAGGAATATCACTATGACTACTGCACAACAAGTTCTTCAAATTGCAGCCCGGGAAATTGGCTACAAAGAAAACCCAAAAAATTCTAACCATAATAAATTTGGTATTTGGTATGGTATGGATTATCAGCCTTGGTGTGCCATGTTTGTTTCCTATTGCTTTTACAATGCGGGCTTACCTTTACCTATTACTACACCTAAAGGGTTTGCTTATTGTCCTTATGGAGTGCAATGGTTTAGAAATAAAGGATGGTGGCATACAGATCCTCAAGTGGGTGATGTTGTTTTTTATGATTGGGGAGGTGATGATGTATCCGATCATGTCGGTATAGTTGAAAAAGTTAATTCTGACGGTTCAATTGTTGCTATTGAAGGGAATACCTCTGATGGTTTTGGTGACTCTAACGGTGGCGAAGTTTGCCGTAAAACTCAGAAAAAAGGGATTTTAGGTTATGGTCGTCCTCCTTATCATGGTCTAGTCCCCCCTGCTCAAGAGGAACATCCAGTTTGGGAACGTTTCATTGCTCTAACTAGCCCTTATATGCGAGGAGATGATGTCTTGCAGTGGCAACGACAAATGATTCACCGAGGTTGGAATCTTGAGGCTGATGGTGTCTTCAAGGAACGAGATGAGAATGTCCTAAAACAATTCCAAAAACAAAAAGGTCTAACAGTTGATGGTGTTCTTGGTCCTATCTCGTGGAATAAAGCATGGACAGCACCTATTACGCCCGACTAAGTGATTACTAGATGTGGGTGAGGTATGGGATTGAACAGAAAAATTAAGCCATACCTCATCTTTAAAAGCTTAAATTAACCTCAAAATCCAAGTAATTTAGGAAGAAACTAAAATTATGACGACTGCACAAGACGTTTTACAAATTGCCATTAGTGAAATAGGTACAAAAGAAACCCCTTCAGGTTCTGACCAAACTAAATACAATGCTTGGTATGGTATGAATCATGTTCCTTGGGCAGCAATATTTGTTTCTTACTGCTTTTATCATGCGGGTTTACCGTTAGAAATTACCACAGATAAAGGTTTTGCCTATCATCCCCACGCAAAAAAATGGTTTAAAGAACATGGATGGTGGCATACAACTCCTCAAGTCGGGGATATTGTCTTCTTTGACTGGGGAAATGATGGATCACCTGATAGCGTTGGCATTGTCGAAAAAGTAAATTCTGATGGTTCAATTGTTGCGATTCGAGGGAATGTTGATAATCAGGTTAAACGAGTAAACCATCAGGGAAGCACGATTATGGGTTATGGTCGTCCACCTTATCAAACTAGCAAACTAGATTCTGAACTTGATCAGGTATTGCTCAACTCCTAACAACATTAGTAACATGATTGAAACTCTAACAAATCAAGTTAGCATCCCTGTTTGTTTATCTTTGAGCGCCTGTGTTATAACCGTGCTGTCCAGTGAACTTAACGCGCAAAATCCCCCTAGCTTTGTGATGCCAAGTGGTAACATTTATTGCGCTCTAATTGGGAAAGATAATAATATGCTACGGTGCGAGATCCAAAGTATGTTAAATCCTCTACCCCCTCAACCTTATCCTAATTATTGTCAATTTGATTGGGGGGCCGGTTTTCTACTCCCTCAACAAGGTAAACCAGAAGTTCTTTGTATAAGTGATACCATTGCTGGTACTAACAACATCCTTTCTTATGGAAAAACTTGGCAACATTCAGGCTTTAAATGTATCTCACAAAGAACGGGATTAATGTGTAGTAACCCCGGGGGACACGGTTTCTTTCTGAGTCGTCAGCAGTGGAAGGTTTTTTGAAATCAAAAATTCACAATCTCCTGGGAGACAATAAATTATGAAAACCTATACCGTTCATCACCTTTTCCAACTATTATTAGGACTCAGCTTGACTCTTTTTCTCAGCTTGATTTTCCCGATCGCTCATATTAAGGCTGAGAATCTACTCGGAAAATATCCCGTCTGTGAACCCTCTGCGGTCGTTCAAGTAACCTGTTCAGAATCAGGAGGCAATTGCCTTTTAGTAGCAGATAATGAACAAAAAGACGTTCTATTTCTCTATCCTGTGAGTTCTAGCCAATTAGACTCAACTCGTCAAAGTCAGTTAGCCTTAGAGAAAAATATAAATGATATTGAAGCGATCGCAAAATTAGATAATAATAGAGTGCTTCTCTTCGGTTCTCACAGTCGTAACAATAAATGTGAGATCAAAGCAAATAGACAACGGTTTGTACAGGCTCAATTGTCGGGGAATCAATTAAAAACTATTGGCAAACTGATCCAAAGTCCTCCAATCAATTCTCAAGTTCTCTTCCAATATCTAGATGTGAATTCTAACAAGATTATCAGTGCCGTGAGTCGTGCTATTGATGAGGCGGAAACCCAAGCTGATCAATCATTAGGAGACAAAAATCGGTGTGAACAAGCTAATGCTTTTAATGCTGAAGGAGCAGTGGCGATTCCTGATCCTTTATCTCTTGAAAAATTCAAGATTTGGATAGGTTTACGTTCTCCCGTTGTCACATTAGACGCTAATAATTATGCTGTTTTACTATCAATGGCTAATCTGGATAACTATCAATTCGATGGTGCAACACTTCTAGATTTAGGGGGACGGGGAATCAGAGAAATTACCTTTGATAATAACCAGATTTGGGGAATTGCTGGCGGGCCGAAAGATGGTCAAGATAATTTCGTTTTTTGGAAACTATCGGCTGAGGATCTCAAACCGAATACGATCCTTAAACCTGAAATACTTCGAGAATTACCCCAGTCATCAGAAGGATTAGCGATCGTTGATGGAACAGCCTATATTTTGATTGATGGCGATAGTGGGGAGTCTGGAAATCATTGTGCAGTACCCGCCAAGTTTATGCAATTTACTGTCCCTAATTAAAGTTATGTCCTCAAATTTTGCCAGCTTTAAGACTTAGATAATCCTCTCATATTGAAAAAAGGAGAATCGATGATGACTACCCAAAAACTGAAAGCTCTAGTAAATTTTCCTTGACAGCAGGAGATAAACTTGAGATTAATGATTACAAATCTGCAGCCAATAACCACTGGGAATTAGAATTAACAACCCCTGTTAATGAGATGGCGAAATGGTTCGCTTATATTCCCCATGTCGAAATTAAAAGTAATGACCCTGTGGCCAAGATATTACAAGACATTAAGCTGTCTCAATTTAAGGTGTATCATCGACCAACAGAACAAGATGGAGATGGAGTGGGGATTCCCCCTAATGGACAAGACAACCGTTCTGAACGGATTTGTCCTGTGTACGTTCTTAGTCCGAGAAGACAAACAGATTCTTTAGTTAGACAACTGATTACACTGCTTCGGGTCAAGGATACAGCGTTCATTATTGCAGAACGATTGGTACAATATCCCGAAGATTATCTCCCCACTATTTCTCAATTTCAAAAAGCGGTTATTGTCCAATCTTTTGTTGGGGTCGGTCCTCCTCAACCGGATTCAACTCCTTATCCAGATTGGGCAAAAGAAAGACACGACAAAGAGTTGTGGAGACTCGAACAATCTATCCGTCTATTACAGTCGATGAATCGAAAAATCTCAGCTGTCGTTTGTGCGATGGGAGATTCTCAAAAACATTCATCCAAAGATGTGCGAGAAACAATGCAAACAAGATTATACAATCTTCTGGATAAGTATAATCTCTCGGATCTCAAACAGCCAATTACTTGGGGAGCAGATGAATTAGTAGCAATGGGAATCGCTCAAACCCTTCCCAAAACTAAAGTGCGTGTCCGCATCTCTAATGAGAAAACTGAAATGTGGTACGACGGGCGACGACCACCACGAGAACTTGTGACTGAAAAATTACAAGCAGTTGGGTTAGAAGAATCAAAAACTAATTGGGATTTCGAGGTCGCTATCCTAACTCGTCGTCAAAATGGTAGTATTGATGATTATCAAAAAGACGACACAGAACAAGCGAAATTAGATACTCATTTTTTATCAAAGTACAACAACTATTCTCCTGAACAACGCCGTAAATTAGTTATCATTGATGGCCGACTTTTTAATGGGGCTTGGAATGCCACTTCTGTGTTACCTTATGATGATTTATTGGCCTTTGGTAGCTGGGGAACATTTGGCAATTGTGTTGGCTCAACTTTGGCAGTGGCTAAGATTCTCTTCCATGCTCAAAATCCCGTCGCTCAGAAACAACTTTACCTAGAGGCAATTGCTCATGATGTTTTTGCTAATGGCTATAAAGAAGTTCAACGACCCGAAGAACCTAAAAGCTTCTGTAATCAGCTAAAAAATCAAACAGGAATCACTTTCAATCATTACGACGGATATGATAATCCTGCTACGGTCAAAAAAGTCTTTGAGGTCTTAAATCGGCAAGTTAATACCAGAATGCAGGAACATTTTACCGGACTTCCCCTTGTTAATAACCGAGTCTTCCGAATTACCCCGCAATTTTGGCGCACTTTTGAGAGTGAAGTCCACATCTGGCCAAGATTACCAGAGGAAATTCATAAAGTTGGTATCTATCGTACCGATCTGGAAGCGATCGCTTTTAATCCTTCATTGGGTGATCAATTCGTCTAACAGTCAATTTTTCAACAATCTCATAGGAGAAATACCATGACTTCCCTACAAATTATTAGTCCCATCAATGATGCTCGCTTTGAACGTCTAAAACCTGTTACTTTTACAGGTAAAGTCGATCCTGGAATAGTCACTGTAAAACTCAAAGCAGATGATCAACACCCCCTTGGCAGTGGTCAGGTTAAAACGGATGGTTCTTGGTCGATTACCTATTCAGGATTCACGAATCTTGGGAAGCGCAAAATTACTGCCTTTGGCTATGATCAAGCTAATCATGAAGAAGAAACCAGCATTATAATTTATGTGGCAGATTCCTCAGATTATACTAAAACTATTTATGGGGGTTTAGTTTTAGATGCTTACAAAAAACTCCAACACACCCAGTCTCTGCCAACCGATCACAAGTTAAGTGAGGAAGAAGGATGCCGGTTATTTGAACAAGGAATACTTCCAATACTACAATCAGCCGATACTTTCATGACGGCGGCTGTGTGCTTATTCTGTCTCCTGTGTGATGAAATATTTGGCTGAAAAGTTAGGATTAGCCACTGTCAAAGCACTGTTTAAAGATCCCTTTTCAACTGAGAATATTCGAGTTACAGGCGTTGAGACAAAACTGCGTCGTCTCGGTTTTCTCTACTTTTTGAAAAAAGATTACCTAGCACCTCGTGGGGCAATTGGAGCAAGAGCGCCACGCTGGAAGTCCCAAGTAACGGAGAACGAGTCTGGTCATATCTATTTCATCACCAAAGATGGGGCAAAACGGACTCAATTTCCCAACCCAGGTCAAGAGAATGAGCCAGCAGAAACCGGAATAAACGGGCCTAAATGGCAAATTAAAGACCTTCATGCTGAAAACCTCGATTTCTTCGATCACGTTTTTATGCAATGGGAGAATGGCTATACCGAAGGATTTTGGTTGCCACCGGGTATTTATCCTTTAAATCGTGGTTTCAATCTGTCGAATCTTTAGTTCCGTATTCTAACAATGCCCATGGGCCGACCGTTTAAAGTAAGTGGCACTTCGGTAATAGCTTAGTTTCTAATGGCAATTGGTCAGTCTCTTATCGTTTTACTGACAACGGCAAACGTCAAATTGAAGCGAGAGGATTTGATCAAGATAATCATTCTGTTGCTAGTGAAAAGATTACTTTAGAAATTAAAGCGTCTCCCATAAGCTGTGAACCAAGAACGAAACTCTTTGAAATTGGCGGTCATTCTGTTTGGCAAATTTCAGGACAAACCGCTTTTTTCTATCAATCAAAAATGAGTATTGATGCCGATGGTGCGCCTAATGCTTATCACCCAGACAATATTGGCTTAGATGATCTGAAAAATGCCGGTTATCCAAATACGTCTTGATGGAAGAATATTCTTGTCCCTGACCCTCAAAATCCTAATCGAGCTTATGAGCAACCCTCTAGACCCTATCAAGGTTATTTTGTCTCTATGACAGCTTTACAGGATGGAACTAGGGCAAAAACTGATCCCAGTCGCTATGTTGGTTCTACTCGGATACCCTATATTGTTCTCCCCAGTGGTGGCAGTGCCGGGGCAAAACTGGGGGATCTTGCCGTGGTTTTTAATGGTAAAAACGGCAAGATTGTCAATGCGATTTATGCAGATGTTGGTCCATCCAACAAAATTGGCGAGGGTTCAATTGCCCTTGCTGAAGCGTTGGCCATTCCTTCTAGTCCCCGAACAGGTGGTGTGAGTAGCGGTGTTATACTTTGCACGGCTATAACTTGCATTTTTTACTCAAAGACAATAATATAGTTTAAGGGTCATAATTAGAAGCAAAGCACTCATTGAAAACATAATTAACCTAGAATTCACGGAAGAAGAAAAGAACTCACTGTATTATGAAAGATTTCATCATCCCCATCCCCAGGTTCAACTTAAGATGGAAGTTCTTTGGTTAAAGAGTCAAAAAATATCGCACCCAAAAATTTGTCAGTTAGCAGGAATCTCGCCAAATACCTTATTAACTTATCTTCGAGATTATCAAGAGGGCGGAATAGAAAAATTAAAAGAAATCAACTTCTATCGCCCTAAAAGTGAATTAGAGTCTCAAAGAGAAACGCTCAAAAAATATTTCGAGAAAAATCCACCAGCCACAATAAATGAAGCTGTATATAGAATAGAAGAATTGACGGGAATAAAACGAAGTCCCACCCAAGTGAGAAAATTTTTAAAATCCATGGGAATGAAATGTTTAAAAGTAGGTTCTCTTCCTTCTAAAGCTGACCGGGATGAACAAGAAGACTACAAAGAAAAAAAGCTAGAACCAAGACTAAATGAGGCTAAAGAAGGAAAAA
>VYLU01000257.1_pt1 | contig 12278 bp, 11 predicted proteins | sample 5114211 | NCBI WGS metagenome assembly VYLU01 (sample SAMN12291803, study PRJNA351875) | freshwater metagenome | isolation source: freshwater lake | place: USA: Michigan, Little Long Lake | collected 2013-08-08 | reverse complement strand
AGTCTAAAAACTATCACAAGCAACGGATAAAAGTAGCTAGGCTTCATCTTAAAGTGTCAAGACAACGTAAAGACAAAGCAATTAAAGACGCTTTGGCGTTAGTCCAGTCTAATGCTCTGGTAGTCTATGAAGCTTTAAAGGTAAGAAACTTAGTCAAAAACCGTAAGCTGTCTAAGTCTATTTCTGATGCTTCTTGGTATCAATTCACCGAATGGTTTGAATTTTTTGCCAAGATTTATCGGATTGTTTGTGTTGCTGTTCCTCCCCATTTTACTAGCCAAGATTGTTCGGTTTGTGGAACAAGAGTTCAAAAAACATTAAGTACTAGAACTCATCAATGTCCTAACTGTAAAACAGTCTTAGATAGGGATCATAATGCAGCAATAAATATTCTAAAAAAAGGGTTACAATATTTGGGAAATCATCGATTCTTAATGGAGACATTGAGAATCTAAGCTGTCTCGTTGAACAAGGAATTTCCGATAGTGATAGGTCAAGAATCCCCCGTCACAGCGTAGCTTGACGGTGGGAGTATGTCAACAGCTTAAATCAGGTCGAGGTTAGGGAAAAATGAGGATTTTAGTGTTAGCGTGGGAATTTCCACCGCGATTAGTGGGCGGTATCGCCCGTCATGTCGCTGAACTCTATCCCGAAATCGTCAAACTCGGTCATGAAGTCCATTTAATCACGATCGAATTCGGTCATGCCCCCAGTTACGAACTGGTCGAAGGCATTCACATCCACCGCGTCCCCGTACCCCCCGGCAATGACTTTTTCCATTGGGTGGTCAACATGAATAACAGCATGGGGCAACAGGGCGGCAAACTAATCGCCGAATACGGAAAATTTGACCTTGTTCATGCCCACGATTGGTTAGTAGGGGATGCGGCCATTGCCATGAAACATCTCTTTAAAATCCCCCTGATTGCCACTATTCACGCCACGGAATACGGACGTTATAACGGACTGCACACCGACACCCAACGCTATATCGGCAGCAAAGAGGGAACCCTCGTCTATAATGCTTGGCGCATTATCGTCTGTACCGGCTATATGCGTCATGAAGTCCATCGGGCTTTGGGCGCACCCTGGGATAAAATCGATGTGGTTTATAACGGTATTCGGGCCGAGAAAAAGCAAAGAGACCCTAACTTTGATTACCGAGCTTTTCGTCGTCAATATGCCCAAGATCACGAAAAAATCGTCTATTACGTCGGGCGTATGACCTTTGAAAAGGGGGTTTCGGTGTTACTCAACGCTGCCCCAAAAGTCCTCGTCCAGACCGAGGGTCAAACTAAATTTGTCATTATCGGTGGCGGCAATACCGACAAACTCAAACAACAGGCCTGGCATCTCGGTATCTGGCATCATTGTTATTTTACGGGCTTTATGTCCGATGAAAACCTCGATCGCTTCCAAACCGTGGCCGATTGTGCCGTTTTTCCCAGTCTTTACGAACCTTTTGGTATTGTCGCCTTGGAAAGTTTCGCCGCTAGGGTTCCCGTGGTAGTTTCCGATACCTGCGGTTTTCCCGAAGTTGTCCGTCATGGCCAAACGGGAATTGTCACCCGGGTCAATAATCCCGATTCCCTCGCTTGGGGCATTTTAGAGGTTTTAAATCATCCCGAATACGCTCAAAAATTAGTTAATCACGCCTACGAAGACCTAGAAAAACGCTTTCATTGGGCGAATTTAGCCCGTCAAACCGAGACAGTATATGGTTTGGTTGTCCAAGAACGACAACTGGTAGAATGGCGTTAATCAGGGAGCGGTTTTTTAGCCGTCAGCCGTCAGCATTAGGGGTCAGTTTATATCCTAAAATAACAAAGGCACAACTTAACTTCTCTAACTATGACTATGAAAGCAGCTGAGATTATGACCACGGAGGTGGCCAAGATTAAAGGTTCTGAAACCGTTGCCAAAGCAGTACAATTGATGAGAGAAAAGAACATTAGAACTCTCATTGTCGATCGCCGTCACGATGAAGATGCTTACGGAATTATCACCGAAACCGATATTGTCTATAAAGTCGTCGCTTTCGGTCAAGATCCGCAAAAGGTGCGAGTCTATGAAGTGATGAGCAAACCCTGCATCGTGATTAATCCCGACCTCGGGGTTGAATATGTAGCTCGCTTATTTGCTAATACCGGTATTCGTTTCGCACCGGTAATTAAAGGTGATTTACTCGGTGTTATATCTGTTAGTGACATCCTCCATAAAGGTAACGCCGTCGAAAAGCCCCGCAGTCTTGATTTAGAAGCGGAGATTATCAAAGCTAGAGATATTGCCCGGGCAGTATGTGCTGAAAAAGGGGGAAATTCTCCCGATTGTGCCGCAGCTTGGGATATTGTTGAGGAATTACAGGCAGAATTGGCACACCAACGCGCTAAAAAACCGGAAAAAACCTATTTTGAGGAATACTGTCAAGAAAATCCCGATGCTTTTGAAGCTCGTATTTATGACACCTAATCTCCATGGGTTTGAGGTATCGGAGAATACTTCAAACGTTTTAATCCGGCAAAAGTAGTGTATAAAGGTTTTATTTACTAATAATCGAGGAAAAACTATGGCTGATCTATTTGTCATCGCCTATGAGGACGAATTTAAAGCAGAAGAAGTTCGTTTAACTTTGGCTAAACTGCAACAGGAACATCTCATCGAGTTAGAAGATGCTGCCGTAGTGGTTAAAAACAAAGATGGCCAGATTAAACTCAAGCAAGCGGTCAATTTAACGGCAGCAGGAGCCGCTAGTGGCAGTTTCTGGGGATTATTAATCGGAATGCTCTTTTTATACCCTTTATTAGGGGCCGTCCTCGGTGCTGCTGGTGGCGCTTTGGGAGGTGCTTTAAGTGATATCGGTGTGGATGACAATTTTATGCGCGAATTGGGAGAAACCATGCAGCCAGGTACATCTGCTCTCTTTGTTCTCGTCCAAAAAGTTACCCCCGATAAGGTCCTCGATGAAGTAGCCCCCTACGGAGGTAAAGTGTTACGCACTTCTTTGACCAAAACCGACGAAGCTGAATTACAGAAAATTCTCGACCAAAGAGGTGTTAAACCCGAAATCGTTTAGCATATTGAGCCATAAAAGCTAGAAAAAGGGAATATATTTCCCTTTTTGCTTTTTGAGCAAGAATGGGTTTAACATGACCACCACAGCAGCTATAAAATAAGAAACAATCAATAATTATTAATGAACTTTAAGCTTCGATCGAGAATAAAAGTGCTTCAGTGTCGTAGTATTTATTCGTTAATCCCATTGATTGCATTCCTAATCTTTCGGTGACACGAATTGAGCGATAATTATCGGGATTAACCACTGCGTAGATAATCGGCAATTGTAAGGTGATTAAGCCGTATTCTAGAATAACTTTAGCCGCTTCGGTTATATATCCTTGTCCCCAATAATCGCGCCGTAAATGCCAACCAATTTCGCTATCTGGGGTAGGATAACCGTGGTTATCGGGCAAATTCTGTAAAATTATCGAACCGATAATCTGATTATTTTTTCGATCGATCATTGCCCACCAATCGCTGCCATTACCCTGATTACGAATAGTTGGTAATCTTACAGAAAAATGGGCATTTAAACTCTCAATATCCGTGGCTAACTGACGAATTCTCGGTAAAAAATAAGTGACTTCGGAATTTTGATAGATCTGAAAAAAAGACTCTTTGTCTGCGGGTAGTTGCCAAGGACGGAGAATTAGGCGATCACTTTTCATTGTTTTAGTGAGCAAATTATAGCAATTCTTTTTCTGAGATTAGGGATTATTGTCGATAAAAAAACTTCTAAATACCACAGCTAGTAGGGAACCACTTAGGACAGTTATCAATGTCCAAATTTGATTCTTTTGGGTTCCTTCGACTTTCTCTAAGCGTTTATTCATGTCATCAAATTTACTATCAAGAGTTTTAATATCACCTTTAACTTCCGTGAGTTCAATCTTTAAATCGGTAGTATCTTTTTGAATAGTTTTGACATCAGCTTTCATTTCCGCTTGTCCATTCTCGATCCCCTTCAATCGATTGTCCACCTCAATCAGTCGAGTTTCCGTGGTAGTGAGTCGAGTTTCCACGGTAGTGAGTCGATTGTCCATGGTAGTCAGTCGATTGTCCACCTCAATGAGTCGAGTTTCCATGGTAGTGAGTCGACTGTCCATGATAGTGAGTCGATTGTCCATGGTAGTGAGTCGATTGTCCATGGTAGTGAGTCGATTGTCCATGGTAGTGAGTCGATTGTCCATGGTAGTGAGTCGATTGTCGATTTCGTTGAATCGATGTTCGATTATCTTCTGTCCATTGAGGATTAAATCTTCTAGTCTTTTTAAATCATTATCGGTAGTAGTAGTGGTGGTCATTGATTAAACTCCTATAATTTCAATTCGCTCTTATCTTTATTATTACAGCCTTTCTTATAAACATGAAGTATAACCGAATTTGGTATTGACAACCGACTCCCCACTTCCCCACTTCCCCACTTCCCCACTTCCCCACTTCCCCACTTCCCCACTTCCCCACTTCCCCTATACCTTTTCAACAGGATTTATTATTAGTTATAGCTTTGGTGCTTGAGCAAATATGTTCACCGAGCATCACTTTAGTTAGAGTGAGATAAGATTAACTCTTAATTCCTCACCCTAACTACTAGGAAAAACCGGCAATTAAATTACGCACCTTCCCGTAATTTATCCAGAACCGATCGATCTTCTAGAGTAGAAGTATCACCAGAAATCTCTTGACCTGATGCTAAAGTTCGCAAGAGACGACGCATAATTTTACCCGATCGCGTTTTTGGCAGCACATCGGTAAAACGGATTTCTCCCGGTCGGGCAATAGTGCCAATTTCCTTGACAACGTGATCCTTTAATGCTTGCGCTAACTCCGGACTCGCTTCATAATGCCCCTCGAGAGTCACAAAAGCATAGACTTCTTCCCCTTTAATTTCATCCGGTCGTCCCACTACAGCCGCCTCCGCTACCGCGGGATGAGATACTAAAGCTGATTCGATCTCCATTGTCCCTAAACGGTGGCCAGAAACGCTCATCACGTCATCGACGCGCCCCATTACCCAGAAATAACCGTCTTCGTCCCGACGGCTACCATCCCCGGCAAAATAGAGATATTGGCCATCTTTGGGGGCGATATGTTCCCAGTAGGTATTGCGGAAGCGATCGGGATTTTTATAGACTGTTCGCATCATACCGGGCCAGGGATATTTGACCACCAGATAACCCCCCTCATTCGCGTGGGTGGGATTGCCCTCTAAGTCCACCACTTCGGCGATAATACCGGGAAAAGGTAGGGTTGCTGACCCCGGTTTGGTGGCAATTGCCCCGGGTAAGGGAGTAATCATAATTCCCCCGGTTTCCGTTTGCCACCAAGTATCGACAATCGGACATTTTTCCTTACCGATAACTCGGTGATACCACATCCACGCTTCTGGGTTAATCGGTTCTCCCACAGTTCCCAGTAAGCGCAAAGAGGATAAATCCCGGCTATTGGGGATATCTTCACCCATTTTGATAAAAGCGCGGATAGCAGTGGGGGCAGTATAAAAGATATTAACGCGATATTTCTCAATTACATCCCAAAAACAGCCTAAATTAGAGGGACGGGGAACCCCTTCATACATTACCGTGGTTGCACCATTGGAAAGCGGTCCGTAAACGATATAACTATGGCCGGTAATCCAACCCACATCGGCAGTACACCAGTAAACATCGGTGTCTTTCAGGTCAAAAATCCATTTGCTGGTGATATGGGTGTAGAGATTATAACCGCCGGTGGTGTGGACGACTCCTTTCGGTTTGCCGGTGGAACCACTGGTGTAGAGGATAAATAATATATCTTCGCTATCCATGGGTTCGGCCGGACAGTTAGCAGATACCTGTTTTTGTAGATCATGCCACCAGTAATCGCGATCGGCAACCATATTGATGGGTTCCTTGCTGCGCTGGACAACGAGAACTTTTTCCACACTGGGGGCACTATTATCGGCTAGAGCCAGATCTACCTGTTCCTTGAGGGCAACGACTTTATCCTTGCGGAAACCACCATCGGCAGTGATTACCACCTTAGCGGCCGCATCATTAAGACGATCGCGCAAAGCATCGGCACTAAATCCCCCAAAAACTACACTGTGGGGCGCGCCAATTCTGGCACAGGCTAACATGGCGATCGCTGCTTCGGGAATCATCGGCATATAAATTCCGACCACATCGCCTTTTTTTACGCCTAATTCCTTTAAAGCGTTGGCAAATTGACACACTTCTCGGTGTAGCTGTTCGTAGGTAATGGTGCGGCTGTCCCCCGGTTCTCCTTCCCAGATGATGGCGGCTTTATTACGTCTCCAGGTGGTGAGATGTCTGTCAATACAGTTGTAACAAATATTAATCTTGCCGTTGACGAACCATTTAGCAAAGGGGGGCTGCCAGTCAAGAATCTCTGACCATTTTTCAAACCAATGTAATTCTTTTTCGGCTAATTGGGCCCAAAAAGCCGGGGGATCGGCCTTGGCTTTGGCGTAGAGTTGCTGGTATTCTTCAAAGCTTTTAATTGTGGCATTCTGAGCAAATTCGGCACTGGGAGGAAACAGCCGATTTTCCTGTAGGATCGATTCGATCGCTATTTCTGTCATACTGGCAAACGAAATAAATTATCTTGCGATCCAGATTACCTTTTTCGGTTCCCCCCGTAACCTTGGCAAGCAATTCTTTAAGGCTATTTTAGGATTGCCCGATCCCTGACTAGCGATCGCCATTTTGCCCCAAGTGTTACAGAGTTTAAAGTTATGTCACCGATCGAGCGATGAACAGATCGCTGTAAGGTAAACTAACCGATAAACCCGAAATTTAACATGGAGAACACTCGGTAAGGAGTCATAATTCAATGTCTCATAGCGTTAAAATTTACGATACCTGTATCGGTTGCACCCAATGCGTTCGGGCTTGTCCCCTCGACGTGCTGGAAATGGTCCCCTGGGATGGCTGTAAAGCTGCCCAAATTGCCTCCTCCCCCCGCACGGAAGACTGTATTGGTTGCAAACGTTGCGAAACCGCTTGTCCGACGGATTTCTTGAGCATTCGGGTTTATCTCGGAGCAGAAACCACCCGCAGTATGGGTCTAGCCTACTAGGCCTGGCAATCATTCTGTGTTTAATATTTAGCGAAAACTAATCTTGTTAAGAGGACTAACCAGTCCTCTTTTTTTGTTATCGAAAATTTGGGTTAAAACCCCGTCCTTTGAGGACGGCTTTAAGCTAAAATGGAAAAAGCGATAACCAAGCTAAAAACTGAACCTTGACCACAGATAGTAGGACTTAAGCAATTAAGCGTTTTTCGCTATCTGCGTCAACCCCGTTGACGCGACCACCCTAAAAAAGTGGCGTGGTGAGGAATCGCCGTCCGTTTTACGGCGGCGAGGATGTCAAACTCCCGTCGCTAGTTAAAATTTTAGTTAGGCCGGGCTGAATAAATCTAAAAACCTTGTTGGATAAGGCTTTTAGACTTTTTCCCCCCAAAAAGTGCCGCCCCTTGGAGTGATTGGGAGGAAAATTCAGCTACTTTTTCCCTGAAAATTAGGTAATTGACCACCTGAAAATCGGTAAAACCCTACACCCTACACGCAGGAAAAACTTTTTCGGCAAACCTTAGTTAGGTAATTCCCCAAAAAGTTGACGATATTTTTGCAGTTTTGCTTCCATTTCTACTAACTGCTGATTGGCCTGTTCTGCCCGTTGGCGTTCATTTTCTGCCCGTTGGCGTTCATTTTCTGCCCGTTGCTTTTCCTGTTCCAGTAGTTGATTAATTTCGCTGTAGGACGAGAATTGAGTACCATCAGGACGATAAATTTTTAACTCGTCGGTTAAGTCAAAACGAATGCCTAAACGGGGACTCACCCAATTATTAACCTCACTAACACTGTCTAAACTGTCACCAATTCGCTGCCAAGCTTCTAGACTATTATCATCGGGATTATAGACGTAGTATTCTTGGGCTCCATAGCGATCATAAAATAGCAATTTTTTGGCCATTTCGATGGAGGTATTACTGGGAGAAAGAATCTCAAAGACGACTTGAGGAGCAAGATTATCTTCTTGCCATTGTTTGTAGGAACCTCGATCGCCTTTCGGTCTGCCAAATACTACCATCGTATCAGGAGCATCGGCAATGTTCGGCTGGCCTTCCACAGGATACCATAACAGATCCCCCGCTACAAATACCTGGGGATCATCGATATATAACCAGTCGAGATTCTGCTTAATCGTTACTATCCAGTGGAATTGTTTAGTATTATCTGCCATCGGTTTACCGTCGCTCTCAGGATAGATAATCTCGGTTTTGTTAACTTGACTAACCATGGGGAATACCTGCCGAACTCATTGGGCTATTTTCATTATATAATAAATTTAAACTAAGTAAGGAAAAAACTCACCTTGATTTTAGAAATACAACAGGTTAATTTAGCGGTAAGACGAGGAAGTGCTTATCTATTAGAAGATATTACTTTTAGCGTCAAGCAAGGAGAAAATTTAGCTATTGTCGGAGCATCTGGGGCAGGAAAAACGACTCTTTTGCGCTTGTTAAATCGTTTGCAAGAACCCAGCACGGGAAATATTTATTTTCAAGGTAAATCGATTAAGGAAATACCAGTTATTTCCCTGCGACAACAGATAGTTTTATTGCTCCAAGAATCGAAGTTATTAGGAATGACTGTTCGAGATGCTCTCGCTTATCCTTTGCAATTAAAAAAACTTACCCCTGCTGAAATTAATCAGAGAATTGACCGTTGGACATCTCTATTAAAAATTCCCGAACAGTGGTTTGAACGCGGGGAGTTAGAATTATCTTTAGGACAAAGACAATTAGTGGCAATTACCAGAGCTTTGCTGTTAGAACCGAGCATACTGTTATTAGATGAACCCACTTCTGCCCTAGATACAGGCACGGCCAGCAGGTTATTAGAAGTATTAAATAATCAAAGTTCAATGACGATAATTATGGTCAATCATCAACTAGATTTTTTAGAGGAATTTGCCGAGCGAGTCATTTATCTAGAAGCGGGAAAAATCAGGTCAGATTGCCTCGCCCATCAATTAGATTGGTTAGGACTAAAAACTCAGTTAATTGACTTAGAAAAATCTCGACAAAGTGACCACTGGTAAGATTAACTTAAAATTGCTGCGCCCTGCTGAAAAACTAATAATTCTCCTGAATTAATCGCTGTCCAAACTTCATTATCAGTTAAGGGAGTAGTGGCAATAATTGCCACTTGATCGCCTGGACGAGCTAAAGCTTGAAAATCAACGCTCACATCTTCATCAATTAAATGAGCGGCGGCAAAGGGATACTGACGAATCAGATAACTTAATTTTGTCGAACAATGGGCAAAAAAATGTTCACCATCGGATAAAAGATAATTAAAAATTCCTTGACAAGCGATAGAGTTTGTGATGGTTTTTAGGACTTGATAAAGTTGTTCTAGGGAAGGTTTGCCCTGGGGAAAAGTCTCTCGCAGGGTATTAAGAATTAAACAGAAAGCTTTTTCTGAATCCGTGTCGCCAACCGGTTGATAAAAATCCCCCGCAGGAGGTGAGAAATTTTCTAAATGACCATTATGGGCAAAAACCCAATATTTTCCCCACAATTCCCGCCGAAAAGGATGACAGTTTTCTAGTTTAATTTCTCCTTGGGTAGCTTTGCGAATATGGGCGATAACATTGGTAGAATGGATGGGATAGTTTTTAATTAATGCCGCAATCGGAGAAGCGATCGAGGGTTTAACATCAATAAAAATTCGACAACCTAAACCTTCAAAAAAAGCGATTCCCCAACCGTCTCGATGTTCGTCGGTTTTCCCTCCCCGCGCACAAAATCCCTCGAAGGAAAAACAGATATCCGTGGGGACATTACAATTCATGCCTAGAAGTTGACACATAGTTGCTTGAGTTTGAACATCAGATGCGTGGAAAATTACTTACTGCCAGCAGCCGTGACAGGAGACAGGAGAATTTTTTCCAGCTGCCTCTTGCCTATCCTAGCTAAGAAATTAATCTGGCACTACTACTAATTAGGGTTTGCGGCAAAAAGTTTCTTGGTGGGTTTAGGGTGTGGGGTGGTGGGGTTTTACCCATTTTCAGAAGGTTTTTAGATTTATTCAGTAAATCCTAATTAAATCAACTTTTGAAAGAAAAAAGGGGAAAAAATAAGATTCATATCGATAAAATAACAATTTTTTGCCTAAAAGCCCATTTATTTGCTGTTATTGTCTTTTATCTCCTCGCATCCCTGTTTTAAACCCCATGAATCCCAATCGGGCGATCGAGATTAATTTTTTGGCCTGCTTATTCGATAAAATAGGAGACTGGGCTATCTAATCAAATCTGTATCCTTAAGGCTATGACAACTATTTCTCGATCGATCCCCCAATCACCCACTAAATCCTCGTCTATCGGCGGCTGGCGCGGTTTGATCGAAGAATATCGCCAATTTCTGCCCGTAAGCAGTAAAACCCCTGTAATTACCCTCCTAGAAGGCAATACACCCCTGATCCCCGCCCCCTATCTCTCAGCACAAATCGGGCGCGATGTCAAGGTTTTTGTCAAATATGATGGTTTAAATCCCACCGGCAGCTTTAAAGACCGGGGCATGACCATGGCCATCTCGAAAGCGAAGGAAGAAGGGGCAAAAGCGGTGATTTGTGCCAGTACCGGGAACACCTCGGCGGCGGCGGCAGCCTATGCAAGAAGGGCCGGGATGCGGGCCTTTGTAATTATCCCCGACGGTTATGTGGCCTTAGGAAAATTGGCCCAGGCTTTATTGTACGGGGCCGAAGTCATCGCTATTAATGGCAACTTTGATGATGCCCTGAAGATTGTCCGCCAACTATCAGAAAATTATCCCGTAACTTTAGTCAATTCCGTCAATCCCTACCGTTTAGAGGGTCAAAAAACCGCCGCTTTCGAGATTGTCGATGTCTTGGGTAATGCCCCCGACTGGTTATGTATTCCCGTGGGCAATGCGGGCAATATTAGCGCCTATTGGATGGGATTCTGTCAGTATCACCAGATAGGTAAATGTGACCGACTGCCGAAGATGATGGGTTTTCAGGCCGCCGGGGCTGCCCCTTTTATCTCCAAACAACCGGTTGACCATCCCGAAACCCTAGCCACGGCTATCCGTATCGGCAACCCAGCTAACTGGGAAAAAGCCTGGGCCGCTAGTCACGCTAGTCAAGGGCAATTTCATGCTGTCAGCGATGAGGAAATATTGGCAGCCTATCGGATTTTAGGGGGCCAAGAGGGGGTTTTCTGTGAACCAGCCAGCGCCGCTTCTGTGGCAGGATTATTAAAAGTGCATCAACAGGTTCCCGATGGGGCTACCGTAGTGTGTGTTTTAACGGGAAATGGACTGAAAGACCCAGATTCGGCGGTAAAACACAGCAATAATCAACTAAAATCCGGTATCGCTCCCGAATTAACCCAAGTGGCTCAAATTATGGGCTTCTAAGCTAACGTTAATTCGGTTAAGCAGCGCTTCTATAAAACTCCCTTAGAACTGGGAATTATACCGGCGCGACGGGGATCGATCGCTATGGCCATACTCATCGCCCGGGCAAAAGCTTTAAAAGTAGCCTCAATAAGATGATGGGAATTAATCCCGTCTAATTGGCGAATATGTAGGGTCATTTGACTGTGATTGACCAAAGCGACAAAAAATTCCCGCACTAGCTGAGTATCGTAGGTTCCCACTCTTTGGGTGGGAATTTCTAGACCATAACTGAGGTGGGGGCGACCGGAAAAATCGAGGGCAACTTGCACTAAAGCTTCATCGAGAGGGGCGACAAAATGCCCGAAACGGACGATCCCTTTTTTGTCTCCCAAAGCTTGCAGTAAAGCTTGTCCGAGGGTGATTCCCACGTCTTCATTGGTGTGATGGTCATCAATTTCTAGATCTCCGGTGGCGCGTACATCGAGATCGATCGCAGCGTGGGAGGCGATTTGCTGCAACATATGATCAAGAAAGGGAATTCCTGTCTGGGCGCGACAATTGCCGCTACCATCAAGATCGATCGTCACCTGTACATCGGTTTCTTTAGTAGTACGACTAACCGAGGCGCGACGGCAAGGTGAGACAAAAGAATCGGGGATTTGGGAAGTGGAAATCATCGAAAATTTGGGTCTGAAACCCCGTCGTTTCACGACGGCTTTACTGTTAAATATTAACACATTTACCAAATATATGCTAAAATGTGAGACATGGAAAAAGCCTATTCGT
>VYLU01000048.1_pt1 | contig 12337 bp, 13 predicted proteins | sample 5114211 | NCBI WGS metagenome assembly VYLU01 (sample SAMN12291803, study PRJNA351875) | freshwater metagenome | isolation source: freshwater lake | place: USA: Michigan, Little Long Lake | collected 2013-08-08 | reverse complement strand
ATCTGGCCGTCGGCGGCATGGACGAAGAACGCTTTAGAGTTGCCTATAATGACGTGGATTTTTGCCTGAAGCTGGGGGCGGCGGGATTACGGAATGTCTTCACCCCACATGCCCGGCTGCGCCACCATGAAAGCGCGAGCCGGGGCAGTGATTTTTCGGGGGAGCGTTTTGCACTATGGGAGGCGGAGCGTGACGCCATGCGCGGTAAATGGGGCAGGACGTTGGATGATGATCCGTTCTTTCCACCGCTACTTTCGTTTTCTAAGCCTGCGCGTACGCCTGCTGAACCCCCACGCGCTTACCAGAACTAAGAATGGCTTCCTCCGTGAAAACAAGAACTGTCCCACCCCTCGGACTTTTCTTGAAGGCCTTTGACTATTTGAAGGGCCTCAATGAACTTCCAATCTGGGAAGAGGAAACACAATTTTACTGTACCCACCCGCAAGCTTTAGGAAAGTGTCCCGAAAGTGCCACGGAAGTACGATAAGAAAATCAGGCTTTAAGCTCAAAAGTTCTTTTTCAGCGATGATTGGAATGAGGGTACCGGGTGTAAGTCTACCAAATTTATCGTGGTTGACTTCTCCAACTGCAAAAATCTCTTTCTCTGAAAAACCACAATACTGCAGCAATACATTTCCTTTTGTAGAGGCGCCCAACGCGGCGACGCGAAGACCTGCGCCTACCGCATCCCTTACGAATTTTACGAGTTCGGCACGAGAATCAGAAACTCTGGCTGCAAATTCAAGATATGGTTCCAAACCGTCAAGACCAAGCGCGGCCTCCCTAGCAAGAATTTCCGCTAAGTTGGAGTAATCTGGAAACGCCGAATCTGATTTCGCAACAGTGACTGAGAAGCTACCACCATTCACATCATTGAATGAAACATCAACAATCTTGAGTCCGCAGCGATCAGTCATCCACTTAATTTGCTTGAGACAGTAATACTCGAGATGTTCATGACAAACAGTATCATAAGAGTTATGGTCAAGCATCATCGGCATATAGCTTTGTTCAAAAACCCATATGCCGTCGTCCGCCAGGATTGAATTGACCTCCCTCATAAACTCCATGGGCCGTTCGAGGTCATAAAACATGGAGAAAGAGGTAACAACACGCGCCTTCCGGCCATGAAACTCACGATGAAATAATGCAGCCGAAAAGAAATCCGGAACGACGCGAATATGAGGTTTATAGAATTGCCTAAACTTCACTGCAGTCGGATCAATACCGATGAGATTAAGCCCAATATTGGGATAAAATCCAAGAGTTGTCCCGTCGTTGCTTCCGATATCAAGAACGATATCCGATTCTGCAAGTGATATCATTTTGCTTATCAGGGCGACCTTGGATTGAAGGTGCCGCACCATACTGGCATTCAGTCCCGATCTATAACCGTAATTATCCCCGTACATCTCCCCCAAATCGTATGAGTGGGACAACTGCACCAAACCACAAAAATTATCGCCTGCGCACTTCACCAATCGAAGCGGGCCAGACGTGACCCTCTCATCACGATGAGCGGGAAAAACACCTGTCAAAGCTTGTTCACCAAGATCAAGTACTGTGACTAGATTCTGATTTCCACAGATGCGGCAGCATTCTGCTTTATGGATCATCTTGCCATTCTCCTGTCTTAAACGTCATGTCTTTGCAGACGCACGTAGCTCCGCAACCTCGAAATCCACCATCATTCTGATCATTGAGGCAAACCCCACTCTCCGTCGCCAACCGAGTCTAGTTTCAGCCTTGCTTGGGTCCCCCCGGAGTTCCACTGGCTCATTCCCACGCAGAAGATGCTCATCTACCCTGATGAAGTTGCGGCCTTCTAGCCCGACATACTGAAAAGCGATATCACAGAGATCCTTCACAGAATGCGAAGTACCCGATGCCACAACGAAATCCTCTGCCTCATGCTGCTGAAGCATGAGGCACATACACTCCACATAGTCTCCAGCATAGCCCCAATCGCGACGCGCTTCCAGATCCCCTAGCGTCAGAAATTCCGCCATACCCAAGCTAATCTCTGCAGCTGCGCGACAGACCTTCTTTGAAAGAAAGTGCGGATCTCTGCGGTGACTCTCGTGGTTGTATAGAATTGCGGACGTTGCGAAGATACCATATTTTTTTCGGTAAATTTCTACCATGTTCTGTGCATAAAGCTTCGCTGCGCCATAACTATTTCGCGGCCGAACGGGTGTCGCTTCACTTTGGGGTGCCAAGTCTGGGTTACCGAAGACCTCACTACTAGATGCCTGACACAATCGGGCGCTGGGATGCTCCAGTCTAATCGCATCAAGAAGCCGCACTACTGCAAGACCATTTGCGTCAGCAGTCAGCAGGGGATCTTCATGCAGCTGCCCACTCGAAGCGCGCGCCGCAAGATTGTAGATCTCATTTGGGCGATAGCGGGCGACAATTTCTCTGGCTTCGTCAAGCGTCCGGGCTGCGTATTCAATTACCTCCACGCCAGACGGAAGAAGCAGAGGCCCTTCCGGTTCCTTGAGAGAATGCCGTGTAGTTCCAACGACACGATAACCCTTCTGCAAAAGAGTCTCAGCCAAGAAAAAGCCATCCTGACCGCGCACGCCCGTAATGATCGCTGTCTTTGCCATTCTTCACCTCCTTCTGACCAAATTGCCAATCCAAAAAGGAGAGGAGAATAAATCTATGAGAACCCCTTTCAGATGCGGCTTGAGCAACCGGAAGAAAATAACGACTGTAAGATTGACGATTACACCGGGCAGTACGCTGACGACCCATGGGGCGATCATCTCAAGCGCTTTGACCTTTGGGCGGACCAGCCTTCTGAAAGCCCTGGAATTATAGGAACCGAACGCCCGATACAGCAGCAGGTTTCGGATGTTTCTCCATGGTTCCAATGGTGAAATCGAAAGCCTCGCATCCTGGCTTATTGAATCGAAGCTCCAAATAAGCTGGGGCCATTTGAACATCCAAATTTCGAACGCACGCTCAGACCAATGTGCATTACCATATCTTATGGATATCAAGGGTTCTGGCACGACAAGAGTTGTCCCGTGGATGGGGGCTTGGAAGATAACACCCACATGCACGAATTCTGTTCCATAGTATTTTTGGCGATTACGACTGCGCCACAGAGCGCGCCGGATGATGACCGCCCCGATGAAGGTTAGATGGATTCCTGTATCCTTCATAAGGCGATCAGAGTCTTCCGGCAAATAAACCGAATCGTCCCGCATCTTCAGGCGCTTACGCGTGAGTAACTCAGTTAAGTCCGCTGACCGTACCTCTGCGTCCACGATCACCAAATCATGACCCTGCCGACACGCATCCAAAACCCGACTAATTGAGCCAGGCTTTAGCAAGTCATCATCCCCAAGGAGCCAGCAATAACACCCCCGCGCGCCCATGACGGCTTTATCAAAATCAATATCCACGCCGGATGCCTTGTCTTCCCGAAGATATCTGATGTTCTCATATTTCGCGGCGTATGAGGCAACAAGACCCGATGTATTATCTGTTGAAGCGCCATCCAAAATAATAATTTCAACATTAGGTTCCAATTGCGGAAGAATACTATCGAGCGTTTTGCCTAGAAACTCAGCACGATTCATCGTAGCTATGCACAAGGATAGTTGAACCCCATTAATATTCTGATTTTTAATGGCCAAGTCCATAATGTAACTCTTTCATCTAGCCCGAAGCTGAAATTCGAAAATTTTTTGAACAACTATCTTCAGTCCAGTAATCTGAATTACTCGTTTCAGGAGGGACAGGAGAGAAATTGGGACCATGGTCAGGAAGCAATAAGTCGCCACATGGAGCCAGCGTTCTAAACCCTCAGAGCCGTAAAGACGCATGAACAGCCTGTCCAATTTTACAATTTCTTGAACCTTTTTCTCTCGAATTAGATCAAGGCGGAGCGCAAGAAAACTCTGGATTGGGAACTCTGCCCGAAGGACACGCGTGATATTCTTGTATTCATCTGACGTGGCACCGAAGAACTCCCGCGAGATCCTTTGAAAGCCCTCAATACCAAGACGCCAACGATCAACTACGCTATCTTTAAGAAAGGAGTCGTTTTCACCACGTTTGTTCAGTAGGGGGCCGCCAATAAAACATATCATCACTCCCTGCATTTTCATGATCTCAAAAAATCGTGCGACATGCGCCCAGCAGGATCCTACAAATCTCTCATTCAGCGGTACGGTTCGCCACGTCTCACTTTTAAAAATCACGCCACTCATGAAGCTGACAAAAGCTTCTGTTGTTGCCGCGCGGGCGAAATAGTCGCGGCGCCCAGCACTGTCTGATAAATCGAATACTTCGCCTGGTTCGGCCCGTATCACCGGGTGATTTGACAGGAACTGCATCTCTTTATCGCAGTTTGTATGGCTGCAGAGTAATACGTCGTATTCTTCCTTGAGGTACGACTTCACTAAAGCCAAGGCTTCTGGTCGCATCACATCATCTGCGCTGAATAGCCAAATGAACTGCCCATGGGCTTCCGCTGCGACACGCGCCATATCACGGTCAATGCCCAGCTTCTCATCTGTTCTGATATAGCGCAAATTTGGCAATCGGCACGCAAAGGAAGTCACAACTTCCTGAGTGTTATCCGTAGAAGCGCTATCCAACACTATAATTTCAGCGCCAGACAAGTCCTGCTGTTCCAAGGATTTTAGCGTTTCTGCGATGAAGGCGCCAAAGTTATAAGTAGGAATACAAATGGAAATCAAAGGCTGAGTAGAGGAACCAGGAGCGGCCTTCGCTGTTGCAGGGAGTATCTCGTGCATTCTAGCGCCCGCCCTCATTGCCTTTTCAATTTTCGATAAAGCGAAATGTGATCATCCACTTGGCGCGTCCAGATCGCCTGGCCATAGCCCTCGCCGTTAGATTTTCGGCCCATATACGTGCGTAAGCCTTCACGAAGTGACTTTAAATCGCCCGGAGCAGCGTAAAAAGTATTTTCTTCGCTCACATAACCTTGCTTCTTCTGAGAAGTCGTCACCAAGAACGTACCCTGATTTTGCACAGCCATTGCAGAGGTATTCCAGGCACCGCCCCCCTCAGTGAAGGGTAAAACCACGGCATCTGCCAGCGCGATAAGGTTCGCAAGATCCTCGTTCGGAAGAAAGTCAAGCAAATGCGCGTTGCCCGCCCAGGTGGCACTTCGGGAACGTTCCGTTATTTCAGTATGATAGGGATCATTGAGGTCATGATGGAATGACATCAACACCGTATGTACGGCTGGGTCTGCGATGTCAAAAAGCAAGTGAACGCCTTTGTGAGGAGATGCGAAGCCGAAGTACAAAACAATCTTATTGCTATCACTTGTCCATCTACGACGCAGGTCAAGAATCTCCGAATCAGTGAGGAGGCTCTTCGGTAGTGTTGGGCCATTTTGTACGTGGATCGTTGTCTTTCGCCAGCGGAGACAGCGAAGCCAAAACGGGGCGATTTGCCAAAAATTTTCTCGCACTAAAACTAGCCCACCTGGCAGCAAAGCGCTGATCCAACTATCATGCGTCATAGTTTTGCAGGCATATCCAAAGCCACGAACCAAACCATAAAGAGTTCGAGGTAGGCTTTTAAGTGGATTAAATGCATCAAGAACAAGCGGTTCATGCCAAGAGAAGACCAGTGGAACCCCTCTCATCCATGCCAGCAGAGGGAGTAGATTTTGTTTGTAATGCCACGAAGCGTAGCCTTGCGTTGGCCATTGGATATGAACAATATCGGGTTTCCATTCTGCCAGGAAAGCAAAGGCCGCACGAAGCCCGCCGGGTCCGCGCTTCACTACAGGGAAGAAAGCGACTTTGCCTTGCTGTTCAGGTTGGATCCATTCACTTGTCAGGATGGCTACTTCCACGCCGTCGCGTTCACTCAACTCTTGTGCGAGGCGGGCCGCATGATCACCAACACCGCATGGTTCCGGCGGAACTGAACCGGAAACGATCATGATCCTCATCTTGAATTGCCGGCTGCCTTGCGCTGCAGGACCATCCATCCAAAAGTATAGTTTTTTCCGGCACAATCAATAACTCGATCGCCTGCCGCAAAATCAACATTGCCAACCGGTTCAAGCTGAAAACTTCTCGCCGTTTCGCAGAAGGCCAACACATCTTCGCGGCTAAAGATAAGCCAATCCATATCGAAAAATTTAGTGCCAGAAGTCTCAATTTTCTCAGGCCAGAAATCGAATGACGCGATGAAGTAACCTCCGGGTCGCAGCAAGCGTCCGACTTCCTTCGCCAGTCTTGTACCATCAAACCCATGTTCAATGACGGAGATGGCCGTTACGGCGTCCATGGTTCCATCCTCATAGGGGGTGGCCATGAAATCTCCGATCCGATAATCAATATCTCCAGCGAAAGGCATTTTCAGAACACCTGGATTAAGGTCAATCGCGGTCAAATTGGTAAAGCCAGCGCGATGTAGCGCCACCGGGATTTCCGATGCAAAGGCCCCGATATCGAGGATATGGGCATTCTTCGGCAGCGACTCCTCAATAAACTGAATGGTTTTAAGGACGTCCCAGCTCTTGACGACATCCCCGATCTGCTGAGCGCGCCGCAGTCTGAAGCGCCGAAGCCAGGCCTGAGCTCCCGCATCCAACGTAGAGAGGCCCCTCCGCACTAACTCCGCGCGCGCCTTTTCAATCTGACTGTTTGATTTCAGGACTTCCAGCATTTGAATTTCACCCCTTCCCCAGAACGCTTTCTTCGGTCTTGGTCAGATATACGACAGCTACTTTCGGACTTCTTGATTGGGATTCCTGAAAGCTTCCTGTAGTGCTGGGGAAGATAGCCAAGGAAGACCAACAAAACTAGGGCCGCTTCCATTGTGACATTGCCAACTCGCGTTCAGCCGCAGTTAGGTCTTTTTGGATCATTTCAGAGACCAGTTCCTTGAAGGATATCTTGGGTACCCAGCCGAGATTTGCTCGCGCTTTTGAGGAGTCGCCCAATAGAGTTTCCACTTCTGCGGGGCGAAAGTAGCGTGGGTCCACCGCCACGATGGTGCGGCCATGTTGGTCAATGCCCTGTTCCTCCGCACCGTCCCCACGCCAATTCACCTCAAGGCCAATTTCCTGCGCGGCAATTTCGATGAATTCCCTCACGCTGTGTTGTTCGCCTGTAGCGATCACATAGTCATCTGGCTTATCTTGCTGCAGCATAAGCCATTGCGCTTCTACATAATCCTTGGCATGGCCCCAATCGCGTTTCGCGTTCAGGTTTCCAAGATAGAGACATCCTTGAACGCCAAGCTTGATGCGTGCCAGTGCGCGGGTTATTTTACGCGTTACGAATGTTTCACCGCGTATCGGTGATTCATGATTGAAGAGTATTCCGTTGCAGGCAAACATTCCATAGGATTCCCGATAATTTACGGTGATCCAATGCGCGTATAACTTGGCTACACCGTAGGGCGACCGAGGATAAAATGGCGTTTTCTCGGTCTGTGGAATTTCTTGAACTTTACCAAAAAGCTCAGAAGTGGAAGCTTGATAGAAGCGCGTCTTTTCAAGGCGAAGGGTCCGGACAGCCTCCAAAAGGCGCAAAGTCCCGAGAGCATCTGAATTGGCTGTGTATTCAGGCTCCTCAAAGGAAACCATCACGTGGCTTTGTGCCGCCAGATTATAGATCTCGTCAGGCTTCACCCGCTCAACGATATGCAAAAGGCTACTTGAATCAGTCATGTCTCCATGATGTAGGAAAAGCCTTGCATCCTTATCGTGAACATCAGCGTAAAGGTGATCAATCCGCGCTGTATTGAAAAGGGATGTTCTGCGCTTCAGGCCATGCACGAAGTAGCCCTTGCCCAATAGAAATTCGGCAAGGTAGGCACCATCCTGGCCGGTGATGCCTGTTATGAGAGCGGTGCGGGTCATATCTCTAATCCTGAACAGGACAGCCTGAAGACGTTCGAGCAGGAGAGATGTGGCTTCAGGGGTTGGAAAAGGGCTATCTGAATGCTGCGATGATGTCTTTCTGTCAAGATTTGTTTCAAGCGCGACGGTTGGCCCATTTTCTGGCCGAGAATTTGTCCTTGATTGGCAAATTCATGCTTGTTTTCCTGCCTTCTTTCCCCTACCGGATTATGTGATAAGTGTTCGTCGATTGGGGGAAGTCACGTGTTCTCAAGGGTTATTCGGGCAGTTTGGCGCAAGATCCGTCCGGGTGCGTCCCATAAGGGCACTGTGTCGAGTTTGGAGCCAGGGCGCCCGCCGGTAGAAGGGGACGTTGATCTTGTTGTTCGAAAGGCCTTCTTCGATGAACCGCGTTATCGCGGGGTCATTATTGAGGTCGGGGCAGCCAAACCTGACTATCTTTCCATAAGTGCCAGCTTTCGGGACCTCGGCTGGCGCGCCGTTGCGGTTGAGCCAAACCCGGTCTTTGCCGAGTTGCACCGCGCACTCGGGCATGAAATCATCGAGTGCGCTTGCGGTGAGTCCGACCAGGAAGGCGTTCCATTTTTTATTGTTGAGAATCGGGGAGAGTATCTTGGGGGTACCGTCTCCAATGAGAGCTTTTCATCGCTTGGTATTCGCGGCAGGTTTGCGGATTTGATGCGAACCGTTGATACCTCGACCAAGGAAATTCGCGTCCGAGTACGCAGGCTCGATACACTTCTTTCGGAGCTTCAAGTCACGCCGTCCGAAGTGGACATTCTGTGCATTGATGTTGAGGGATGGGAGCTTGAGGTGCTTTCCGGGCTTTCACCTGATGAGCCTGGACCTAGAATTTTGATTGTTGAAAATTTTTTTGCTGAGTCGGCATATGTGAACGCAATTGTCCAACGCGGTTACCGCTTGTGGCGACGCATTGAGCCGAATGATATTTTTGTAAGGATCGCGCCTCCTTCGCCGAAGTTGCATATTGTCAACGGTGTGGCAATGATGCTTGATAAAAATGAGGCAATTCAGGCCAGCATGATCGCCGGGACTTATGAACGGGAGGAAACGGGCTGGGTCAAGGACGTACTAGCGTCCGGGTCTGTGTTTATCGATGTTGGCGCAAATTTCGGCTGGTTCACGACCCTTGCTCTTTCCGTAGTAGGCCCAACAGGAACAGTTTTTGCCTTCGAGCCGAGTCCGAGAGCCTTTGGCACTCTCCGTGGCGCTTTAGCAAGAGAGCCTAGAGTTTATCTCTATAATTTGGCCGTGGGGAAAACTGAAGGTCATGTAAATTTGTTTTTGCCGACCTCAGGAAACTTGCATTCGCCAAGTTTGTTCCCCAGCCCAGGGGAGTTTAAGGAGCTTGCAGTTCCCATTGTAACGCTCGATAGCTTATCCGACCTGTGGAATGTGCCGACAATTGACCTCGTGAAGATTGATGTCGAGGGGTGTGAGCCGGATGTGCTTGCGGGGATGGCTAGGTTGGTAACTGATGGCCGGATAAAAAGAGTGATTGTTGAATACAACAGTTGGTGGTTAAGGGCAAACCAATGTTCTGTTGCCACACTTCAGCAGCATTTTGCGGAGGCGGGCTTTGTTGAAGAGCGAGCAACCAGCTGGGTGCGCTCCACTTCAAGTGGTGGCGAAAGTTACGAACTCCGCAGCGTTCTCTACAGGCACAAAACGGTGTAGCGTAGGAACTCGCATTTTTCTGAAACAATGGTGCGAAATAAGCTCAGGTGCATGGGGCCAACAACGCATCTTTTTTGGTCAAGCAACCCCATCCCACACAATCCGCCCCGCCTCCAGCCTGATCACCCGATTGCACCAGCGCTTCACCACATCCATGTCATGGGTCGCAATCACCAATATTTCGGATGCCGTCACCAATTGCTCAAGCCGTATGTCGGCCTTGGTCATGAAATCGGCGTCACCCGCGCTAAACCATTCATCCATCAGCAAAATTTGTGGCTGAACGGAAGTCGCCATCGCGAAGGCCAGGCGGATAGACATGCCGGCGGAATACCCATGAATGGGCACATCCAAAAACTCCCCAAGGCCGGAAAACGCGCCTGCTTCGGCTTCAAGCGCGGCGGTTTGCTCGGCATTCAAGCCGCGATACAAAGCGCGCAGCCGAATATTCTCCCGCCCTGTTGAAAGCGGGTCCAGGCCGGCAGCCGGGTCAATCAGGCTCCCGATTTCACCTTCAACGGTCAGGCGCCCGCCCACGGGTTCATAAATGCCCGCAAGGGTGCGCAGCAATGTGGACTTGCCGGCGCCATTATGGCCCACCAGCGCCACCCTTTCCCCGCTTTCAATCGTGAAGCTCAGGTCAGATAGCGCAGAGATAACCACCCTGTTCTGGGCATCCGCCCTCACGCGGCGGCTGGCCGCGCCCAGCAGGCGCTTTTTCATGCTGCGCGCCCCAAGGTGATACAGGGGGAATTCAATGCGCAGCCCCTCGGCGCAGATACGTGCCATGGTGTCAGACCCAGAAAGCGATTCGGGAACGAAAGCGTGCGAATAGCACGCTGGCCAGAACCACATTCGCCATGGTGTAAAGGACCGCCGCAACCCAGGCGAGTAGTGGGCCGCCCCCTTCCACCAGCGGCCCCCTCACGGTTTCGAGCATGGCGTAGAAGGGGTTCAGCGCCATCCACACCATGGCATCGCCCAAAAGCTCAGGCTTCCAGAGGATAGGCGACGCAAAAAAGGCCAATTGGACCAGATTGGCGACGATCGGTGGAATATCGCGGAACCGCGCGCAAATCATCCCAAGCAGCAGGCCGCCCGCCACCATATTGATGCCAATCAACAGGAACCCAAAAATCGCAAGGAAAGCCTCGGGCCCCGGCACCTGGCCAAAGACCAGAAACACAATCGGGATCAGCGGCAGGGAATGCGCCGCCACCAATGAATTGCGGAAGGCGATGCGAAGCGCATGCAGGGTATAGGGCAAGCGCATCTGGCGAATGACACCCTCGGCACCGGTCAGCGTACCGCAAGCCTCAAGGATAAAGGTTGAGATCCACTGCCAAATGATCAGGCTCACCGCCAGATGGGGCAGGTAATTCGAAAGGTCCAGCTTGAACAAGGTGCCATAAAGTAGGCCAAGCCCACCCAGCATGACCAGCGTGGAAAGGGACATCCAAAGCGGCCCGAGTACGGAACCGCGATAGCGATTCCTCAGGTCAAGCCGCGCCAGCGCAAAGGCAAGGCGCCATTGGGATAGGCCATCCCTTAAATCGGCCAGCGCCCTTTCCGCGTGGCGCGGATTGGCTGCGTCAATGGACAAATAATGCTCTGGTCTGGGCGTGGATGTAACAGACATGGGATTTGGGTAGCATGATGGCCCGAATCCTACCACTCGCAGTTCGCTCGTAATCAACAAGGAACCGCGTCCAAGCCCTACACTTCTTCGCCGCCATTTCGCTAGTGCTGGCACGGCGACGCGCGCCCGGCAGCTTCTGGGACCGGAAAGCCCCCGCCCACGCTGCTCCTTGACCGCAGCGCGCCCCTGTTCCTAACCTGCCTAAGGTAGGCCTTGGCGCGGACCGGTCAGCCTTTACCAGCGAGATATTCCAGGAAGCCCATGGCTGAGCAACGCTTTCACCCCACACGACACTTCAACGCGATCGGCGTCGCAGAACCCTGCCTTCGCGTTGCCGATGGCGACACCGTGGTCACCGACACGATCGATGCGTCCGCCCTGGATGCGCGGGAGGTGACCGTTGCCAACCGGCCAAATCCGATGACAGGTCCGTTCTACATTGAGAGCGCCGAGCCTGGGGATACGCTGACCGTTCTGATTGATCGGCTTACACCGAGCCGAGCAACCGGCTGGACCTATTCGCCGCTCACCCTGACAGTGACCTTGTCGCGTATTTATGCCTGTCCGATTGCTCGTTTAGGCTGCTTGGCGTTCGAAGGCCAGAGGGCTTTTGCGCCCCAAGGCTGAATGCCTTCGGCGCGGGTTACAGAAGCCGTTGATGTATTGGAAGATGGTGGTTTCGGCTTGGCGGCAGATTTTCCATGTCCTCCGCCAGATCAGCTCGGCCTTGATCATTTTGAAGAACGTCTCGATAACAAAATTGATGCTCCTATGTTCGTCAAGTAGGAAATTGAGTTGATTTTGTTGCGCAGAGTGCGGTGTAGACTTCGTGCACGATGTACCTTTTGATGCAGCGGACGATCTCGCGCCTGGTTTTGCCTTGCGTCACGGACCCTAAATCGCAGACGCGACTCAATTCGCTCTTACTAGGCTTCAGGATGACTGAAACGAAAACGTCACTCTGTCGTCACTCTAGTGAAATGCCCTTCGCCTATCCAAAAACTCAAATCGTAGGGAGGGTAAGTTCATGCTCCGCTTTGGTCGCCGGTCGCTGATTTTGACCACATCCGCCTTTGCCACGCTGTCTGCGCCGGCAATTCATGCTCAATCGCGCGGCACATTGCGTG
>VYLU01000064.1_pt1 | contig 12384 bp, 17 predicted proteins | sample 5114211 | NCBI WGS metagenome assembly VYLU01 (sample SAMN12291803, study PRJNA351875) | freshwater metagenome | isolation source: freshwater lake | place: USA: Michigan, Little Long Lake | collected 2013-08-08 | reverse complement strand
GCAGAACATTGACTCGGTTTGACCACGGCTTTCATTTCTAAGACAATCATTGTTTATCGACCTCAAACAACTATTTTTATGCTAACGCATCCGCACAAAATTGTCAAGGATTCAGGGGGTTTACTTGAATCTGAATCTTGTCCGAGGGGTTGAATTTAATTTCCTCGACAACGTAGAGACTGTTACGCAATACATCCGATATATATCCTATTTGTCGAGGGTTTAGCGAGGTTAAAGTTACTTCTGCTTTTCCTTCATTAACATCAACAATTCTGAAGTTTTGTAGGGGTTCCTGCCAGCGTTCTCTATTCTGTTGTTGGTAGTGGTAGCTAGCCGGTTGTGGGGGTTGTCGTAGTAGTGGTTCACTAAGGACAGGAGATTGGGATTCTTTGATAATTACTTTCCCTTGAAACTCTATCTGTTTGATCTCTTTCATTGCCACTTCTTTTGTTTTTGAATCTCTCCCTAAAGCGATCTTTTTCCCTTGCGAATCGAACTTGATTAATCTCCCGGATAGAGAAGTGCCATTTTTTAAAGATACTTTTGTATCATCCGGCATGAATACGGGAATTTTCTTGACGGGAGCGGGAGATCGATCGCCTGTATCATCCGGCATGAATACGGGAATTTTCTTGACGGGAGATCGATCGCCGGTGGCTGGTAGATGATAGCCCGCAAGAGAGGCGATAAAAACTAGGCTAGTTGCGGTTATTATTGGGTAGAGTTTTTTCATCTTTACCTTGCCTGAATGATCGGGATTTGGTTGGTTCTGTTTTCAATCTTGGATGCGGTGGGTTAGGAGTAGTAGTAACCCACCCTGGGGTTTTTTCTAGAGTTTTTTTTCATATTTTAGCGTCGGGATTGTCAAAGGAGGCGGTGGGCGATAGAAATATGACTCTACAAGAGCTAATGCGGTGGGTGGAAAAATTATCCTCGATCGAGAAACGGCAACTGATCGAAAAAATTACCGCAGAAATGGCATCGGAATCGGCAGAAGTTAATCAACCCCGTCCATCTTTATGGGGTATATGCGCCGATTTAGGACAGGCTCCCTCGGCTGAAGATATCGATAAAACCCGACGAGAAGCGTGGGGAGATTTTACGGCAGAGGATCTTTAAGTGTTAAAAGCAGTTTTAGATACTCATGCGGTTATGGAGAGACGCGCCACCTGTCTACGACACGCTGTCTGTTGAATTCCAGAAAAGTCTTTATTACAATAGGTATAACAAAATCTCTGACAAAATATATGTTTATTTTGACTAATAAGGTTTTAAATGCCTTTTTCGTCTCGATTTCCGCCGTCTTTCTTAGTTCGACCGCGAGCCTCGCCCAATCCCATAGTAGTCATCATCATATTATGGTCGGGATAGACGGACTCCCGACTCTAGCCGGCGGGACTTATAAAGCTCTGGCCAATCCGAACTACGGGAGACTATCGCTTCTGTTCCCGCATCAACATGAACCCGTCGAGATCAGTCATTTCCACGCCATCGGTATTTATAGTTACACGGGGGAGGCAACGAATCCGACAGTGGTAGAGACCAGTACCAATAACCGATTGCCCGAAACACGGTTCGACCTACCCCCGATCCCCCTGTTTCCGGGTAGCGGCGTTTTTGCGGGAAAGAATATTAGCCAGAAAACGGACGCTCATATGTATTCGGATTTGAAAATACGTCCGGTCGCCCATTTAACCGACGATCTCGCCGATCCTTACGTGAACGCAATTTATAATACGGGAAAGGGTCGCTGGAAGGACTTGTTGGGAGACGAGGCGACGATCGCCCTACAATTAATCGATATCACGCCCGGTTTGACGGTAACGGACGCTTCGGGAATAAATTTGTTTAACGCGGTCAACGATACTTATGTTATCGGGCAAGGAGATTGGTTCGCTTTCACTCCCGTGTTTTCAACAGATGGGAACGCGCCGTTAGGAACCTATTCCGCTACCTTTCGCTTCGTGGATACGAATACCGCAAACGGTCGTACCCCGCTATTACCATCGGGAACCTTTAGCCTCGATTTCCAACCGGTTCCCGAATCCTCTACCTTGCCTGGAATCGTTCTCTTGGGTTCGCTCGGTCTTCTCGGCGGAGTAAAAAGGCAAAAAAAGAAAAATAGCCGATAATCCGTCCAAAATGTTAGGACTTTTCTAATCTAACGACCTACCATTGTAGGGAACCTGCGTAGGAATAACATCCCAGGGAGACAACTAATCAAATTCCTATTCCCCGAATATAATTGGACGCGGTGGGTTAGCGCTACTCGTAACCCAACCTGCGGTTTTTGTCAATATATTTTTACTTTCCGAAACCTTTGTTCGGGCGGTTTTGTTTGGCAATACGGAGGGCTTTTCCGGTTTTGCCATCCTGTAGTGCGATCCGCATCGATCGCTTTTTCTGGTAGGATTGAATATCCGCCGCTAACGGATGATCGTTATCGATGCGTAGATGGGTTAAAGAACAGACAAGACCCGTTTGTTTTCCCGATTCATTTTTTAGGGAACAAATAATTCCCCCCTCGTCTCCCGTGTAGAAAATTTTATTGATCGAAAACTGGTGATCGGGTTTGTATCGCTCGCCTTTTGTTTCAGCTAGTTTTAACGTTTCGGGAGTTGCACGCACAGGGATCGGTAAACTCGCTTCCATTTTCTCAATTAAAAAACGAACTTGTCGGGGATCGTCGATGGACATGGTTATTCTCCTTGATAAAATACAAATAACTGGCGATAGAACCCGATCGATCGAGTAGAATAGCGATCGAAAACGCCAATCAGGGACATTTTGCCGTGAGCGCTCCGAATTCTCCCCCTCCCGGAACACAGATACTAGGAACCTTCGCCAGTCTTCTCGGTTTACTGGGGATTTTTCTCTATTTTACGGGATAGATCTATCGGTGGGCCTATTTCGGCTGGTTTAGCCTTGAGATTAACCGTCTGGACTTGCCCTTGCGTTCCTTCCTTTTTGTGCCGATACAGGTCTTCTGTGGCGATTTCGGGGCGTTGCTGCGAACGTTTCTGGCGCTGGTTGCCGTTGCCTTCGCGATTCAATTTACCCTCTGGATTTTGTCTCCCCTGCCATCCTATTCAATTGTCAGTCAATCTAAACGGAAATTTCATCAAAAATTTCAGTTCCTAAGTTTATTAGTCCGGGGAATTCCCGAATCTCTCCGAAAAGATTTGATCGCTGTTATTTGGCTATTAATTATCCTTTTTTGGTTAGCCCGAATTCAGGGATCGATCGATGCCCGTCGCGATGCAGTTAATGATAGTTCTACCTTACCAGTTATCACTTTAGTTTTACCAGAAAAACAGATAGCGATCGGTCGGAATCCGGAGGATGTTTTTACCGATCCTTCTCTCAAAGGTTATCGAATTATCGGTGAGACTAAATTACTCGAAGAGCTGCGGGGAAAAGAAACGAATGATAGCAAAGTCAATCCCCCGCGAGTTTGGCGGTTATTAATCCAAAATAACAATTGGACTTATGTTTTTCGCGGGTTATCCCCTCAGTCGGCAGAAAATGAACGTCCGGCGATTCTAGCCATTCGCGAGGATAAGGAGGGACAATTGTTGATTATCGCGCCAGATGTCCCAGAATCCCAGTGAGACTCAATCGGGGAAATTATCAAAAGCGATCGCTTAACAAGAGTTAAAATTGACGTTCTTTAGCTAGGGTTTGCTGAAAAAGTCTTTTAGTGGGGACAGGGTGTGGGGTGTAGGGTGTGGGGTGTGGGGTTTTACCAATTTTCAGGAAAAAAGTAGCTGAATTTTCCTCCCAATCACTCCTAGCTAAGGCACTTTTTGGGGGAAAAAAGTCTAAAAGTCTTACCCCACAAGGTTTTTATGCTTATTCAGCCCGCCCTATCTAGGGATTGCCACCACCGACAGCGATGCCAGTGCCATAAATCTGAGCATTTGTCAAGTTAATTCTCTCCATCGATGCACCTGTCACATCGGCATCATAAATCACGGCACTGGTGAAATTGACTCCATCGAGATCAGCTTGATTCAAACTGGCATTAGTCAGAAAAGCTGCGGTCAAATTTGCGCCTTCTAGATTGGCATCGGTCAAATCTGCGCCCTCTAAGTTAGCTTCCTCCAGATTAGCTCCCTGTAAATTCGCTTTTCTCAAATCAGCACCGATTAGATGCGCCCCCCTTAAATCTGCACCGCGGAGATCACAGCCCGGACATTCCTGCGTATTCAATAATTGTTGTAGCTGTTGAGGATTTTCCGCACCGACGGGGTTAATCAGCAGTAAGGAAGCTAGGGAACCTAGGGTAATCATTAAAGTCCGTTTCATCGTTTTAGCCTCCTCTTTCGTTTTCCTCTCTACTTTTAGGATAGGAAAAAAGCTGCTAACCAACTTCCCCCGATCGGACTAATTCTCCTGTTATCTTACTTTTGCTTGCTTTTGCTAGTCGATCTCTCCTTTCATCACCGTTGCGATCGCTGATCGGGCATTTTCCTTAAATTCCTTGACATCGACGCGACTTAATAACCAAACTGCCAGGATCATTCCCAATGCTTGCACGAGGAAAACTAAGCTGTAGGCTAAAACCGGACTAGAAAAGACAACTTTACCGATATTTAAAATCGTACCGCCTAAAACCGTGGCCAATCCCCTTGCGATCGCTTGTGATAATCCCCAAGCGCCGATAAAAGTTCCCGCGGTTTCGGCGGCGGTTAAATCTAACATTAAACTGGTAGCTCCGGCAGTAATCATTCCCGAAGCTAAACCGAAAAAGAGCAAGCTTGATTTTAATAAACTTTGACTAGCAGAAAAGCCGGCAAAAATCAAGAGAATAAAACAAATTGTTGCAAAAATACAGCCATATTTAGTGGTTTTTTGTTTACCGATGCGGGGAATGAGCATAAATCCCGTGGCAGCAATACCAAAAAGGGTTCCGGTTCCCCAAAAAGCGTTTAATTGGGTGGTTTGGGCGATACACATCCCAAAAACCTCGCCGCCAAAGGGTTCCATAATTGCATCCTGCATAAATAAACTCAAAGTCATCATCAGCAGGAAGGTGAAAAATAAACCGGTTTGCCGACTAGCGGTGAGAACTTGTAGGGCATCTTTGAAGGTAATTTGATCCTCTCTTTGCACAAGAGTGGACCGACTACTAAAACGAGAATATTTTTTTTCTACGCCAAAAGTCGCCAAAATGCAGAGACCGAAAACGATAGCGGGCATAATCGTGAACACGGGGTTAATATTCGCCTGTAGTTGCGGAATATTGGCTATAGGGGCTGATTGGGTCGGATCATAGGTCAAAATATTTGTACCGCAGATATTGGGAGTATCCAGCAAACGAGAACTAACGATCGCCCCGACGACAATTCCCACCATTAGCATTGACCAAACTATACCAACTAATTGCGATCGATTATCTTCATCGGACACATCCACCAAGAGGGCAGCAAAAGGGGTAGAACTGGCGCTTAAAGCCAGTCCGTAGAGGGCGAAAATTAAGGCTAAGAGGGCAATCCAGGCGTAGGAAATGGTACTCCATCCCGAAGTTTGAATACTAAGTCCCAATTGCCAGACTACTTGCAAAGCAATAAAAGCTAAAGCGGTAAAAACTGCCGCCCCAATCCAGACATAACCGCTGCGATGATGACCAAAAATAGTTTTACCATCGGATCTTTGCCCAAACCAGATGCGCGCTGGACTAACAAACTGGTGCATAGCGATCGCAGCTGCGGCGAGAAAGGGTAAAACTTTTAACTCATCGATCATAATCCGATTGAGAACCCCCAAAGTCAGCAGGGACATAATACCTAGTCCCATTTGAAAGAGTCCTAAGCGAAACATGGTGAAAAGTCCCAGTTTTGGCAGGGTTTTTGGGGATGAGTGAGCAGAATTGGAGATATCGCTGGTAGCCATGGTTAAATCAATACAAAAAAAGCCAGTATTTAAAAATTTAACGCAGGACGAGCAGACATCTTCTGGGGATTTAAGTTTCTATCCTCGATAACCAAGTGGTCAGATATGTCAAGCTGGCAAAATCGAGCAGCGCTTCTCCTAAAGTTTCTAATTGTTCTGGAGATAGTTCTCGGATTTGTTGGCTTACAGTTGAGGATATTTCACCTAAACGACGGTTAGGTAGCCGTAGAATCAAAGAAACCGCTTCTTATCGTCTTCCTTTTTCCCGGATATCCTGATAAATGACTGATTCGCGCATAATTTCTTCTCTTAATAAGCTTCTGATGATTTCCTTACTTAATACTAACCCCGCCAGAATTGCTGTAGCGGCGGCTAAATTGCTTTTTTCAGTTCTACCCACGATATTATCAATTTTTGTGGCTACTTTTGCTAAGATTTTCCTATTGTATTATCCATTTTCTGAATTTATACATATTGACTACGGCTTCAAAGGCCACGTTAGCATCAATTATCATCCTTGTAAAATAAGTATTTATCGGCGGTATTTCAGTATCACTTTCGGGTGCAAAAAAATGTTTACTGATTTCTAAAATAAGTCTTAAGCTGTATTGCTTATTTCTTTTTGAAGAATATTCTAAAAGCTGACTTTTTGTGTTACTACTATGAACTAGCAATGGGATAGATATTATATTATCTAGATCATTTTTGACATCGATTATTGCTTGTTTTATGTTATCCAAGCAACTTTTATGAGCAATTAAATTACCACGAATCTCACTTATGTATTTATCTTGTTGACTATTTTTCTGCTCAAAATTATCAAAAATTAATTGGAAGTTTTCAATAAAATTACTTAAGCTCATCTGGATATATTCGTTTCTCGTTGCTAAATTATAGGCAAAAGTAATTAGTTGCTCATTAAGATTAGGGGGAAACTGTGTTCTCCTCGTCATTAGCGATAAATACCTCAAATCGTCTAACTGTATGTTCGAGTTAATCGAGATCGCAAAAAATGGAGATTTCTACGCTTGCATCTTCCCCATTGTCCTCCCCGATGCCAAAATCTACAACCCCAAAGACCGACTAAAATGCACTCAATACTGGGAAACCCAAAGTAACGAACTAGAAGAAACCATGAAACAGGGAGGACTCACCAACCGGCGAGGAATTATCGACGATCTAAATCTTTACACCGTGATCCAGAAGTCAAATCGTAAAGTGCTTACTCTGTAATGATTATAATCGATTCGATCTTTGTTTAGCGTTCAAGTTCCATTAGGAATAAATTGGGTCTTTTTCCAGCAAACCTAGCAATTTTTGCATTTTAATCCAAACTCTTCTCATTTGCCAGAATTTACTTTTTTCCATGGCGGCTATTTTACTGTCAGCTTCTCGATAATCCAATTGGGTTTTTTGCAATTCTTGTTGCAATTCTTGTTCATGAATTTCTAATTGTTTAATTCGTTCTCTAGCCTGTTCCAACTGAGCGAATATATCGACTTTTAAGGTAACTAAAGCAGCAAAAATGGCTTGGATATTTTGTGAGTAAAGTTGGGGATGATTATAAAAAAGTTGGGTATAGGAATAAATATAGTGTTCTGCGGTCATTGAGCGACTCATAGAATCAGCTTTTTGTCGATAGAAAAATAACACTTCCGGGATACGATAGACTTCTCGACCTAATTCGATCAGAGATAGCCAGAAATCGTGATCTTCCCAACCATAAATTAAATTAGTATTATAGCCCCCCACAGTTTCCCAATCGGATTTCCGAAACAAACCGGAGCAAAATATCATATTATCTACTAATATATCGGGAAATTTATACTCAGGCAGCGGCCAAATTCCTTGTCTATCCCCAAAATACTCCGCTTCGCAATAAACTATACCTAATTGCTCATTACCTTCTAGCAAAGTAACCGCTTTTTCTAGATAGGAATCGGCAATTTTATCATCGGCATCAAGAGGAAGAATATAGGTTCCTTGCGCTTGGGCAATTCCTAGATTTCTCGCTGTGGCAACCCCTTGATTTTCTGTGCGGATGATCCGGGTTTTTGGCTGTTGATAATCTTGTAAAATCTCGATGGTTTCTGGTTCTGTGGATCCATCATCAATGACAAGGATTTCAAAGTTTTGGTATGTTTGTACCAAAATAGATGTGATCGCATCATCAAGATAGCGACCTTGATTATAGCAAGGAATAATCACGGAAACTTGAGGAACATGACTCATTGAGGGAAATTCTCTCCTACTCGATCAAAAACTAGGTTATCAATAGCTTATCCCAAAAGTTCCCCTTTCTCGTTTTTCTAAGTGAAGGAAGTGTTGATATCCCCACTAGCAATTTCGGGATAGTAGGACATATTATGGATAAATTCTTAAATTATTCCGATTGGTGGACAAAATCACCCAATTGGGTGATCCCCGTGAGGGAAGCATCTCTTTTTAATAGAGGATAAGTTATTCAATAATCCGATTATCATTACCAATGATCCTTAATCATGGAAGCTCATCAACAAAAACAACTCCGCACTTTCCTCTTGGAAAAATTAGCAATTTCCCCCCGTTCCCTCGATATGGCTGTGCGTCTCTGTGAAGCATCAGTGGGTTCTTTACCGATGGTTCTGTGGCAGTACGGTTTAATCGATTTGTCGCAATTGAATCAAGTTTTTGACTGGCTGGAAACTGTATAATTATTTTCCAAGAATATGCTCATTAATTATCATTTTTCTTAAGAGAATTGACCAAGTTCCAGAGCAGCGAGTTCCTGCAATTTATTTATTAAGTCCCGTTAAGGTTTGCCATGGCAGAAAATCTCACCTTTGCTGGGACTAATTAAACCAGCTATCATCCGCTATTTCCCCCCGTTTTAATTCGAGATTGATCTGGTATAAAATACTAATTTCTCGCCTCGATCGCCTTTTTGCTTGTCATGAAAGTAAGGTAGAAACAAACTTAACATAGCATAGGTTTTTGAGTTAGGCATCGACTATATGGAACTCTTTCATGGCCGGATAGAAGTTGAGATTTTCATGACCCGGACGACTGAGTTTAATCAGGGCAAACCGTTGGGATGGGGGCAATTTTTGCCATTGTTCTAAACTAATTTCGATCTGGAATTCTCTGGCTTTTTCTCGGACTGTATCGGGAATCTGGCTATCATCTAGCCAAGCAGGATCCGGATCTATTGCTAGTTCTTCCGGGGGATTGCCAGTTTTTTCGGCGATTAATTTTTGCAGAAAATCTCGATAGATTTTGGCTTCTGCTGCCGTCGTACAAGCCATATTAACTAATACCATTCTTTCCGGTTGACTCAACTGCATCCAATGGGATAATTTTAATTTAACTCCACAGGTATCTAGTTTCATTCTCACGGTCATTGGGATACAACGTAAGGAGTCAACAAATTCGGCTTCAAAGTCGAAAAAGGTGGTCATATCATTTTATTGGTTTGCTGAGTATAAATCTATGATACAGTGCTGCGGGATAATTGCTGGGCAAAATGGTATTTTATTGGATAAAATTGGCTCTATATTGATGACTAGAAACGAGAATTTCCTCTATTTCCTGCCATTTTTCCCCTGCAATATAGTCAACAATTTGATCAAGATTTTGCCGATAATTTGCTAAAGATATCAATAAAGCTTGACGATTGTATTTAGCCATCATTAAACCTAATTCGGGATTGCCACCACCGACGCGACTGGTATCGCGAAAACCAGAACTAGCTAAATTTTCCGCTAATTGGCGAATATTCAGGTCTTGTTCTTTCGCACAAGCTTGGATTAAACTGGTACTAATCATTACTGGCAGATGGGAAATCCATGCCACGGCTTGATCGTGTTCTTCGGGGGAGGAATAATAAATTTTACAGCCTAATTTCTGCACGATTTCAGTTAAGATTTCCACGGCAAAGTTAGGGGTAGATTCAAGGGGAGTAATCAGATATGGGGCATTGACAAATAAACCAAATTGTGCTGCATTAATTCCCTGTTCGGTTTTCCCAGCCATGGGATGACTACCGACAAAATTTGGCCACAATTGGCCACAATTGGCTACAATTGCTCCTTTAACTGATCCCACATCGGTGACAATGGTTTGGGTTTTTAAATAGGGAGTTAATTTTTCCAAAGTTGGCACAATTAAATGTATAGGAGTACAGATAAAGATTAAATCGGCAGTAGCTAATAATTCTAAACTGGTGCTAGATTCATCTACCACTCCTTTTTGTACAGCGATATCACAGGTGTATTGTTGACGAGAAACTCCCAAAACTTTATAACCTTGTGAGCGGAAATCTAAGCTCAAGGAACCACCAATTAAACCCAGTCCAATAATGCCAATATTCATTAGGTTTACTCAAGGATAATTTTGTCTTCTAGTCGCCAAGCAGGATCGACAATGCACAAGAAAATTAAGGGTTCCTCCCCACAATTATGAATATATTGTTTAGCTAGAGGAGGTATATAAATGGCAGCACCGACAGTCACTAACTGCACTTCCTCATCGATGTGCATTTCCCCTTGTCCTTGCAAAATATAATAAACTTCCGCAGTTTTTAAAGCGTGGGGAGTAGAAGTTTCTCCCACATCTACCCAGGCGTGGGCTAAACTATAACGTAGATTTAACGGCTGTTTATCGGGATGCAATAACTCGCGCAATCGGGTATGATCACCAGCGATGAATTCCTCACATTCGAGCAGTTTTCTGATTAACATAGTAAAATTAAACCTCGAAGATTGTTTTTATTTTATCATTGAGTCAAAAGCTAAAGACTAATAGCCGTTATCATAGAAATATTCAGCATCGCCAGAATTAACGAATGACTTGGTTAGAACATAGTGTACAGGTAGAAGTGGACGCACCGATCGATCTGGTTTGGGAGCTCTGGTCAGATTTAGAACAAATGCCCCAGTGGATGAAATGGATCGAATCGGTGAAAATTCTAGAGGAGGAGCCAGAGCTTTCCCGTTGGAAGTTAGCCAGTGGTGGTCTAGAATTTACTTGGTTGTCACGGATACTGAAAATTGTCCCCCACCAGATGATTCAATGGGAATCCGTGGACGGGTTGCCTAACCGCGGGGCAATTCGTTTTTATGACCGTCATGGTAGGAGTATTGTGCGACTGACAGCAGCCTATGCTATACCAGGTTGGTTAGGAAAATTGATGGATAATCTTTTCCTCGGTCGAGTGGTGGAATCAACTCTGCAAGCCGATCTAGAGCGTTTTCGCCTTTATGCTCTCAATATTGTCAATAATACGCCGCCAAGGTGAGGTAATAATCGGCAGTAAGCTGTTGACTATCTAAATTGCTCGTTAAGACTGTCTATGAGCAGGGAGCAGGGAGAGGGTCGTGAGCATTTGTACTAAAATTCCCCCACGCGGTTTGAACGCAGGGTAGTGATCCGATAGTAGTGGTGAGCTACCTTGCTTATCTAGCCTGAGTTGTGTAGAATATTGACTAATAAAAATAATTACCTGATAAATGTCAAGAATTTGCTTTTTATGATTCAATAATTTGCTTTTTATGATTGCTGTTTTTATCAAAATCTTCTCTGGGATTATTAAATTTTGGTTGGATGGCGATGAAGATTTAGAACATAATCTTCTAACAAAAGATTCACCATCTTCAATATTTCGTTGTCCTAAATGTGGTTCTTGCCATACCATCAAAAATGGTTCTACACATAATGGCAAACCCAAACGTAAGTGTAAAGATTGTGGTCTTGGTAATTAATCCTAGTAATAAAACCGTCTCTGACGAAACCAAACAATTAATTGATAAACTCTTGCTCGAACGAATTTCCTGACGAGGAATTGCTAGAGTAACTGGAGTAAGTTGGTCATGGTTACAAAATTATGTTAATAATAAATTTAGCCAAGTCCCTCGTCAGGTCAAGGTTACAGACAAACCTAAAGGCAAATTAATCATAGAATGTGATGAGTTATGGTCATTCGTATTTTGTAAGAAAATCAAGGTATATATTTGGTTAGCTATCGATAGAACTACCCGAGAAATTATTGGTTGCTATTTAGGAGATAGGAGTCGTCAATCAGACAAAAAACTTTGGGACAGGCCGACCAGGTGTTTACCGACAATGCGCTGTTGCTTACACAGACTTTTGGGAGTCCTATAAGACAGTAATTCCCAGTAAACGTCATCGACAGGTTGGTCAAGAAACTGGTCAAACTAATCATATTGAAAGATTAAATAATACCTTTCGACAAAGGATTTCTCGACTGGTGAGACAGAGTCTATCTTTCTCTAAAAAAATGGAGAATCACGTTGGGGAACTGTTTGGTATTTTATCCATGACTACAATGCACAGCAAAGCAAAGGATTAAGCCACCATCACTACTACCGAATCACCACCTATTTGACATCCTCACCGCCGTAAACGGACGGTGATTCCCAAACCTCACGATTTAGGTTTCTGCTTCTTTCCCTTGCGGGGTTCCGCACCTGCCTTAACAGATTTACTCTGTTC
>VYLU01000282.1_pt1 | contig 12451 bp, 13 predicted proteins | sample 5114211 | NCBI WGS metagenome assembly VYLU01 (sample SAMN12291803, study PRJNA351875) | freshwater metagenome | isolation source: freshwater lake | place: USA: Michigan, Little Long Lake | collected 2013-08-08 | reverse complement strand
GGAAAAAGTAGTCAATCAGCTTTTAAATGAAGGGGGATTGATTATTAAATGGAGTAGAAAGCTTAAAAATAAGGGTAATGCTGTCAATGTAACTTAAATGCGTAAAAGCTTAGTAGTGTCTATAGCGTTAATTTTAGCCCCGACGGCAAGACATTGGCTTCTGGCAGTGCTGACAACACCATCAAACTGTGGAATCTAGAGACAGGCAAGGAAATCCGCACCCTCAAGGGGCATGATAACCTTGTCAATAGCGTCAGTTTCAGCCCCGACGGCAAGACTTTGGCTTCTGGCAGTGTTGACAAGACTATCAAACTGTGGAATGGGAGCAATGGTTGGGATTTAGACGCTTTAATGGGGCGTAGTTGCGCTTGGGTACGGGCTTATTTGCACAATCCTAATTCTGGTGTCAGGGAGGAGGATAGGGCTTTGTGTGATGGGATTGGGGTGATGGACTATGATTTGATGGCAGAATAATTCTATGATTTGACAGGGATTAAATGCGATCGCCTTAAATAGTAGTACAAGCTTCCAGCCTGTTACAGGCAAGACTTGCACTGCATTTCGACTACGCTCAATAACCGCTTGCCGAAGTGTGCCTGTACCACTATATTATTTGCTTTATAATCCTTGTAGTTACATATTATGGAGATTTAGAGAAGAAAATGATCTTACCCAATTATTATGAAAAAGCCTTACAGCAAGCACAATACAAAAGGCTAAATGACGGTACTTGGTTTGCTGAAATAGAAGGCTTTCAAGGCGTTTGGGGAAATGGCTTGACCGTTGAAGAATGCCGTCAAGACTTACTAGAAGTTCTAGAAGAATGGATCATTTTAAAATTACAAGATGGCGACCCTTTACCTATCATAGATGGATTAGAAATTAAAGTTACAACAGTTGCAGAAGTTTAGTTATGCCATCAGCAATTTCTCGCAGAAAATTAATCAGAAAATTGAAAGCTTTAGGTTACACAGGACCTTTTTCTGGTAGTAAACATCAATTTATGAAAAAGGGTCAACATAAAATTCGCATCCCTAACCCTCATGGAAATCAAGAAATCTCTATAGATTTAGTTAAGGAAATTCTCAAACAAGCGGGTATTAGTGATGAAGAATGGGACAACAGTTAAACAGTATTGGTTATATATTTAGGATTTGATCTTTATGATTCTTTTCACATCGCTTGCGCCGAATATGCTAGAATAGACGTATTGCTAACCACCGATGACAGATTACTTAGAAAAGCCATAAAATACAGTAAATTATCGCAAGTAAAATTGGATAATCTTGTTACTTGGTTAATGGAAACTTTGCTATTACAAGGAGATGAAAACAATGACACCAATTGAGCTAAGACAAAAAGGCTATCAAGCATTAGTTAAAGAATTAGGACAAGTCGATGCTATTCGCTTTTTACAAGATACTGGATGGGGTTTTGGTGACTATACTCAAGAACGTCAACAGACCTTAAAAAATGTGACAAGAGCCGATTTTTGGCAAGATATTCAGGAGATTAGAAGTAAGCAGAATTAAATTTAATAGTGAAGGAAAATTAGTTGGCAAGGAAAAGTAGTTCACGATACGATAGACATTGGAATCAAATACCCAAAGAGATAACAATGGCTAAAATCTCCATTTCTTTACCCGATGAACTGGTTAATTACCTAGACCAGAAAGTAGAAGATAAAAGCATTTTCATCGCCTCAATTTTACAACAATGGCGACAACAACAAGAAGCAGAAGAACTCGCCCAAGCTTGTTTAGCAGTAGATGAACTAGAATTAGGATGGACTGACGAATGGCAAACAGCAGCGATTATCAACTCGGAAGCATTATGGCTGAAGTAAAACTTAAATCCAAGCATCTAAACTCCTTAAAAAAATTTATTGAAGACGCATTAACCGAAAGACTGCGGGAACTTCAAGAAGGAATTAAGCGCACCCAAGAACGAATAACTTTTTTTGAAAATAAGTATCAAATGCAGACACAAGAATTTCTCAGACGATTTGAAAACAATGAATTGCAGCATACCTTAGACTTTGATGAATGGATGGGAGAAGCTTGGATGCTAGAAGCTTTACTGCAAGACAAAGAAGAAATTGATGAGATAGAATTTGTTGATTAATGAATATTTTCAAGAGATTAGACATCTCATTGAAGCTTGTCCAATAGTTCAATCTTATAACCTCATTACTGATAGTAGAAGTCTTTATGTAGGATTTATTCGAGGCGATCTTAATTTAGTTGATGGAACGCTCTTACATATTCGTGAATTTGTTAATGTCAAGAGAAGTATAACCTGATAGGGCATCGTCTCCTGTCTCCCCAAAATGAAAATTTTGTACCTCACCATTAAGATAACTGCTATAAGATGCGTTTGCTCCGTACTTTATTGCCATAAAAAACCCTGTAAAGACAAAGTTATCTTTTAGGATAATCACCGAAACAAAGACATAATTCCGGCTTAAATCTCTTCTTCTTCCACGGCAATTTCTTCTTCTGTTCTTTCTAATGGAATGGGAGGTTCCACTGTTGGACTTGTAGCTTTTTCTAAAGCTGGTCTTTGTGGATATGATTCTCGATTATGAAAAACTAGATTATATTGTTCGAACCATCTTGTCGATGTAGCTGCTGCTATTCTTATCTCCAGTTGTGGATTAAATAATTTTTGGATTAATAATATTGGCTGTCCTACTCCCACATTAATCGGCTGGTAAGCTTCTTCTTTTAAAAAGCTATACAAGTCTTCTAAAAGTGTTTTCATGTATTCGGGTGAATAACGATAGAATTCTGGAATAACTCTCAAAACTCGAGGAATCACTTTTTCAATCAACCATTGCTTATCTCGATACTCTAAATTTGATGCGGATAGATCAGAATAAACTAACTTTATATATTCTTGTAAAAAAGCTGTCGGAGTCAAATCACGATTTATTAGTGATTGACCTAGTATATCATGCTTATTTCTTTTAATCGACGCTTTGAGCCTTTCTGTAGAACCGGTTACTCCATCAACCGCTAAACCTGCTATGCCGCCGATCGAAGCTATGCTACTACTATAGATCAATTTTTGATAGGGATTCCAGTCTTCCGATGTAGTACCCATAGCAATGACGGCTCCTAAAGCACTGCCAAATGCGAATCCCAAAGAAGCTTTTTTAAGACGAGATAAAGGGTCTTCAAACATTGATATAAAATATAAAACGTTGTCTAAATTTTACCAATTGCTCCAAGTATGTAAAGAGTGTACAGTAAGGTTATTTACACTCTTTACAGTCTGTACAGGTGGTAGATGTAAAAGAGGTACATACAAATATATAAAGTCTTTACAGTATCAACAGCAATAACTTCGCCCATTACTAGGTTTTTTGGGGCAATTCTGAAAAGATTATTGATGATGTTGGGAATATCTAGCCTTTAACTATACTCTCGGTATTTTTTTTTAATTTACAGGATATCTTGTTTATCTCTAATTTAACTAAAAACTCAATCAAATAAGTAGAACTCAATCAAATAAGTAGAACCCATCAGAGAGAGACTAATAGTTAAAAGCACGATCAGATAGCGATAGATAAAGTCATGATTATTTGACAGAAAAGAATTTAATTCATCGGGTCGGTAAATTATCTCCGTAGATATTTGAGAGGAATATACAGTTCGGTTTTCTAATTTGACTCGGTTTTCTAATTTGTTTTCTTGATTGGGGAAAGGATTCAACAGAGGATGAACAAAAGGGATTAGGATTATTAAAACCAAGCTGAGATAACTGGCTATTTTTCTGATCTTTTCTAGCTTGGTTAAACGATCCATTTCACTCATAAGCTCTATCCGATCGAGTTCTGGAAAATTGCCGTTGATATTAGATACTTGAGAGGAATTGTTATAATCGGGTTTTATTTTATCTAATTGATTAATGGATTGTGCTTCGTTGACTTGCTTTCCCGTGCAAGACTCTTGTGAGCTTAGTGAATTTGACATAGTTATCTGCTTTTGAAAACTTAGCCCCCAGTATAACATAAGTCAGAAAATTAATTACAGTCTTTGAAAAAGTTTCTTTATTTCGACAGTAGCCGTCAGTATCTATCCTAATTGTAGGGTTAAGAAATGCCTAATTTTAACCAATTAACAGAGCGAGAAGGTGTGAGCAACTCTTCTCGCTTTATTACAACTAAACTAACACCTCCACAACTTCCGGAACTACTGCCGTCTCGGTCGTGGTATTTTCCCCGAGGTAAATTCCCAAAGAACGGGCTGTTTTCACAATGAAACCATGGGGATCCACGGGATAGGCACAGCGATTCTCTTGATGGCATTGTTTGATAATTTTGATCACTGGTTTCAGGGGCAAACTACGCACTTGTCCCCCGCGCCAAATCACCACGCGATCGAGTTTTCCCTGTTCAATTAATTCTACGGCCTTAATGCCGAAAGCCGTGGCTAACAGTCGATCCATGGCCAAAGGAGGACGACTTCTTTGCAGGTGTCCCAAAGACATGGCCCGCACATCCATGGAATTGAGATAACAGAAGACGGGATCGGTAACGCACAAAGAGCGAGTTTTGTCAACTATCAATTTTTCTAAATAATCGGCAATATACTTCTCTTTTTGGTTATCTTCGTTTTTAACACCCTCAGAAATTACAATGAGAGCGAATTGACGACCTTGAGCGCGTAATTGTGCCAAATGACGACAACAACCGTCGATAATTTCGGGAGTGAGAGCAGGGGTTAATTCGGGAATAAAAATCGCATCGGCACCCCCAGCAATCCCAGCATGAAGGGCTAAATGACCGGCATCTCTACCCATCACCTGCACAATCATCACCCTTTCGTGACTAGCGGCGGTAAAGGTGAGATCATACAAAGCTTGGGTGACGATATCGACGGCAGTGGTAAAACCGACGGCCCATTCCGTATAGGGAACGTCATTATCGATGGTTTTGGGAACCGCGATAATATTCCAATTGCCTTTCTGGGCGAGATCGTAGATGATATCGATGCTCCCATCGCCCCCGACGACGATCAGGGCATCTAATCCCAGCATTTCGTATCCTTGCAGGATTTTCGTGGCAATTTCTGGGTTTTCGGGATGTCCTTTGCTCAAAGAACCCAAGATACTACCACTAAGGAACTGCAAAACGTCTAATCCTTTCAAGACCCCTGGCAGGTTATAGCCATGGTGAGTCAGGATCAAATCTTGGGGGTGATATTTTCCCTCGGCAATCTGCATAAAACCGTCGGTCCCGTAGGGAATGCCGTACACATCCCAACCCTTGAGTTTTGATGCTTTCACCACGGCACGAATTACCGCATTTAACCCCGGGCAATCGCCACCACTGGTCAGAATACCAATTTTTTTCCTTTGATTCTCGCTCATGGTTATATCCTCCAGGATTTTTTTGTCAGGAGTCGGATGGGTGTTGGGGTGTTGGGGTGTTGGGGTGTTGGGGTGTTGGGGTGTTAGGGTGTTGGGGTGTTAGGGTGTTGGGGTTTTGGGGTTTTGGGGTTTTAGGGTTTTAGTTGAAATTCCCCAGGTTCTTCGTTACTTGGTATGATTCGATATGGGGGCATAAATCGACTAAATCCTTATCTGGTAAGAGATTTAATTGATTAGTTCGCTCTAGATCAAAAACAATTGACAAAAATCGCCAAGTGCCTTTCTACATAAGGGTTCCATCCCTTATATCCCCCGTCCATTGCATAACACAAACCGAAGAGCCATTCCCCATTCCCCCATTCCCCCATTCCCACTTCCCACTTTTATTTGCTGGTGGTTTGAAAACGTTTCCAAACAGGTTCATAACTTTGTATGGCCCTCATGTACTGTACCCGTTCAAAAGCGCTTCATTTTCTTCCAACCAATGCAATAAACCCTGTTCGATCTTGATAATTTCCTCCAAACCGTGGCGTAATAAAACACTAACTAACATAGTCGCTTTTGCCCCCACCATCATCATTTTGATCACGTCGATGGCGTTATGAATACCACTGGTAGCGGCAAAATCCGTCGGTACACGACCGTAAAGCATGGCAATCCAGCGCAGGGGTAAACGCATTGCTTGGGGATTACTGAGGATAATATTGGGGTGAACATCCAAGGTTTCTAAGTCGATATCCGGCTGATAGAAACGGTTAAATAATACCAACCCATCGGCCCCCGCTTCCGCTAATTGTTTAGCCATATTGGCCGTATTGCTAAAGTAGGGACTTAACTTCATCGAGACAGGAATTGATACCTCCGATTTGACAATTTTGAGGATATCAATATAGTTTTGTTCGACGTGATTTCCGGTTAATTCCAGGTCGTTAGGAACATAATAAACATTCAACTCCAAAGCATCAGCGCCCGCTTGTTGAATTTGAATGGCATACTCCAACCATCCCCCAGAGGTCTCACCGTTGAGACTGGCAATAATGGGAATATCGACCATTTCTTTGGCTTTGCGAATATGGTTGAGATATTCCTCGGAACCAATGTGAAAAACCTCCGGTTCGGGAAAATAAGTCAAAGCTTCCGCAAAACTCTCGGCTCCGTGGGTAAAATGATGGTGTAAAGCCAGTCTTTCCTGTTTAATCTGCTCCTCGAAAAAGGAGTGTAACACCACGGCAGCGGCTCCGAAGTCTTCCATTTTCTTGATATTGTCGATATCCTCGCTCAAGGGTGCGGCCGCACCGATGACTAGCGGCGATCGCAATTGCAAACCCATGTAGGTAGTGTGTAGATTCATAACTATTCCTTGCTCCCTGTACCTTTTGCTGCTAAATACTGATACATTTGCCAGCGTGTGTCCACATCTGCTTGTGCTTCTTTGAGGAGACGTTTAGCTTCCTCCGGCTTACTGGTGGCCAACATCTTAAAGCGATTCTCCGAGTAGAGAGTTTGCGCTACGGTAAGCTTAGGCTCACGGCTGTCCAATTGCAGGGGATTTTTGCCTTCTTTAGCTAAATCGGGATGATAACGGTACATTAACCAGCGACCGCTTTCCACCACTTCTTTTTGATGGTTCATGGCGGTGGTCATGTTGATCCCGTGAGCAATACAGTGAGAATAGGCGATAATTAGCGATGGCCCGTTGTAAGCTTCCGCTTCTAGGAAAGCTTTGATAGTTTGCTCGTTTCTTGCCCCCATAGCCACGCTGGCCACATAGACGTTACCGTAGGTCATGGCCATTAAACCGAGGTCTTTTTTCGGTCCGGGTTTGCCACCAGAAGCAAATTTAGCTACGGCGGCGCGGGGAGTAGCTTTCGAGGCCTGGCCGCCCGTATTCGAGTAAACTTCCGTATCCATGACCAAAATATTCACATTGCGACCACTAGCTAAAACGTGATCTAAGCCACCGTAACCGATGTCGTAGGCCCAACCGTCACCCCCGACAATCCAGACGCTTTTCTTGACCAGATAATCGGCCACGGATAACAACATTTTCACCTGCGTGGTCGGGGTTAATTGCCCTAAACGGGATTTTAAGGCCTCTACCCGTTGCCGTTGTTCGTAAATTTCCGCTTCATCGACTTGGTGACAATTGAGAATATCTGCCGCTAGACTTTCTCCGATTTCACTAGCGAGGGTTGCTAACAGTTCGGCGGCAAATTCTGCCTGTTTATCGATGGAAACTCGGAATCCTAAGCCAAATTCGGCATTATCTTCAAAGAGGGAATTCGACCAAGCTGGACCGCGACCTTCAGCGTTAACTGCCCAGGGTGTTGTCGGTAAATTACCTCCGTAGATAGATGAACAACCGGTGGCATTAGCCACTATCATGCGATCGCCAAATAGCTGACTGACCAATTTAACGTAGGGAGTCTCACCACAACCGGCACAAGCACCGGAAAACTCAAAGAGAGGTTCCTGCATTTGCTGATGGTTAATTTTATTAAGATTTAGGCTTGAACGGTCTGGATTAGGCAAATTAAGGAAGAAATCCCAGTTAACTCGTTCCTGTTCCCGCAGGGGCAATTGGGGAGCCATATTAATCGCTCTTAGACGCGGTTGCGATTTGTTTTTAGCGGGGCAAACATCAACGCAGATACCGCAACCGGTACAATCTTCGGCGGCCACTTGGATGGTGAATTTTAGCCCTTTCCAGTCGTGATCCTTGGCATTAGCGACTTTAAAGGTTTCCGGGGCCGTGGCTAATTCGGCCTCATCATAGACTTTTGAGCGAATAACGGCGTGGGGACAAACGAGAACGCATTTACCGCACTGAACACAGACATCAGCGTCCCAAACGGGGATTTCTTGGGCAATATTGCGTTTTTCCCATTGGCTAGTGGCGGTGGGATAAGTACCATCGTTGGGAAGGGCGCTAACGGGCAATTCATCCCCGTGACGGGCGATAATTTTGCCGAGGACTTCTCGGACGAAAGCGGGTGCGGTGTCGGGAATCGAAGGTCTTAATTCAAAAGCTTCCGGGGTGACAGTGGCGGGAATTGGCACTTGATAGAGGTGTTCTAGGGCAGAATCCACAGCTTTGATGTTCATCTGCACGATTTCTTCGCCTTTCTTGCCGTAGGTCTTGCGGATAGCTTTTTTGATTTGTGCGATCGCATCTTCCCGAGACAAAACCCCCGCTAGGGCAAAGAAACACACCTGCATCACGGTATTAATCCGACTGCCCATCCCCGCTTCTTTGGCTACTTGAGTGGCATTAATCGTATAAACTTGCAGATTTTTATCGATGATAGTTTGCTGGAGATTGCGGGGTAAGTGACTAAATACCTCCTCCGGTGGATAGGGACTATTCAGGAGAAAAATTGAGTTCGATTTAGCGTTTTCTAGCAGGTCAAATTGTTCGACAAATTCCCACTGATGACAGGCGATAAAGTTAGCATCAGTGATTAAATAGGTAGAGCGAATCGGATGGGGGCCAAAGCGTAGGTGAGAAACGGTGACAGACCCAGATTTTTTGGAATCATAGACGAAATAACCCTGGGCATAATTATCAGTATCTTCACCGATAATTTTAATTGAATTTTTGTTAGCTCCCACCGTACCATCGGAACCTAAACCGTAGAAAACCGCCCGCACTACTTCGTCCGGTTCGGTGGAAAAACTGCGGTCATATTCCAGACTGGTAAAGGTGAGATCATCAACGATACCAATAGTGAAGTGATTTTTCGGTTTGTCGAGACTTAAGTTATCAAATATACCAGCAATCATGGCCGGAGTAAATTCTTTGGAAGATAAACCGTAGCGTCCTCCCACAATTTTCGGCAGCTTGCCTTCGTAGTCTTCCATAAAGGCATTTACCACGTCTAAATATAGCGGATCGCCCCCGGCACCGGGTTCTTTACAGCGATCTAAAACGGCTATTTTTTTCACCGTGGTGGGCAGAGCTGCCAGTAATTTTTCGGCGGCAAAGGGACGATAGAGACGAACTTTTAAAACCCCAACTTTAGCCCCATTTTGATTGAGATAATCAACGGTTTCATGGACGGTTTCCCCTCCCGATCCCATTAGAATAATCACTCTTTCGGCATCGGGCGCACCGTGGTATTCATAGAGATGGTATTGCCGTCCTGTTAATTGGGCAAAACGATCCATAATTTTTTGAGTTATATCGGGACAAGCATAATAGAAAGGATTGACGCTTTCCCTTGCCTGGAAATAAACATCGGGATTTTGTGCCGTGCCTCGTAAAACCGGTCGATCGGGAGTTAAAGCCCTTTGACGATGGGCAATAATTAGGTCTTCATCGATCAGTTCTTTGAGAGTTTCATCGCTAATTAATTCGACTTTTTGCACCTCATGACTGGTACGAAAACCATCAAAAAAGTGCAGAAAAGGAATCCGCGTTTCTAGGGTGGTAGCTGTGGCAATAGCCGCCAGATCTTGAGCTTCTTGAACGGAATTAGCCGCTAACATAGCCCAACCCGTACTTCTGGCAGACATGACATCACTATGATCCCCAAAAATTGACAATCCTTGGGCTGCTAAAGCACGGGCCGCCACATGAACCACTGAAGAGGTTAATTCCCCCGCAATTTTGTAGAAGTTGGGGAGCATTAATAATAATCCCTGCGAGGAAGTGAAAGTAGTAGTTAAAGCTCCTGTTTGTAGCGCTCCGTGCAGGGTTCCCGCTGCCCCACCTTCGCTCTGCATTTCGATTACGGAAGGAATGGTTCCCCAGAGATTAGCTCTGCGTTCGGCCGCCCAACTATCGGACCATTCACCCATAGGCGAGGAGGGAGTGATAGGATAAATAGCGATTACTTCACTGAGACGATAGGCAACGCGCGCAACGGCTTCGTTACCGTCTATGGTTGCATAGGTTTTTGTGGTCATGTGTTCCCCTTAGTTTTTACGATATTTGTCGGGATTTTAAGTTTTTTTACGGCTCAATTTCGCCCTAAATATCCTCTCGTTTCCCTGACAACCGAAGGATTTTTTTGAGCGTCGCTTTTGACTCCCTATCTACTATTGGACGCTTAGGGAAGACAGGCTTAAGTAGAGCAATTTTTCTGTCTCCACCTCGATCATTATCCAGATTCTCGGCTTTCTAGCAATTCGTTATTTTTTCTTAATACGCTGCTGAGTTTGCCAGCAACCGACACTGGGGTTAATTAATATTGAGAATTGATAAATAAGTAGTTGGACAAAAGTAAAGTTAACTGTGGGTGGGGTAAGGAGTCGGTCGTCGGTCGTCGGTCGTCGGTCGTCAGGAAGAATTGCGGCAATTTACATTTCTTAAGATAGACAACAGAATTTATGTCCGACTACTTAAAAATTAATGATACTTTTTAAAAAAAAGTGCTAGGTCAGAAGATAAGCTGTTGACTATCTAAATTACTCATTAAGACTGTCTATGAGCAGGGAGAGGGAATTATGAATTATTAATTATGAAGTGGGGAAGTGGGGAGATGGGGAAACTTTTCAGTTATCAGTGAACAGTAATCAGTAATCAGTGAACCGATACAGCCTTTCTCGTCAAGGTGAAGCACAGATTAACCCTTGCTAATCAAGTATTTTAGCCGCAAGAACGAACCTCATCTATCTGAGAAACGCGGTAACTCGCATCTGATAACTGATAACTGATAACTGATAACTGATTCAAGGCTGACGACCGACTCCTAACCAACCACGACAATTTTTGATTTTTGCAAGAGATCTAATAACCAGTTGATTTAGTCAGCCGATGAAGTTAAGATGTACTAGGTTAAACACAAATGAACTAAAGTACAAATTATCTTAACCCAAGGATAGGAAAATAGATCATGACTAACCTCGAAACCCTTACTCAAGCGCAAAAGGAGTTGTACGACTGGCTAATTGAGTATATTCGCACTACTCAACACGCCCCTTCCATCCGGCAAATGATGCGAGCGATGAATTTACGCTCTCCCGCACCGATTCAAAGCCGTTTAGAACGTTTACGCGCCAAAGGCTATATTGATTGGACAGAAGGAAAAGCACGCACCCTGCGGATTCTCAAACAACCAGTGCAAGGTTTACCGGTTCTCGGTGCGATCGCTGCTGGTGGTTTAGTGGAACCCTTCACCGATGTGGAAGAAAAACTCGATCTTTCTAACCTGTTGCAACGCAGTCAAGACTGTTATGCTCTGCGGGTTTCCGGAGACAGTATGATCGAGGATCATATTGCCGATGGGGATCTGGTGATTATGCGTTCTCTGACGGGTAATGAAGCGGTGTCCAATGGGGAAATCGTCGCCGCTAGAGTCGAAGGCCACGGTACTACTTTAAAACGTTTCTACCAAGAAGGAGAAATCATCACTCTCCAACCCTCTAATCAAAAATATCAACCAATTACAGCCAATACCGAACAAGTACAAGTGCAAGGGGTTTTGGTTGGTGTTTGGCGCGGTTATTAGCCAAAACTGGGGCGCACTTAAGCGCCCCGATAATTTTTCCTCTCCTTGCTCCGGGAAAAGAATCGGGTTGGCAGACTAGGATAATATAAGGGTTTTAGCCTATCCCGAACTCAGATGTCTTAACTTTTATGCCCAAAAAACAGAAATATCCCCATCTCTTGGGATCAAAATGGACGGCAAAACAAAAAACATGGGGCTGGCGACATTTTCAAGTGATCAATCGTCAAAATCGCGGTCAATGGGTTTTTGCCGAATTAGTCGCTTCCTGCGATCCGACTGTCCGCTTCTGGATTAATGCTAAACAGTTGCAAGACGCGAATCTCTGGCAATCAGGTTGGCAAACCCTAACGGAAATGAACCAACCCGACAGCGCCGACGAGATTATTGTAAATTAATATTAAGAAACCTTGTAATTTTTCACTCTTTGCCCATCAGCTACGCCGAGAGCTTTTTATGCAAGAGATCTAGTTTAAATGCAGAACAGCCTATCTCAAGGTCGCGAGAGGACTCCCGTTAAACTGCGTAGCGGTTAACGGGAGATGAATCGCGACCAGAATAAAACTAACGCGGTAGCGTTTCCACTTTCGGGGAGTTTTGGTTCTCGACGTATTTTTTTAGTTGTT
>VYLU01000337.1_pt1 | contig 12671 bp, 20 predicted proteins | sample 5114211 | NCBI WGS metagenome assembly VYLU01 (sample SAMN12291803, study PRJNA351875) | freshwater metagenome | isolation source: freshwater lake | place: USA: Michigan, Little Long Lake | collected 2013-08-08 | reverse complement strand
ACCAATAGGCTTTTTCCATGTCTCACATTTTAGCATATATTTGGTAAATGCGCTAGTATTTAACGGTAAAGCCGTCGTAGAACGACGGGGTTTCAGACCCAAAATTTTCGATGATCTGCGATTTTCCCGATCTCTACGATTATGGCGGTCAATCGGCAGGAGTGGGTAATTATTGTCTGATGTGTTACGGAGGCAATGATAAAAATCCCGTGCAAGTCTGTGCCTACCTCAAAAATGAAGCCGGTTGGGCCAGCAATGTGACAGCGATAACTCCAGGTCTTACCGCCAGTCTTCCTGCGGCCAAGAATGAGTTTTACCTCTACAGTAAGAACGCTAACGAGTATTTCCTCATCGAAAACCGGCAGAAAACTGGCCGGGATACATTCCTCCCTGATGCGGGCCTAGCCATCTGGCACGTGGACGAACAGAAGAATGGTAACGAGGAGGAACAGATGACTCTTAGCCAACACTACGAATGTTCCTTAGAACAGGCCGATAATCGCTTCGATTTGGAGAAAGATGCCAATGGCGGTGATAACGCCGACCTATTTCGATCCCCCTATAAAACCGAGTTTTCCGATAGCACCAGTCCTGCTGGCAAATGGTGGGATGGTAGCAACTCTGGCTTAAAAATCGCCCAGATTTCTGCCGTTGGTGCCACGATGACCTTCACTGTCCCCGGCAGTGCTTGGCTAGAGAAAAAGCAGATTACCGGTTTGTGGATGATTAACCAAGAACGCAATGCGGCCGCCTATGTGGACGGCCTCGGCTGGCGCAAGATTGCCCCCGAGAGTGACAGTGTTTTCTTGGGGATGCTTGCCCTGCTGTCCGCCGCTAAGGAAAGAAAATTTCCCGTCAATCTGCGTCTGGAAAACGACGTGATTCAGGAAATTTACGTTTTTTAAAACTTTTTCAAGATTTAACGAGGAAAATACCATGACATTAACACAACCGACTCAAATTCCCCCCGCAGCTAACCTTCCTGAGTCCGAAACACCAGAAATTCCCTCCGTTCCTCTCTTTGCCGAAAACCCCCTCGGTCAGGATAGCAAAGATGGCCAGCGTGGCGGAGCGAATCTCTATGGCGCCTGTAGTATTGAAGTGGGCTGTGGTTGCTCCTTTGGCACCCTGCGCTATACCCATGAAGATGCCCAAGGCTGGTTAGACTATGTGAAAAAGTTTACCCCCTTAAACTTTTGGTATCAGGATTGTGGCGTACAACCCTGGCTTTACTACGAACCCTACGATGATTGGCAAGATACCTACGGGGTAGATGCGGTCATGGCCTTCTATCACTCTGGTCATGGCGGGATGGATGCCAATGGCGTGTTTTATCTACCGATGAGCAAACCGTGGGGTAACGAAGGTTGTACGATCGTCTCTAGCAGTGATAAGTTAGTTTGGGCTAACGAGCGGGTCAGATACATTTTTCTGTCTACCTGTCTTTCCCTGCGGGTTCTGGGTGGTCACAACCCGATTCGGACTTGGAATCCTAGTAATCGCGGTTGGCGAATGCTCTTCGGCTATGAAACTGTTAGTTGGGATAATCCCAATTACGGCAAATTTTTCTGGGAAGAATGGAACAAGAATAAGTCTTTAAGTACCGCTTGGTTAGATGCTAGTTGGCGCATTGCCCACGACCAGGCCCCCTCGGTGGTGGCCTGTGGTGCCAGTGCCGATGAGGCGAAAAATCGTCTCTTTAATGAACGCTATTTTTCTCGCGAAGGGGTCAGTAATGCTTGGTATTGGTGGCGATGGTACAATGTGGCTCGCAGTAGCCAACCACAACTGGTCTTACCCCAGCATCTCCTCGTCGGTCGTTTGCAACCCCTAGACGCTACTCGACCGGCTGCCCGCAGCCTAGCGGCACGATTTGGTCTTGACCTGGAAATCCCCTCAGAAGTTGCTAGTACCAGAAATGGCTCCTATCGCCTGGTGACGGGGGAACAAAGCATCGCCTACGGTAGTGATGGGTCAATTGATGTTCGTTTGGCAACTCCTAACCGTTATAATTACAACCCCTTGGCTATGGACAGCGCCCAAACCTTAGCCCAGGAGGCCGTCTGGCGTTACGGTCTTGACCAAGAAGTCCCAGTGGTGTTCGATCGAATTATCTTATCTTCCGAAGCCGGCGGTACGGCTAACGGTTCGGGACAATTGGACGGACCGTTTACTACTGGTGTGATTGTCCAATTCCGACAGTTGATTAATGGTGTCCCGGTGATTACCCCGGGGGCGGGTACGGTGCGAATTGCCCTGGATAACGATGGTACTGTCACCGATGTGCATTCATCAGTCCGCTCGCTCGAACAGTTAAGTAGTCGTCCTGTACGCTCTGCCAGTGCGCCACCTCCCCGGGGTGATATCGCTCCTGTCTTAGCACCCGAACCTAGCAACTATGAGCAGTTACTAGCGGCAGAGTTTAGCCGACAATTGGCTTCCCTGTCTGCTCGCGGTGGCGGTGGAATGCCTCTAGAATTCACCACTGTACCCAATTCCACCGAGATTGGCTACGATATTGACGGCGATGAGGCGATTTTGATCGCCCGCAAAGCGATCGAAGTTAACTTTGGCAATGGTTATCGTAAACGTTATTGGGTTACTGTACCCTTGTTTGGTTAACTGCGATCTAATCCAGTTTTAACTTAGTGTCAAGACGGGCAAGCTCCCCGTCTTGACAGGCTTTTTTACTTTTTCCTTGCTACACAATGTCTAGCGTCACCCGTCAACAACTGGAGAGCGCGATCAATGCTGGCTTAAAGATCGGCTTAAACGGTGAAAATTTACAAGGTTTGGATTTATCTGGTCTGAATCTCAGTCAATTTGACTTTAGCTATGCCAATCTAGAATCAGTTAACTTCCGGGGTGCCAATTTAAGCAAGGCGATTTTGTGGTCTGTGCAAGCGGCAAAAGCGAACTTTAGTCAAGCTAACCTTAGTGGGGCCAACCTCGGCACTGCCAATCTTAGCCAATGCAATCTTAGCGGTGCAATTCTCCGTCAAGCTAGTTTGTTAGGAACCAATTTGCAACAAGCGGATTTAAGCAGCGCCGATTTGCGTCTGGCTAATCTCCAAAATACCATCCTCACGGATATTATTTATAATGCTCAAACCCAATGGCCTGATGGATTCCGTTTTTTGCGGTAGGCCAAAATTAAGCGCATTCAAAACCCGATAATCGGTATAGTAATACTAAATCTTGCAAAGTATCGAGAATAACTTCTAAGGTTTTTCCCTGTTGATGTCCTTGTAATTGCTTGACATTTTCCAGAATAAATGCTGCCGGTTGTTTGGCTTTTAAAATACGGGCAATCTCAAAAAATAGCGTGCCTCTGGTATCTTCAAATCCCTTTAAATTGCCACAAATACTAAAAGGTTGACAAGGAAATCCTGCCATTAACATATCGTGATTGGGAATGTCTAGGGCAGCAATTTCGGTAATATCTCCCTGGGGTTTGTCGCCAAAATTAGCGTGATAAATTGCCTGAGCATCTTTATCTATATCACAGGAAAAAACACAATCAGATGCTAAGTTTTGTTGGCGACAAACTTGTGCAATCGCGACTCGAAACCCTCCTAAACCACAAAAAAGGTCAATAAAACGAATTTTTTTACTATCTTTCAGGAGATTCATCGGTGATTAAAATTGCAGCGATAGGGACATTCTCTTTGATTTTAAATTACTCAACTTTCACCAAAGAGCGGACGGTAAATATTTCATTTGCTTGTAGGGGTTTAATCGCCGAAATTGGCACAGTAACTACTGAAATTGACTCACCGAGAGCGTTAAAAACTTCTAAAATTGCTCCCATTTCGCCATTGCTAGGATGGGGGATTAAATCCACTAATACTGCCACATCTCCCGATTTTAGATTGTCTTCGGGAACATCAAGACAAAGAACCACATGATCGTATAATCTAACATCCATAATTATCTATCCTTTCGGGGCTTGAGAGTAACAAACTGAAAACAGTCGTCAATGTATCGCAGTATCCATATTGTAACCACTGCTAAATTGATTCCGTTAACTCCTTCTAGCATTCCTTCAACTCGATAAAAGATACCGTATTCATTTTTACCATCTTTGATCGCATCTTCTACGGTAATTAGCTGAATAATCGCTTTTTGCAAACTGGCCGCATTATCGAGAGTAAATCCTGCTTGTTCTAAAAATTTTGATTTGTCATCTTTGTCTCTGAATACGAGAAGATAACGAGTAAGTTTATCCTCTGGAATAATTGCTTTAGATGGAATTTGCATCGCTCAATCTACTTAGTTTTCTAGCCTTTTCTTCAGCACTCATTATTTTCGAGTTTGCTCTCTAGGGATTCTAGATCTGATAACTGCGGTGGATGATTAGCATTCCATGGGAGAGCTTGATCTAATTTTTCTCGAAAAGGCGATCGATTTAACCAGTCTTCGTTTACGGGAGAGCGATCGAGTAAATTTTGATAAAACTCATTCCACAGTTGACCCCATTCTTTTAGATCGATAACAACTGCTGTTTTTTCTCCTGTTTCATCGACAATATACTGAATACCTTTCATGATTTAAATTGTTGTGAGATGGACAATTATTTGTAGGATGGGTTAGCGGTAGCGTAACCCATGCGGGAGTTGGGTTTCATGCTTCAACCCAACCTAAGTTCATCTTATATTTAATTCCACCCACCTACTTAATTAATAACTATATTTCAATCGATTCACGAGAAGATATGGATTTTGCAAGTTCTTGTCTAGCATCTTCCGATAGAGAACAACCAAAATCTAGAATCTCGATCAAAACTAACTGATCGTCCTCGGAATAATGTAATATTGTTTTCCCTTCCTCCTCTGCGTAAGCAATTGGATTATTGTTTAACTCAATTAATAAAGCATCCACATCTGGGCTATAGTGTATCTTTTTCATATCGATTCCTCTAAGTAGCAAACAAGAGCAGACTTGACATCTGCTAAGACTTCCTCACAGGTTTCTCCCTGTCCGACAACCGCTCCTGTTATGCCAATCGGATAGGCGACGTAGCCCTCAGGATGCTTTTCAATGACGATTTTGAATTGTCTCATTATTATTTATGAATTTCTTCAGCATACTTGAGAGTAAACCCGTAGGATTCCGCAGCCTTTTCCGCAGCAATGCGAGACTTAACTAAATAGTCATGGATAGACGTGCATTCCTCCGATAATCTTGTTTGAGTTTTATCTTTTTCTTGCAAAATCTCTGAGTGGATCATAAGTTATTCTCCTCTTTGAATAGTTGAAGTGGTGTGACAATTTCAGGTGTTGACAAGCCAAGGCGGGCATTGATAACGCGAATATGCTTCCGTTTGTTAGCATTCGCTAGGTGGTTGCAATTCCAAGTAACGAGATATTGAATGTCGAAATAGCTGGCATAGGCAAGATGTAGAGCGTCGCCCACAAGAGACCTTGGCATGACATAGTTGGCAAGATAAAACTCGACAACTTGTTCAAGAGCAGAAGTCGGCGGTAGTAAAGGAATCGTCGAAACCAAATGAATAATTTCAGCTTTACGCGGATAGTTTCCGTTGGTTAGTTCTTGAAGCACGGCATCCGAAATATATAAATCATAATAACTGGACATCTCCGACCACCACTTCCTTGTGATTTCGGTAAAAGTTTTTAGAGCTTCACGCTCATCAAAGTAATAACTCGGAACCGTGGAATCCAAGTACACTTTTTCTTTCATGATAATAACTGATCGACAAGACTAAATTAAAGCCTGAAGCAGCCGTATGGTAGCCCCCTCTATTCTACTATCCTATCTCTGTAACGAAGTTATTGCACTGTCATGCTTGACCTCGATCATTTCTCAGAGCGATCGCACTTGATCGCATTGAAACTTCTCCATTTTATCCCAAACATTAGCGGTGCGTTACACGCGCGTTAACGCACCCTACAAAATCTACAAAATCGGCGTGCTGCTACGCAGTGCCTTCGGCATCGCACTTTTTCGATAATAATCGAGCTTCTTCATTTCGATGTTCCGAAAGATACTGACGGAGTTCTGCGTTAGTCATTTCCGAAGGTGATTTTTTCATAATTCAAAGTTCCAATTTCCCTGTTCATCGATTAAAATGATTAGAAAGCAATTGACAGATAAAGATAGCGGTATCTTTCTATCAAGGAAAAGTTTTGTAAATTTCTCTACGATGTGCAACCCGTTGACAGATGATGGTTTGATTGGGTTTATCAATAGTCAGTCCAATCCTATAATCTCCAACTCTAATTTTATACTTATCTTTATGTCCTTTCATTTTATCAAGATAGCCTAATTCAAAAGGATTGTCGGTTTCTAACTCGTAAAATACTATCAACTCAACGCGAGATTGTATGTCTTTTGGCAAAGAGGTTAATTAGGTAGGTGTTAAAAGTTGTCAGACACCCCCCTTATCAAGGGGAGCAGGGGGGATCGAACCCAAAATCTATCTTCAATTTAATTATAACTACTTACTTAATTCTTTTAAAAATCTCTTGTTGTATTCAACCTTCCACATTTTTATTTTTAAGCAATTCTAAATATTGTAAGGCTTTTTCTTTGTCTAGGATTTGATCATTTTCAACTTCTTCGATGAGTTTTCCCAGGCCGTAATCCTCTAGGATTTCTTCGATTTTTTCAAATTCAGCAATGGGAATCTGAACGGCAATGGGATTTTGATCTTTGTCTAATACATAGCTTTTGTTAATTTCTAGCATTTGTTTCTCTCAATAGGATCATTTTCGCTATTTTTTGTCATGTTTTGGGCGGTATTTAACCGAACTAATTTTCTACCACTTTTCGCTTGTCTCTCCCTCCAATCGGCGCAAATCGCTTTTATATCGTAGTTGAAAGACTTGGCGTGTTCTTCTCTAATCTTATGAATTTCTTCGAGTATTTCATCTTCCCACATAGCTCATTATCCCCTTAACTCGTAAGGGGTACAGATTAGCAGTAATTTGTCGCCGAAATCCGCGCATATATTGAGAAGTTTTTTCTGAATTTGAGCATTAGTAATATGTTGACAGTTCCATGTTAACAGATAAAAGTCGCAGACAGGATGCAGGTAATGGGTTACGCTTCGATATACTGGCAATAGGTGGCTGGTTGGGGAATTGGCAGCCCTTCCTCTCAGCGATCGCAGGGCATTTTAGGATTTAGGGCAGATTTCAAAAACAAGTTGTGAACGATAGAAACAGACATCAAATTCTAGAAAAAAATTCATCCGACCCAGTAGTAAAGGTATATCATCAGACAAGCTCCAGGCAAAAACTAGCCGAACTGGGTTGAAATTACCAATCTGTGCCGAAACCAGTAAACCTCGCGCCTCGATCGAAGCCAAATTACCAGCTAAGATGACAGAGGTTGTCTGCTCTTCCCAAATCGCACCAAGTTGAACTCCAGCGCTGTACGGCAAGACATTAACACTTGCACCCGTGTCTAACAGTGCTGAAAACTCTACGGCTCTATCTTGGTATGTGAGAGATACAGGTAGTTGAGGCAAGGCATCGGGGACACCAAACCCATCGAATCCTTCGGTAAAGTTAAATCGTTGGGCATTACCCATTGTGCGTTGCTTGCTCGGAATCTAGCAGTTGAGCAAGTTGCTGCGCCGCTGCGTGTGAATTAAGCGGCGACGAGAGTAAATATGTTGCTCCTGGCTGTAGGCTTGGCTCCTCGTCCTTACTTAGTTCTGCGATCAGAAATTGCATCACCTTCAACTTGTCTGCACGAGGCAGATTTCTCAAAGTAGGGAATAGCTCTGCTATAGTCATCTGGCTTGGAGGATTGCATTACCTTTCCATTTTCTCATAAAGTTATCTATTCACCGTGCAAATTTCTCATAACTGAGCCATTTTCGAGCCAGTATTGTTTCGTTTCACCCAACCTACGAGGCTGAATTTGAGCATTAGTAATATGTTTACAGTTCCATGTTAAGTAGGTAGGCGTTAAAAATTATCAGATGCCCCCCTTATTAAGGGGGGATTAAGGGGGGATCAAACCTAAAATCCATTTTAAATTTAATTATAACCAGCTACTTAACAGATAAAAGTCGCGGACAGGATGCAGGTGATCGGTTACGCTTCGATATACTGGCAATAGGTGGCTGGTTGGGGAATTGGCAGCCCTTCCTCTTGTAAACCATCCAGATGAAATTGAATTGCTTCTTTCATATTTTCTGCGATTTCCTCTAGGGTTTTACCGGTAGTAACACAACCGGGTAAATCGGGAACATAAGCAGAATAGTTATTTTCAGCTTTTTCGATAATAATCGCATAACGCACGATTTCTATTCCTCAATTATTTGATTTAATTTTTCCTTGAAGCTTCTTCATTTCGATGTTCCGAAAGATACTGACGGAGTTCTGCGTTAGTCATTTCCGAAGGTGATTTTTTCATAATTCAAAGTTCCAATTTCCCTGTTCATCGATTAAAATGCTGATGTCTTCATTGGTTCCCGCTAAAATATAAATAATTTTGAGTCGGCTATCATAGCGGAATAGGTATATCGGTTGGTAGAAAAAAGATAAGCAACTGACAAATAAAGATAGCGGTATCTTTCTTTTAGGTGTTATATTCTACAAGTCCTCGCGGGGAAAAATACGCAAAATGTCACGAGCAAAACGAGAACTAATCCCAGGTTATTCCTATCATATAACCATTCGCTGTAATAACCGAGAATTTCGCCTCACCCGTCTAGAATGCCGACAGGTGTTACTCTACGCTATCAAAAAAGCGATCGAGAAGTACGGATTCAAACTCTACGCGCTCTGTGTGATGAGTAACCATATTCACTATCTCATCGAACCGAAAGACGCAGAAGACTTGCCCAAAATCATGCACTGGTTGAACTGGTACACCGCCATGTGTTTTAACCGAATGCTGAATCGAACTGGTCACTTCTGGGAGAAACGCTATCACAGTAGCGGTTTTCCCACCACGGATACTAAGCGAGCGCTGAATACCCTACGCTATATTCACGCCAATCCGAAGGCTGCGGGAGTCCAAGTCGGATTCTTCTACGATTTTAGCGATTACGGGGTCTATGACCGACTCGGAGACGATGGCTTAACCACTTGGCATCCTGCGTTTTTGAGTCTGGGAGAAACCCTAGAGGAATGCGCGGCCAAATATCGCGGATTCTGCAAAAAATACCGGCCGCGACCGAAACCGGAAACCCGCAACCACTGGGGAAGTAAGCTACTCGCGGGGATAAAGCCGAAGAAAAGGTCTAAAAAATCCTCTCCAGGCCAATTGTCTCTCTGGGAGGAGTGGGAGGAAGTCACCCCAGAAATTCTCGCGGTGGCGGATCAGTTCGTTTTTGCCAACGCCTACAACCCCCGCGTCGCCGGGGACATACTACAATCATGTCGCGGACAGGACGCGCGGGGCCTGGGTGACAGGTATCGAAAACCCAAGAACCCGCATGGCTTCGTGGAAAATCAACCCGATACAATTCTTAAAAATTGGCTGTAACCTTTATATGTTACATTTTACATTTTACAAGTCTCGACGCGAGAGAAGAGAGTAACACCACTTGTTATATTTACCCCAACCCATCCCACCCCACACACCCCAAGGGAGGTGTCCTAGGGGTGCTTTTAGGTCAAAAGTAACATCTCCGTAGTATATCCAGCTTTTATTCACTCGCCAGCCCACCAAGTTCGCGGTAGATTTTCGCCTGCACGGAAAAACCAAAGCGACCGCCACTATATTTCACCCATAATTGGTCAATGGTTCGCAAATCCTCGCAGGGAAAATTATCGATATTCTCTTCCCGTAGCCATCCCTCACTCGTGCGGTTGGCAGCCTGTAGCATCACGTTGGTGGTTTCCTCGTCCGCTTGCTTCCATTGCTGCCGTTTTAATAAATCTTCTAATTTCCGATAATCGATTCCTTTGGCACTTTTAAGCTGGATAGATGGGGGAGTTTGGGGAACGGAAATAACGGGATTAACGGGTTTTTGAATAGTTGTCTGGGGGATAAAGACTGATGTTTTTATCTGCAAAGCTGACAACACTTCCGAGGCAGATTGATAGCGTTTTTTCGTGCCAAATTCAATTAATTTATCGAGAATATTCCCTAACTCATTACTAACAGGATTATTAACCAACGACTGTCGCCATACCCATTGGTGTTCTCCCACGTCGAATAAATCAAAGGGAGATATTCCTGTTAATAAATAAATGCCAGTTACACCCAAACTATACAAATCACTGGCGTTAACTGCTTTCCCGTTCCCCTGTTCTGGTGCGATGTATTCCGCAGAACCGATAATTGTTCCTGTCATGGAACGATTTAAAGGACTGACAAATTTTGCCGCCCCAAAATCGACTAAAATCAATTTATTATCGCTTTTTCTGCGGATAATATTTTCGGGTTTAATGTCGCGATGAATTACTTGTTTACTATGAATAAATTCTAGAATCGGTAAAATCTCTGACAAAAGATGTTTAATTTTGGCTTCGTTAAATACTCCTTCCTGTTTTAATTCTTGTTCGAGATTTTGTCCTTCGATATATTCCTGTACGAGATATTGTCGCCCGTCATTACTGGTAAAATAAGCATAAAGTTCGGGGATTTGTGGGTATCTTCCCAAACTATCTAAACGAATCGCTTCTTCTTTAAATAATTCTGCTGCTTTTTGTAAAGTTCCTGTTCCCTGCGCGGATGGGAAAAATTGTTTAATGACGCAGTAGGGTTTTGAGGGTTTATCCTCATCTATCGCTTGAAATGTCTTACCAAAACCCCCTTGACCGATTAATTTTAGCGCTCGATAACGTTCTCTGAGCAGTAATTGAGAACCGCACTTATGACAGAATTTATCCGTGGGGGTGTTTTTGTGCGAACAATCGGGATTGAGACAGAGACTCATAGCCGTTTGACAAGTATGGGAAGATAACCCCTATTATACTATTTTTTGGTAATCTAATCAATAGCCCAAATGTCATCATCTCTTATTTTTAACTTCAAATACTTTCTTTCCTTTAAAAAATCTGCTAAAGCAATAGACTGAGGAAATTCTTTTCTAAAGTTATCACTTAGATACTGAAGTAAAGGTTTGGCCAACAAATTAGAAAATTCACCTCGCAAACATCTGTCATACCAATTAATTAGCTCCGATTCAAGTATTATGCCACGCACTCTTTGTCCCCAACTGATTTGTTGAGCTATAATTTTGATGACATCAGCATGAGCATCACGGCAAACAATAACTATATGATCGCTTTCTACTTTATCGATAATATTTTGAGCTATTTCTTCATCAAGGGTTAAATGTTTTATTTGAATAGCTATGCCAAAATTTGCCCACATATCTAATCCTCTATCGGCTGCATTCGTCACTCCTACTCTATAAATATGAGCCTTAAATACTCGCTTATTTTGGTTCTTATCTAAACCAAGTAAGGCTTTAGCTAAATCAGAAAACTCGTTTAATAAATCTTGTTTGATTGAAGGTATAGACATTGTGATCTCTGCCTCCAGAGATACTACAATGGTTTCAAATAAACTATAAGCTATAATCTCGTATGCTTTGTCTATACTTCTGCGGATTCCTGCTTTAGCACTAAACTCATCTAATAAATATTTTAAATCAAAACTTTTCTCATTTTGACTGTCTATATAGTCAATTAAACTTGATACAGTGGCTTGTCTTTCACTAAATTTTAAATAAATATAACGTTCTACACCTCCCCGTGTTCGCTTATTTTCTCGATCAAGAATTTCCAGTAACTCAGGAGACATGGCTGTGGTACTCCATACATCATGTTGATATCTAGCAGAAGATGTAGAAACTTTATTAAGCAATCTTATTGTTACTTCATCTCGCCAACGAATAGATTGATTTTGATAAGTCTTTAAATCTAAAATTTTGATATTTTTTTCTAACCGAGATTTTCTGAGAACTTCGGCAATTTGAATTGGCTTATACAAGTCAATTCTCGCTTTAGCAATAATGCTATCAAGTCTCATTTTAGCGTCTTGAATACTTACCACTATCTAAAACTCCTGAGTCGAAAATAAACTTAATTGAGTAGTTCGATTGAACGAGAATGAATTAGTTGATGCTTGCTCAATATCTAACAAAGACTCGATTACAGAATTAACCACAGCAGCTACGCAGGAAATCGCTACACTATTACCCGTTAATTTTCGCATAGTTTGATAACTGCCGACAATTTGATAATCATCGGGAAAACCTTGTAAACGTAGCATTTCCCTTGCTGTTAAACGTCTTTGACCATCCACTAACAAATAATTATAGGATGCTCCCGCTCGCAAGGCACAGGAATAGGGATAAGCGCTGACATTACCTCCTTTATTTTCGTGCCAGATAGTCGGTTCACTATAAGTTTTTTTTCCCTCTCTTTTCAGAAGGCGACTTTTTTGAATTTTCTCGGAAGCATAATAAAAATCTGAGACATTTTCCTCTAATATTTCTGTTAAAGACTGCCTCGATAAAGCTGGTTTTGGCCAGATAAAACCCCGCGCTTCTCGGAAACCAACGATAAAAATCCGTTCCCGTTTTTGCGGTAGGCCAAAATTAAGCGCATTCAAAACCCGATAATCGGTATAGTAACCTAAATCTTGCAGAGTATCGAGAATAACTTCTAAGGTTTTTCCCTGTTGATGTCCTTGTAATTGCTTGACATTTTCCAGAATAAATGCTGCGGGTT
>VYLU01000155.1_pt1 | contig 12776 bp, 17 predicted proteins | sample 5114211 | NCBI WGS metagenome assembly VYLU01 (sample SAMN12291803, study PRJNA351875) | freshwater metagenome | isolation source: freshwater lake | place: USA: Michigan, Little Long Lake | collected 2013-08-08 | reverse complement strand
AAAGATTAGTTATTGTGACTAACTCTTTTGGTTAGAGAAAGATAAACTTGAGAATCTTCAGTCAAATTTATTGACTCAAAATCAGCTGTACTTAATTTAAATGAATCAACCCTACCCGCCACCAGGCTAATTCCTCCTAATAATTGTCGGAAAAATTCATCGCTGTCTTCCGCATCTAGGGCATCGGCAACGGCTTCTTCTAGGGCATCCCAATCATTGGCTTCGCTATCGATGAAGTAATCATCGCCGAAATCTTCCCCTAATTCTGCCGCGTATTCGTCTCCTCCCAGAAAGCCCTCTCCTCCCAGATATTCCAATCCTAATTGCTCTTCGCCAAAACTATCTTCGGCCTCAAATCCTTCAAAACCTTCGCCTTCCATCCCGTCCCAAGCATCGAAGGCTCCCTCATCGCCAAAGGAGGAATTAGCGGCTAAATCCTCCATAACATCACTTTCAAAAGGCTGATCCATATAAGTACCTTCCTGAGCGCAAGTAGTCGCTAAAATGTCGATAAAATTAAGAACAATTTCGACGGAATTAGGTCAGACCTAACCTTGTCTGTCTTCTCGTATTCCACATCGAGAGCTAGAGCGAGATATTGCTAAGGAGTATTCCGCCATCTAGCCCTCTATCACTATTTAGTATAGATTGTTCCTCTCCCTCTTACCAGTCACACGATCTAGGTCACTTATTTGGTGTAACTCATTTAAGGGACGTTGTACCAATTTTCAATAGTCGTGACTGACATCTGCAAGCGCAATTCTTCTCTCAGAGCGAAATTGCTCCTTAGAATGAATAACTAAGTCTGTCATTACTTTTGCAAAATGATATTAGACTTCCTGTAAAAAATTTAAAAACCTCTGGTTGAGTCAGCATTGTCCGAGTCAGCCGTCAAAAGGAAAAAATACAGATCAAAGAGTTTTTGAACTGACAGAAACCTTATTTATCGGACAAAATGCCTGAATTTACTAAACCGAGAAGTCTCCTCTCTCCTGAATCGGTAAGAAGTCTTTGTTTTGGGTCGTCGGTCGTCAATACCAAATTAGTTTACACTTCATCGACCCCAGGGTTAATGCGGATGGAGGGACTCGAACCCACACATCAAAGACACTAGAACCTAAATCTAGCGCGTCTACCAATTCCGCCACATCCGCAAATATGTCAGCATACCTCATCATAGCATAAGATACTATAGGAAAGATAAAATTTTTTATTCTTAATAATTTTATGCTCTTAGCTTTTGTCTTTCAGTCCCCCGGCCCGATCCTCTGGGAGATCGGACCGATTTCGGTGCGCTGGTATGGATTTCTCATCGCTATGGCGGTATTATTGGGTGTCACCCTCTCCCAGTACCTCGCCCAAAAAAGAGCGATCAATCCCGATTTAATCGCTGATTTGGCCATTTGGTTAGTAGTGGGGGCCATACCTGCAGCCCGTCTGTACTATGTTCTCTTTCAGTGGCAAGAATACGCGCAAAATCCTGCTGATATTATCGCCATTTGGAAGGGAGGTATCGCTATTCACGGGGCAATTATCGGGGGTTTGCTGGCGGCCCTAATCTTTGCCCGCATTAATCGGGTTTCTCTTTGGCAATTACTCGATCTGGTGGCACCTTCAGTTATTCTCGGTCAAGCGATCGGTCGTTGGGGTAACTTTTTTAATTCGGAAGCTTTTGGCAGTCCGACTAATTTACCTTGGAAGTTGTTTATTCCTCCGGCTAGTCGTCCTTTAGAATATATCGCCGTCGATTATTTTCACCCCACCTTTCTCTACGAATCTCTCTGGAATCTGGGAGTTTTTACCCTACTCATCTATCTATTTTTCTGGGGTTTAAAACACCCTGGTAAATTAAAAATTGGCACCCTTACCCTAGTCTATTTTATCACCTACAGTCTAGGTAGATTCTGGATCGAGGGGCTACGCACCGATAGTTTAATGTTTGGGCCTCTAAAAATGGCGCAAATAATTAGTTTAGGAGCGATCGCTATCGGTATTTTCGGGTTATTCTGGTTATATAAACTGCAGCGTCCTTTACCGGATGTGGTGGCGACCGTCAGTTATAATCAAAAGTTACCCTAGCTAACCCTGACAATGGATCTAGTAACGATTTTTCAACAGGTTTTAAACGGTTTATCGATCGGTAGTGTCTATGCTATTTTTGCCCTCGGTTACACTTTGATTTTTTCCATTTTAGGGATTATCAATTTTGCCCATGGCGCAATTTTTACCCTCGGTGCCTATTTTACCTACGCTCTAGCGGGGGGAGTTTTCGGTTTTAATGGTTTATTGGCTAATGCCAAATTACCCTTTTCCTTACCCTTTTTTTTGGCACTCTTGCTAGGCTGTATCCTTTCAGGTTTCACCTCGGTTCTTCTGGAAAGATTGGCCTTTAAACCCCTCCGGGTACGGGGTTCCGATTCTCTCTTAACTCTGGTTTCTAGCCTAGGGGCAGCCGTGGTGATTGTCAATGTCATTCAATACTTATTCGGGGCAGAAATTTATACTTTTCCCGATGGGATTTATGGCAATCTTCCCCCCGCAATTAATTTTGGTACAGCCGATCGCCCCGTGGCAATTCGCACAATTCAGATTATTATTTTTCTGGTTTCAGCAGTGATGGTAGCTTTACTGACTTATTGGGTTAATTTCACCAAAATGGGCAAAGCTTTACAAGCGGTAGCTGAAGATGTCACCACTGCCAGTTTGTTGGGGATCAATCCCGAAAAATTTATCGTGATTACCTTTTTTATTAGTGGTGCCTTGGCAGGTTTAGCAGGAACTTTAGTCGGTTCTAGTGTTAGTATCGCTGGCCCCTATTTCGGTATTGCTTTCGGATTAAAAGGTTTAGGAGTGATTGTTTTAGGGGGATTGGGAAGTATCCCCGGAGCGGTAATCGGTGGTTTATTATTGGGTATTGCCGAAGCTTTTGTTCCCGCAGAATATTCCGGTTATCGAGAGGCGATCGCTTTTGCTATTCTCTTTATTATGTTGTTAGTTCGTCCCCAGGGTTTACTAGGCAGAAAGTTAATTCAAAAAGTTTAAGTCGGTTTAATTAGCCCCGAGAAAAACTGTTTTTCCCGACAAAGAAGATTGATAGGCAGCATAGGCCACTTCTAGGGCATAAAGACTGGCTTGGGGAGTAACATAGAGAGGAGCCCGATCGAACAGATAATCTAGCACCATGGCGGTATCTTTGGCAAAAAGACCGCGACGGGTTTCCGCTTCTAAAGCTTGGCTACCTTCACTATTAATTAACTGCCCTGTTTCCCCTTCAAAAATTAAGCTGCCCCCCTCGCCATGAATAGTGAAAGTTCGCTCATTTTGCCAAAAAACGTCCCCTTTACCGTAGGTAACTTCAGCAATTAAGCCATTTTTAAATAATAACTGCGCCTCACACAAACAGGCCAGAAAATAATCGGATTCCGGGGCATTCCAATAACGACAATGACAGGATACGGACTCCACTTCTCCAAATAAATTAGTAAAGCGATGGATACGAGAAAGGGCAGCGATCAAAGGAAAACCGAATAAATCCCGATGAAATGTCCAGCGCCGGGGTGCCGGTCTGCCGGGGGCGATCGTGGTATAACGGGCTAGGTGGATATTGCCGAGGGTGGCTAAATACTGCTGTTGGGTTTGATGCAGTCCCCCCAAAAGTTCAATATGTTCGACGTGCAGTAATTTGTTCTCGGTTTCGGCTAAGGTGATTAATTCTGCTGCCGCTGCCGGGTGGAAAGCCAGGGGATACTCGACGATAACGTGCTTACCGGATTTTAAGGCAGTACGGGCGATCGAGGCATGGGCCTGATTAACGTTGGCAACGACAATCAGATCGACATCGGGATGGCTGGCCAGGCTTACTGCCGAATCTAGGGCAGAAATTTGGTATTTTTGCGAGAAATTAGCGATCGATTCGGCACTATTACCGCTAACATACAAAAGCTGGGCGCGATCATCCGCTTGCAAGCTTTCAGCGCGACGTTGAGCGGCGAACCCCGTCCCAACTATACCAATTTTCAGGGGATGATTAGAAGTCATCGGGGGCATTCTGGCGACATTAATTATCGGGAAGTGGGGTGTGGGGTGTGGGGTGTGGGGTGCGGGGGAGAATAAATAAAAATAATCTCCTGACTCCTGACTCCTGCCGACTGCCTCTCGCCTTTTCCAGCTTTATCTTGGCAATTAACCTATCTATTATCTCAAAAATAGCACTCTAAAAGATGTGGGAGGGTGAATTCAAATTTTGAATGGGCAACGCCAATTTTTTGCTCCTGTTTAGGCCCCAGATCTTCTAAACCGCGATCGGTTGTCGGGGAGCATGACGACGAGGGGAAACCACCACGGGAGTTGGCGACACTGCACAGGTTAATTCTAGAGACTGTTCTAAACTAACCACCCGATTGAGTTGTTGCCATTCAGTGCTAAAAGGAGGCATCGCTAGAGCGCAGGCTTTCCAATGAGCTTCGACGGGAACATCTAGTTGTTGACAAGTGCCACCGCGCCGACCTTGGGTTTGATAGTATCGGCAGTATCGACAGGAAGAGGTAAGAAAGTTTGCGGCTTGCATGGTTTGGCTTTAAAAGGAAGATGATTATAAGGAACTCAAGGGATGACTCTCTTTTCGCTCTGTGTAATATTGTCCTACCCTGTGCCAAGGGTATTTTCCTGACTACCACAGCTAGAACTGATATGCCATATAGTTTTTAGTGATCCCCAAAAAAAATTTTATTTTTAGAATCTTTTAATAGTTACTTTGCAAAAAGCAGCACTGTCTCAAAACTGAAGATTTCAACTCAGTTGTGGCCGAGGTTATTGGGTCTAGTATCAGCAATAACAGAACGGGGATCAAGCCTTAGCTCGATAGAATTGATGAATACAGGTTCAATTAAGACAGAAAAGATCGGCCAATTGATTCCTGACTCAAAACCACTCTTTCCACAATACTATAAAAAAATTGAATCTTTTACCCCGCCCGACTGGGCAAAACAAAAAGCACAACATTGCCAACGCTCAAGCTCTCCGGAGGGAGTGGGAGACTGACAACGAGGGCAAATTGGCCAGGATCGGGTTCTATGACGTATTTTCTGGCTCCAAGTCTCTAAAATGTCCGGTTGCTGGGGATTTTCTGGCGGTTTTTCCGGGGTGACATAGCTAGGATGATCTCTGAGGGAATTAGGTGCGATCGCTTCTAGCGGAATTAACTGACTATCCTGCTGCCAACGGGCAGCAGAAAAGCGGATATCGCTCAAGGGAGTCTCTAACTGACTATTAAGCCGTTTTAATAAGCTATAGCGTTGTAAAGACAATTCCTGTGCTAAAGCGGCGCTACTGGTAGCCACCGATAAAACCCCGCGACTCAGGGAAAAAGGCCGGGTTTGCTCAAGCAGACGGGGATTAATAATTTTTGGCCACAATTGCAGCACTTGATCATAGTGGCGATATTCTTCCCAACCCGCCTGTTGAGTAATAACCGCCAAAATTTTGTCAAGAGAATGTAAAGACATAGGGAAAATCTAGGGAATACCACGTTAGACTAGGACGAAAAAACCCCCTAACTTTTCAGCATAACCTTTAATACCCTCATGAAATCCGATCGATCCCCATCCCCCCAAGATTCCCCTCTCTCGATCGTCCATCAACCCAGTTCAGCCATCGATCCCGCTCGGGAACCAGAATACCTAGAAGCTGCTGTCATTAACGTCTATCCCCAAGCTGAAGATGTCTTTTTTACCCCTTGGGGTATCCGGGCAATGGTGATCTTTTTAATTGCTAATAGTCTCCTGAGTCTCAATCAATGGTTAACCAATACTACCCCCACCCAGACGAAAGCTGAGAATTCCCCCCTCGAGCAGCGCCAAAATAACTCCCGCCACCTCGATCGATTGATAGCGATCGCTCGTCCAGTACAGAAAACTCCTCAAACCAGTCCGATCGTTAATATTCCCGCTCCTCCCCTTAAAACCAGCCCGATAACTAATATTACCGCCCCACCAGTGGTTCAGAGTCCCCCCACCGCTATCAATCTGACTAATGCCCTCTTACCCCCGAATCCGCCACCGTCCCCAATGCCGGCCCATCAATTACCCGTCAGTAAGATCAAGCAATCTTTACCCGTCGCCCCCCCGGACCCCAGTACCCCTCCAGCATCTTCCCTAGTTTCCGCACCACCACCGCCACCGCCCCAAGTCACCCCCGCCCCCTCGACCGCGATCATTAACGAACGAATGTTGGAGGAATTGCGCCAAAGGGAAGAATCACCCGCTAATTTACCCTTTTTTCAACGGGAAAAAGCCCGTCGCTTGGCCAATCAAAACCGACAGGATGCCACGGAGTTAATGAAACAGTTACCGCCAGAATTACAAGCATCCCCTTCTCCCAGTAGTCCGGCACCTTCAGAAACAGCCGATCCCTCCCAGTCCCCCGTCCCTAGTTCTATCATTATTGATAGGAGCGGCACTTCGGTAAACTATTAGGGTTCCTATCGGGAGGACGGCAATGGGTTTGTTTGAGCGCATGGGCCAAGCAATTCGCGCCCAAGTCAATAGTCTGATTCAGGAAAATCAAGATCCAGAAAAACTACTGGAAAAGGCGATCTTGGAGATGGAAGGGGAATTGATGCAAATGCGACAAGCCCTGGCGGCAGCCGTCGCTACCCAGAAACGCACCGAGCGCCAACGACAACAACAGGAAAAAGCAGCCCAAACTTGGCACGAACGCGCCCAATTAGCCCTAAATCACGGTAACGAGGAACTCGCCCGCCAAGCTCTCAGCCAATGGCAAACCTATCAAAGTCAGATCGCCCCCCTACAAACCTCCCTGCAACAACAGACGGCTATTATACAAAAGTTAAAGAAAGAACTCTTGACAATTGAACGCAAATATGCTGAGATGAAAGCACAGAAAAGCCTTTATGTGGCCAGATTGCGATCGGCGAGTGCCAGTCAAAAAGCCCAAGAAATCATGGGCAGTTTGAACAGCAGTCAGATGGGGACTATTTTCGAGAAATTAGAAGCAAAAGTCTTAGAAGCCGAATCCCAAGCCGATTTAATCCAGTATAAAGACCCCTTAGAGCGACAATTCCAAGATTTGGAGGGACAAAAACAAATTGAAGCCGAATTACTCAAGTTAAAACAAGAAAACTTGGATGGGTAATGTGGGAAGTGGGAAGTATTTTCAGCGAACAGTGAACAGTAAACAGTAATCAGTGAACTGAAAACTCACATCTGACTCATGAATACTGACTGCTGATTGCTTCTATAGTTGATCAGAAATTTGGGTTGAAAACCCCGTCCTTTTTGGATGGCCTTGTGCTAAAATACCCACAGGTGGTTCCGACCGTGAGAACGTGAGGAAACAGGTTAAACCTCCTACTCCGTGATCTCAAAATTTCTAACAGTCAATGGTGTTTAATTAAGTCCAAACTGTCAGAACGCAAAACAATTAAATACTGTGGGACACACAGAAATTTACGCTTGGGGAGTAGTCTTTAAGAGTGCTTGCCTTATAGGTGTAGTCGGACTAGATATGAAACTGTAAGTCCAAAGCTAACATAGTTAGTAGAGGCTGGATTCAGCCCAAGAATCTCCGCACTTTTAGGGCGGAGATTGTCAAATTGGAAAATAAGCCGTTAGGCAACATGGGAAATTTTAAGAACAGTTAACTGATTTAGTACACACCGAGAGGAACAAGAGCGTCATGAGTTTATTCGATCGCCTTAGCCGAGTTGTCCGAGCTAACCTCAATGATATGGTGAGCAAGGCTGAAGATCCAGAAAAAATGCTGGAGCAAGCTGTCAGTGATATGCAAGAGGATCTAGTACAGGTACGTCAAGCGGTCGCTAGAGCGATCGCCGAACAACGACAAACAGAACAAAAATACATCAAAGACCAGTCAGAAGCCAATAAATGGGAACAAAGAGCCAAATTAGCCCTTTCTAAAGGGGATGAAACTCTCGCCCGGGAAGCTCTTAAACGCAAGAAAGATTTCACGGAAACCGCCGCCATTCTCAAAAATCAACTGGATCAGCAAACGGTACAGGTAGAAAGTCTGAGAAAAAACTTGATTGCGCTCGAAAGTAAGATTTCTGAGGCAAAAACCAAGAAAAATATGTTAGTAGCTCGCTCCAGAGCCGCAAAAGCTAACGAAGAACTCCAAAAAACCCTCGGCAGTATCGATACCAGTAGTTCCATGTCCGCTTTTGAGCGCATGGAAGAAAAAGTAGCGATGTGGAGGATGAATTGGCACTGCTAAAAGCAGGAATGTCCGGGGGAGCATTACCCGGTACAACTTCTAGTCAACCCACTTTACCCCAAGCAACCACCGTCAGGGATTCGGCAGTGGATGCAGAATTAGAGGAATTGCGATCGAAGTTAAAAGAACTGTAAAACTTTGAGAGCGTCGAGACGTATCATCTATGGTACGTCTCTATTTATTAGTTTTGTTGTTGAGATAGGAAATAAGCTAAGACGCATTTTAACCGCCTATCCTTAGATTAGCTGAATTTCCCCCAATCCCTTTACTGTTGCCTCTTGCCTCATCTCAACAAGCAATTTAAATACGCGGGCAGCTTATCCCTGTTGTTATTACTAGACAAGGGCAGCTTTGTCGATACTAAACATCTGATTAGGTTTTGCCGAGCAGAATTATCCACCCTATTCCGTTAATCCTTCAGCGTGTTTAACCGAGCGTAGTTGGTTAAGAAACTGCTCTATTTCTTGAGTTTTATCGATCTTGGGTGGTAAATTAAAGCCATATTCAAGAGGAGCATCAATAACAAGAATTTTTTGATTATTGATGTTACTTTCGTCAATCAACCATAAAGCATGGGTTTGATAAGCTGGAATCACTAATAATCTGACTATGATATTTTCTTCAGGGATATTTTCATCAATCCAGCTAATAGCTTGATCGAATTTTTGTGCTAATTCCGATTGAAAAATTCCATCCACAGACCAATCTGTAGGTTCACTGCCAAGGCTACTGGAGCGAGCGTAGGCGATCGGGGTATTATCTGATTTTACTTGAAGATGCCATTGCCCTGATGGATGAGCTAAACGGGTTAAATCGTTGGTTGGTTCAACCACTGCATTTGCAGGTAGATTCCAGACATCTACACTTTCATGCAAAGCAGGGGAAACTGCACCGAGAGACTCAGTTATTCTAGACAAGCTAAAACCTACTTTTCTTTGTAACTGAGTTAAAACGTCATCGGGTAAGGTTTTAAAATGTGCCATTTTAGTTTATCTCCTAATATTAATCCATGTCCATCGCCATTGACCTTCGCCATAGGCAGTTTTAACTCGATCGTAGGGAATAATTATTTCACCCCGCCAAGGATCATAAATGATGACCTGGGGGACTGAATCAATTATATCCCAACCGACTGCTAAAACGGCATGACCTCCTCCTCCATTCCATTTAAAACCGATTTCTACTGCACGTTGATTATCAAGTTCAGTTTGTAAGGTGGTAAATTCAATCAAACCATTAATATAAATTGGATTAAAACTATACCTTACCCACATAGGAGCAATATTAAGAATTGGCAAGGGTTTATTGCATAATGAACTATTGGGTGAACTGCAACAACCTGTTAATTCAAAAGCAACATTGGCAAGGTTACATTGCTGTGTTGTGATGTCATCATTTTGTTGAAAAACCATCTGCATTGAAGCAGCTCAACACTATTGGGTTTGTTCTTGTTTAATCCAAGATATTTTGTTAACTCTAGTTGCTTGCCCTAGGATATCATCTGCTAAAGTAATTAGTTTTCCTTCATGAACTCTTAAAGGCATTAATTTTTTTCCTTTTACCTTGTTCCAAGGCTCAGCCTTGAAACTTAATATCTAAGGCTCTGCCTTACTTCAATGTATTATCCTTCAAGTAGAACCTGAAATCAAGCGTTCCCAGATTCTATCTGGGAACGAGACGACAAAAATCATGGTGTTTTTTTAATCAAGTCGCATTTTAGTTTTAATATCTTAGATCATTCGCACCTCCATCAACTCCTCTCATGTTTGGTATTTTTTCGTTGCTATTCTCGTTATTACTTGAATTGCCACCTTGATTACTTAAATCGTCATTGCCACTGCTGCCAGTATATTGGTCATTGCCACTGCTGCCAGTATATTGGTCATTGCCACCGCCACCAGGATATTGGTTATTGCCGCGAGACTCATCATCTGTACAACCAGTAGTATTAGCTTCTAAAGGACTACACTGACTAATAAAAAGTATGGACGGATAGTTTTGTTGAGAGGAAGTGATTTGAGCCTCTGCTGTGCCAGCGATAGACAAACTGATGAATGTAATAGCAGGCGCTAATTTGAAAATCAATTTCATAATTGTTCTCTCCAATTATCTTAACCTGGATATGTGATTTAATCTAGATGTCTGAATTTAATTATAATTAATAACTCTAAGTTCTTTCAAGACGGCAAAAAACGGATATTGTCGGAAGTTTTATTAAGTCTCTTTACAAAAGTCGGATAATGACGGATAATAACGGTAATCTAGCTGAAAGCGTACTAGTAATTAACATGGATACTCAAGAGATTTTTAAACTTATTGATGAGGTAGTTTTTAGGCAAACAGGAAAACACTTAGACACTTTACAATTGGGTATTTTTAAAAGCGTTTTTAATGGTTATAAATATGCTCAAATCGCCCAAGATTATAAATGCAGTAAAGGTCATGCTAGAGATAAAGCCTATGAACTTTGGCACATTCTCTCAGAAGCATTAGGCGAAGATTTAAACAAATCAAATGTTTGATCGGCAATTGAAAGATTAATAATTACTAATAGTAGCAATAACTTGGTTAATTCTGGACGAATTGACAAACTTAACTTTTGTCACAACTCTCCTCAATCTCCTGAAAACTTAGCGATGGATAATTCTGATATAATTGAAACCGAAAACTTGATGATTGAAGAAAAATTCAAAGAAGCAAAACTAGAAACCGTTCCCAGACTGGTGCAAGTAGGGCTAACTGCCGAACAAATTGCTCAAGTCCTCGATTTACCTTTGTCATTAATTTTAGAAACTTTAAGGTAATTTCTTAATGGATAGCACAATAGTTTTTTTGTCAAAATCTCAGAAAGAATCGAGGCAATGTTATTCTTAACGTCTCTCTGCTTATTAGTTTATAATCTCGGTCAAGGAGAACTGCGAAATATAGCGGTTCCTGTTTACAAGAGGTACATTCTCAATGCTGAAAAGCTTAATTAGCAAAGGTTAAGCTGTGCCTTACAGATGCGAGAACCGCTATAGCTTACAGCCTTTCTCATCAATATGAAGTATAACTTAATCTGGTATCTAAGACCGAAGATCGGCTAATGTTAACCGTTTCGGGGTTTTCCAGAACGAAAACTTCGTACCTCATCATTATAAAAAATTCCCAAGCAATGCCGCTCAAAACCCTTTAATTCTGATGACTCGAAATTATCCCAAGGGATCGATCGCATTTAACGAAACCCTTACCCTAACAGCATAGGACAAGAGAAGGACTTATTAAGGAGAAACCCAGCCATGAAAATCGGCATAATCAAAGAAAGTGACCAGGGCGAGGCGCGGGTGGCGCTAGTGCCAGATACCGTCGCCCGTTTAGTCAAGGCGGGATTTGAGGTAATTGTCCAAAATACGGCGGGAATTAGCGCTAACTTTGCCGATAGTGCCTATAGTGCCGTGGGAGCCGCCCTGAGCGAAAACAGCGAATATATCTATGAAACTGCCGATATTATTCTCAAAGTCGCCCCTCCTAGCGATAGCGAGATTGATCGCCTGAAAAGTGGAGGTATCCTCATCGGCTTTCTCGATCCCCTGCGTCAGCCCCGGCGCATTGCCAAATTAGCCGAGCGCGGGATTACAGCTTTGAGCATGGAATTAATTCCCCGCAGTAGTCGCGCTCAGAGCATGGATGCCCTCTCGTCTCAGGCTAACCTCGCCGGTTACAAAGCAGTACTCCTCGCCGCCGTTGGGCTGCCGAAAATGTTCCCGATGATGACTACCGCCGCCGGTACGATCGCCCCAGCCAAAGTGCTGGTATTGGGGGCAGGAGTTGCCGGATTGCAAGCTTGCGCTACCGCCCGCCGTTTGGGGGCAGTGGTGGAGGCTTTTGATATTCGTCCCCAAGTCAAAGAAGAAGTGCAGAGTGTCGGGGCGAAATTTATTGAAATGCCCCTAGAAGAAGATACCGTCGCCGATAACGGTTACGCCAAAGAGGTTTCTCTTAGCACACAGGAGCGCATTTGTCAAGCCCTAACGGAACCAATTAAGCGAGCCGATGTGGTGATCACCACCGCCCAAGTACCGGGGAAACAGGCCCCGCTGCTAGTCACCAAAGAAATGATCGCCACCATGAAACCGGGGTCGGTAATCGTTGATTTAGCGGCGGAACAGGGCGGAAATTGCGCCTACACCCAACCGGGACGAGAAATCATCGTTAATGGGGTCAAAATCGTCGGAGCCGTTAATCTTCCTGCCACAGTGGCCACCAATGCCAGCCAGATGTACGCCAAAAACCTGCAAATGCTGCTACAACTTCTAGTCAGCAAAGACGGCAGTTTAAACCTCGATTTTGCCGATGACATCATTGATAGCGCCTGTGTCACCCACGCCGGCGAAATCCGCAACCAACGCATTAAATCCGCCCTCAGTGAACAGTTATCGGCTTTTTAGCTATCAGCTTTTTCTCCCTATCCCCCATCCCCTATCCCCCATCCCCTATCCCCTATCCCCCATCCCCTATCCCCTATCACCCATCCCCTAACCCCCAAC
>VYLU01000037.1_pt1 | contig 13417 bp, 13 predicted proteins | sample 5114211 | NCBI WGS metagenome assembly VYLU01 (sample SAMN12291803, study PRJNA351875) | freshwater metagenome | isolation source: freshwater lake | place: USA: Michigan, Little Long Lake | collected 2013-08-08 | reverse complement strand
AATTCAGAAAGAAGAACTTCTTCAATTGGATGAGGCCGCAGGATATTTTATCGCGACAGCAAAATTGTTGAGGACTTAGAGTTTTGAAATACTGTAGTAACAAACAAAAAACGGAGAGAGCCAAAAATCCGATGAAGAGTAGGTAATATAGATCATGAAAGGATGAGCAAGCGTATCGAACCAAAAAACATAGAGTATGGATTCTAGCTTAAAAGAAACACTAAATGACAAATTCGAGGATTTGGTCAAGCTGGTCGTATTGGGTTTTATAGCGTTTGATTTCTTTAGCCCATTAACGTTTAAATACATTGCCAAACTTTCTGAACAACCACTAATGCGGATGGACTTGTTTGTAGGATTTAAGGTGCCCTATGTAACACTTCCAATATTGTGTTACCTCAGCCCTCGTTGGTGTTCTTCACCAACGAGCAAGATAGTTTAAGCAGGTAGGTGGGTACATGTTGTTGAAAAGACGATAAGGGAAAACATAATCTATTAATATATGGAAAATGAAAAGACTTTTTTGGTTGATTTTAAAATGTTTGTTGTTAATCTGCTTATTGGGATCGGGCCACTTATCTTATTTGCTGAACTTTTCATAGAACAGATTGCATCAATTTTTAACGTTTCAACTTTTAGTGCATTCTGTTTATACGTGCTTATATATTTTTTTGGCCCGATAATTATCCTTGTCAGTTGGATTCTTTTATTTAAACAACAACTCGAGACAAGTGAGGATGAAAAGGAAATTACGCGCTCGATTTTGTTTCTGTCAATAATGACATTTTCTTCAAGTGTATTAGGTTTTTTTGCTCCGAATTTTCTGATGCTGATCTTAATTATTGTGCCAAACTTCCTTGCTTTTGGAATTACCTATAAAAAGTGTCTACCCTTAATAAAAAAGGTTTATGAAAATCACGAGTATAAAGTCATGATGGCTGAGTTTTATACTATCGTTGTTGTTTGTCTTGTGGTGGGTGGATTATATTTCTTTGGTAACTGGAAGCATATCCCCCTTCTAGATAGTTGGATTGCACGAGATAACGCAGCGTTTAATTTATCATTGAAGTCAAATGATGAGATCACTGAAGAATGGTCGCAACTTATTTCAAGGACCAATTTTATTGGTGTACTTTCTCTTCTTTCACTTCTGTTGGCTACAGTCGCACATTGGTTTTTCTTTAATCTTAAAAATTTAGAATTAAAAGCGAAGTTCCTTTCTTCTCAAAAACCCATACTGGTAGAAAAGAAAGAGGAAGGTTTTGTTATCCTTGAGAAGAAGGAGTATCATGCCCACGTTGGACTTAAGGCATTTCGATTCTTCGTCTATTTACTCGTGCTGTTGATCTTTCCAGTTTTTCAACTTATAAAAACTGAAAAAGACAAAATGCATCCTTTCCTCAATATAACAGGCTTGTTAAAAGTTCAGATTTTTCACGAATATAAATATGATACCATTGGATCCGATTCCGCAAGAACTGACAGCATTCAGTACGAAAGGATCAGAAACATTGTGAAACATGAAGTGAAGTCTATTAAAGACAGCTTAGCGTATTCCGGTGCAACCTTTCATAATGTTCTATTAATCCATGAAAGAATGGGATCAGGAGGTGGTCCTGAAGTCAACTCCGCACTTTGGCATGGAGGTCGTGGTAAAGTAATAGAAAAAGAAGATATAAAATTTAATATTAAATGATGAAATACATTGTACTTTTTATGGCCATCGCAACAGTACCAGCTATAGGGCAAAGCAATAAGAGCTGTGATCAGTCTTTTTTTGAGTTGAATGCCGAACTAAGCAACTATAGCAAGTTTGATCAGTACTTTAAGATTGGTGAAGAAAAATCAACAATTACAAAAACCTTTCTCGATGAAACTATGCGGCTTAAATCACGTATTGACGCTTTCATTAATAGTTCAAAGAATTGCGCGCTCTATACTAACTATTTGAAAGGCTCAATCGAAAAAATAGCGATTCAAACTTTATGGAATGTAAAATTAAATGACTATAGAAGGGATCATAGTAATTCTTATTTTCAAGTTGTTGCTACAAGTAATATTCTTTATCAGGAATATATTCGCTTTAAGAATGAACAATCCATAGCCGAAGTAGATAAAAAGCTGAAAGAAGAGATCGATTCAACCGAAAAAAGGTTGTTAGAAGTAATCGATTCCGTTGTAAAAGTTCTTGATCCTGTAGTAAAACAAACAGCCAACATAGTGCAAAAAAAGGCTGATAGTGTATATAGAAAGATTCAACAGTCGGACAATACTCTATCGCTGGCCAATAAAAAAATCAATGAAAAAATTGACACCGTTAACAGAGTGTTGACAGATTACGGTAAGTGGTATCTTGGCGGTGGTTTGCATACTACCAATACTATTGGAGTAAGTGCCACTCTTTTGGATATCCCAAAGCTTAACCAAAAAAAAGGGATAACTCCTATGGCAACTCTTAGTGCCTTTTATAAAAGCGAAGATAGAAACTATGCAGGTGGGGGTCTAACCGTTGGCTTGGTTGTAGCAAATGTTGCTATACAACCTGTTGGTATTGTCTACTTGGGTGAATTTAGCTATTCCATGCAGCTTACTGTATTCAATAATGGAACCATGATTTCTGTGAGTTATAGCCGAGTTACTGGTGCTGGACTAAGCCTTTTATTAGGAATTCGAAACAGTAAGTTTGTTCCGTAAATTCGCTTTTCTAATAATTGCAAGTATATCGTATAAATTGATCTGACTGAATTTAGGCTAACATGGTTATACCCCTAGATGATGTTGGTCTAAATTAGTTGTTGCGGATCGCATGGCCCGCTACTTGGAGAAAACAACAAATTAAAAATGATGAGATGCAAAAGTTGGTCAGGCGACCAACTTTAACTAAGGAAGTTACCATCAGATTATAGGTCTCATGTAGGTTTTTTAACAATATATCGTTTAAATTATGGAACAAATTTCATATCCTATGGTAAGCGTAATTGTGCCTACCTTCAATAGGGGATACGTCATTTCCCGTTCCATTGAGTCAGTTCTAAATCAGAGCTATACTAATTGGGAATTATTGATTATTGACGATCAAAGTAAAGATAATACTGAAAAAATCGTTCAGGAATTTATCAAGAGTGACAAAAGAATCCAATATAAAAAAATGGTTACATAAAAGGCGCTGGATCTGCTCGCAACTTTGGAATAGATAATTGCAAAGGTGATTACGTAGCATTCCTCGATTCAGATGACATTTGGTTGCCCGAACATTTAACAGAATGCGTACGCGTAATGGAAAACGAAAATATAAAAATATGTTTCGGTCTATGGTATGACAATCGTGAAGGAGTTACTAAAGAAGTTTTTCCCTATAACCTGTTTCTCAAATTTACAATAGCTGAGCTAAAGCCTATTCAAAAGCATAACTATTATGTTTTTGACCGATCATTTGGAGAGTATGTGTCTGTTCGCGGTTATTTTATATTAAAAGTATCAACATTTGTTTTTAAAAAAGATCTTCTTGAAGAATCGGGAAAATTTGACCCTTTGTTATTTACGGGTGAAGATGTTGACTTATTTTTCAGAATGACTACAAAAAGTGGTGTAGGTATTATTAATAATATTCACGCTATTTACTTTGAGGGGAACGATAACATATCGTTTCTCAATTCGTCATTGCCAAAAGAAAATGAAGCTATTCGCAATCGAAAAATATTGCATTTTAGTAATCTTCTTAAGTGTTACAAAAAAATAAAAAAAATGATTAAGACGAGCGATGAGCTTGTCAACAAGAAACTACTTCTTAGAACTAATTATAGACAAATAGCAGAACTATACTTGGCACTTTCTACCCTGTATAAACCTACCAACCTTATAGCGGCTTTATATTATAATTACCGTTATCGATATTATGATAAAAAACACCTGAAGGCACAAACCAAAGGAAAAAAATACTTTTATTACTCCCTCAAAAAACGCTTCCCCAACGAAAAAATAGCATTTCATGAAATAGCAAATACTATTAAAAATAGCACTAAACGAAAAAGCTTTCTATACTTAGAGAATCACATCCTGGTGCATGAAAGTGAATTTACAATATCCTTCTACAACCCAGCTAATGAGATCCAATTTCATTTTGATAGAGTAAAGTTTAGTCGCATACTAGAAAATCAAGCAAAAGGTCAACTTAAAGTTTGTGCACGTAATCTTTCTGATAAATATCTATTACTATTAATGAAAAAAATTTACTCAAGCCAAATGGGAGGCTTACTTTTATCAGAAGATGAGCATATAAATTTTTTTCCAGAAAACTCGCCTTTTACAAAGGCACGAAAAGATAAAATAGTAAGTGAATGGATATCATCTGGACGTTTAATTTAGTCAAAATTGTAACTTGCGCTCACCTCCGATTTAAAAAAATAAAACTAAGTTTATAATTGAAACGACACACACTAAATTCAAAAGTGAATTAAAAAACATCAACTCAATGGGCAGCAAAAAGTTGGTTCAGTCTCATGGGTATCAATCCACAATAAACTGCAACCGATAGATTGAATATATCTACCAACACGTGCGATAATATTGGATAAATTATGTTTCTATTTGATTTCATAAACCACATCCAAAGTACTCCCATGATTAATGTTGAAATTACTGTTGGTATAATAATCATAGGTATCTTAAACCAGTACCTCCATAGAAATATGTGGGAAAAACTAAAAAGTGATGCAGAGTAACAAATGCAGAATGTTTTGCTACCGGGAAGATGGAAAAGTAAGCCTCTCCAAAACCCTTCTTCAAAAAGAGGGTTGATAAGTGAAAAAATCACTATATATAACAAAAGTTCTAGCGAAACGTAACTTATCTGTGTAAAAAAGGCCGTCAATGGTAATAAGGCTGGAAAAATAATACCCCAGAACAATAATCTTGATTTTGGAATTGGCTTAAATGATGACGGCACAATTTGCAGGATAGAAAAAGAATAATACCTTTTGGCGAGCAACAATACCATTATTATAGCTAAATAATAGCCTAAGAAAGCAGGTATCCAAGAAATGCTAGGTATAAAAAGACTGGTACAAAATTCGATAAAAATTTTAGTAACGACTAGAACAAAAAATGGGGAAACAATCAAAAAATTCTGAAATGATATCTTCTTCATAATTTATTGAGTCTTTTGAAAATAGCAATTTGGAAATTAGGAATCAACTATAATTTATATCACTAATTTATGAAGTAGTGAACTTAAAAAAAAATGGGTTTTAAAGTGAACATTGGGATAGGAGTAGTAATTGCAATTTTGCGTAAATGGAACAAAATTGTGGTTCTGAATTTTACGATTTTTCTACAAATTTTTCAGTTCTTGTATGCCTTTATTGATTCTTTCGCCAATTGCATTGATGGCTTTGTTGCATAGAGCATTTACCTCCCAAAAAATGATGTTCGAACATATCGGAAACTTTTAGAAGATTTTCTAAATTGGTGGTACGCACTTCTTTTGGCATTTGTACAGTAGTTGGGTTTCGTGCAGAAGATCGAGGCCGAACATGGCCTAGAAATTTTCTTTCGACCTCCCCCGCCTTGGTTCGTGTCCCCACGAACCAACATTTTTAAACCAAACCCTGCCCTGGTTCGTGTCCTCACGAACCAATATTTTAAACCCCAAAATTAATATCCTAAGTTAAAGCCTAAAGGATCGCGGAATGATTTCGAAACGGAAATCTTACATAGAGCCACGCCTAAGTTGACGTTGGTGAAAATTTGTTGTTGCAATAAAGAAATTTTCACGAAATTGATGAACGATGACAAGATGATGAGAATAGCATCAAAGCATGTGGGGAAATATGTGGGAGAGGTTGAGAGTGGATGGATAATGCAGAATTGAAGTGATCCCAATGGAAATTGATGAACTGTGGGTTTTTAGAATTATTTCCATTCAAAATCTGGAAAAGGATTTGATGAATGGACTGTATTCGAAAAATTCTGCTCCGGAAGACCCAGGTCGAGTGATCATTGGCAATAAAGAAATAATTGGAGAACGAGATACGAGGATAGTTAAATGCTATCCTGAAACAGTAGTTAACGATTATGTGCCATTCTACTTTTCAGTGAGAACGCCCATGTTATTCAATATTATTACAGGCCAAGGAGTTCCCAAAATAAATCAAAATGATATTGTATATATTTGTTGCAAGATGACTGATCTTACGTCTTTGCAAAAGCCATGGTGTTTCACAGACGGCAATGCAGCCAAAAGAATCACTAAGTTTTACAATGACCTTGCGAACTTGGATAAAATTGACTGGCCATCTATTCAATCCGAAGATTTCAGACATATCAACGCAGACGGAGATGAGGATCGTGTTCGTAAAAAGCATGCTGAGTTTCTTGTTAAAGATAAAGTTCCTCACTCTAAGATTACGGGTATTGCTGTGGTTAATGCCAATGTGAAATCCAAAGTGGAGGGAATTGTTTCTCAGTGTAATCTTGAAATTGAAGTTAAGGTTAAACCTAAATTTTATTTCTAATGAAATTTATAACAGGTAATTTGTTATCTGCCCAGGCACAGGCCTTAGTGAACACTGTCAACACCGTGGGCGTGATGGGCAAAGGCATCGCCTTACAATTCAAAGAAAAATACCCTGTTAACTTTAAATTGTATGAAAAGGCTAGCAAAAGAGGTGAGATGCAAATCGGTAAAATGCTAGTGGTGAAAGAGCAAACATTAGATGGTGAAAAACTGATAATTAATTTTCCTACCAAAACAGAGTGGTATAAGAAATCTCAATATTCTTACATAGAAGAAGGCTTAAAGAACCTTGTCAATGTTATTGGAGAATATCAAATAAAAAGTATTGCTATCCCTCCATTAGGTTGCGGAAATGGAGGATTAAAATGGGATTCAGTGAAGCATCTTATGGAGAAATATTTGAGCGGCTTGAATGATGTAGACGTTTTAGTATTTGAGCCCAATGAGGATGTTAAGGCGTTGTTGCAAAAGGAGCAAACTTCCAAGGAGGTGAAATTGACGCCTACCAAAGCGATGATTCTTTTGGCCTTGTTTAAATATGAAAAATTTGGAGAGCCCGCATCTGTTTTTGCGGCAAATAAACTAGCCTATTTTCTGCAAGAAAGTGGTGAAAAATTGAAATTGAAATTTGAACAGTATACATACGGCCCTTATGCGCAAGCAATAGACAAATTGCTGTATGCTATGAATGGGAAGTACCTAAAAGGGTTGGAGCAAATGACGGCTTCCCCTTTTGAGCCTCTTCAATTGAATTATGAAAAGTTTAGGGAAGTACTTCAATACGCCAAAGATGAATTCACCGATGAGCAATGGACAAGATTAAAAGATTTGTTTAAGGCTATTGATGGATTTGAATCTACTCTTTCACTTGAAATACTTTCTTCAACTCATTTCATTTTAAAGAATAACCCAGAAATTAACATGGAAGGGTTGGTAAGTAAAGTGCAGTGGAATTCTAGAAAAAAGGGATTGATTACGAGTGATTATGTTGATATTGCTTATAACCACCTCAAAGAATATGGCACTCAATTAGCGATCTCTTAGTTTATCCCAAGTAGTTGATTTCTCCTGCCTTGGTTCGTGTCCCCACGAACCAACATTTTTAACCAAACTAATATGCTAAATTAAAGCCTAAAGTAACGCGGCATGATTTCTAAACGGAAGTCTTACATAGAACTAGGCGAAATTTATTTTTGGACTGCCACCATCAACAATTGGCAGCGCCTGTTGCAAACAGATAGATACAAGCAAGTGATCATCGATTCATTGGCGTATTTGAGCAGCCGTGGCAAAATTGATGTGTTTGCTTTTGTGGTCATGCCCAATCATATACATTTGATATGGCGCATAAATGAAAACAATGGAAAAGAAACAGCGCAAGGTTCATTTTTAAAAGTTACGGCACATGCGTTTAAGAAGATGCTTGTAAATGAAGGAGGGAATGTGTTAGAAGATTATGCAGTTGAAGCCCACAATAAAAAGTACGAGTTTTGGAAACGTGATTCTTTGGCAGTAGCCTTGTACGCCAGAGAAGTGGCGTATCAAAAAATGGATTACCTACATTATAATCCAGTTGCAGAACAGTGGCATTTGGTAAAAGATCCTTGTGACTATAAATATTCTACGGCACGATTTTATGAGTCGGGCGTAAAGGACTTTGATTTCATAAAAGATTTGAGAATGGAGTTTTGAAGTTGGATTCTGTCCCTCGCAGAGTCTCCCGTTTCGGGAACGCTGCGCTCGATACTATTTCATCTTCACTTACCCGTCTCTGCTTTTTTTTATTCCAATCCTGTGCTTCCCGTCAGAGGCCCCGAGGCGGGAGACTCTGACGAGAAGAGAACGTTTCTGCTTCCCAGTACAATAGAACTATCGAAGTAAATCTATTGATCGTCAGGTCGGAAGACCTGCCGGCACAATAAACCCTGAGTTGTGAAGAATACCAAGGTTGGAGGCCAACTACTAGACCTTTTAAAAATCCATTTTGATCCGATGTTAGACGATCAGCCCTCTACATGCGACCAATTCTCACCGGTTTTAATGCGATGAATTTGCATGTCACTGACATGGAATTTTTTGGCAAGCGCTTTCAAGGTGGTTTTGCCTCGCGACAGCTGCTGTCTAATCAAAAGCACCTTATCTGGCGTAAGTTTAAACTTGCCGATCGCTGTTTCTCGGTTGGGGTTTGATCTGTGGTGTTTGCTTAACTCCTCGCGGGTTGCCCATTTCAGATTTTTAAAATGGTTATCGTCTTTTTTATAGTTGAGGTGGATAACGAAACGATGTTGGTCAGTGGGTTTTTTCAAAAATGCTTTTGCCACCAACCGATGGACTAAATAGCCGCTTTCCTTTTTACCCCTGCGAAGGGTCACCCCGGGATAGCGAGCCAGCAAAGACTGTCGCAAAAAATATCCGTCTAAGGGGGTATCATTAAAACTAATTACACGCCCATGGTTGGTAACGGCATACCGTTGGCCTTTTGGAGTTTTCCTGAGGGGAAGTATGGCAATCTTTTCGTTGCGGTAAAGTTCTAGTCTTTTAGTTGGCATGGGTTGGCAGTTTTCATTTCGTTCAGCAGATTTCAATGGGACAAAGTCCTCAAAATCAAAAGTAATGTACACAAGTTTAATTAGCAGGATTTATTAAAAAAAGATTAATCTCTTTGTAGGCCAAAAACCTTCCGCTAAAAGTTACCTTGTTTGATAATCCAACTAACCATTTTCAATCCACCGAAAACCCCAACAAACATGACAATACAAGAAGTAGCAAACAAATTGGTAGAACTTTGTCGCCAAAGCAAAATTGACGAAGTGCACAACACCCTATTTGCCGACAACGCGACCAGCATTGAAGCCAATGAAATGATGGGGCCAAAAGTAGTAGAAGGACTTGATGCGATCAAAGCAAAGGACGTTGCCTTTCAAGAAGGGGTGGAAGAGTTTCATAGCGCCACTCTTTCTGAGCCGATTATTGCGGGAAACCATTTCGCCATTACCTGGGCGATGGATGCCACCTTTAAAGGACAGGGTCGAATGACAATTGAAGAGATTTGCGTGTATCACGTACATGATGGAAAGATCGTATTGGAGCAATTCTTCTATTAGTATTAACCTACCCACACTTCGTAAAGCCGGAAATACGTTTGTATTTCCGGCTTTTTTTGGTCAGGCATTTTCGGGCGATTAATTTGGGTTGAGACTAGGATCTTTCCATGTCTCGAAAGAAACGGCTCCAACGAATGATAGATATAGCCGATTACGTTCACTTTTTGGGCGCCTTCTCATGTGCGCGCAGGTCTTTCGACCTGACCCATCTCTCAGGAGTAGACATTTGCCCAAAAAATCCACCCCGCTTCTGCCTCTAAGTACAATAGAACTATGGTAGTAAAATTATCGATCGTCAGGCCTTTCGACCTGACGGCAGCATATACTCCTCCTTGCTCATGGCTGTAGTGTTTGCTTACATTTACTAACTATCGCGACAATTTGAAATGCACCCTTGAGAAAGGATCGGCTGTCCGACAAATTTTTTACCTTTATTCATGGCTATGTGAAGTGTGGTAACTAAACGCAACCTTAAAGGGCGACCTTAAAAAGGACGCCCTTTTAAATGTTTAGTAGGATAATAGTGATTTATCGGGTAACTTTATTCGATTTATATTCGAAGACCAGCGGCTGTCGTTTGGTGCAAATCTATGGGCAGGCAAAAAATTGGAATTTGGATTTTGGCTCTTGGACTAATTAGCACCAATAGTTATTCTCAAATTGCTATCAATCAATATAGATCTTTCAGGGTACCAATTTCACAAGCTGCCGTTTCAGTTGCTGACACTTCCACTACGATTGAGGCAGCCCAAGAACTCTATTATGAATCGCTTAAACACAATTTCCTCGCGCCAGGGAAGTGCTATTTTATCAGAATTCCTATTCGAAGCAACCTTGATGAAAGCAAAACATGGACATTTGACGTTGGAGATGTTCATAGATGTGACGTCTTTACAAGGGCTGATGGTGCGTGGCGAGTTTTTGCTTCTACGATAGATCTGCCTTGGAGGGCACGAGGTATTCAGTTTAAACAATTTCATCCGCTCAACACGCAGGCGGTGGTTACCCTTGCTGCAACACGCCAAGACACCATCTTCGTAAAAGTGTATCCGCAAATCACCAAAGGAAATTTATTTCTCTTTTTCGCAGATGACTCAGATAGTTTTAGCTCTGAAGTTCTAATAGCAATGTTATCCACCTTGCTCGCTATGTTTCTTTATCACTTTTCCCTCTTCGTACAGAACAAAAAAGTGAGTTACCTGTATTACTCCCTGTATCTGCTGGCCACATGCCTCTTTGTGTTAACAAACGCAACTGATGCAACCTACCTGAGCCAGTGGTTTGAGTTTTTCAATCGGTTTCCGAGATATACCGTTGTGGCGTATCTCGTTTCAGCAGGGTTATTGACTTTAATGCACTTGCTTTTTACAATACACTTTATTGAAACGCGGTCTCGGTTTCCACGATGGCATCGACTCTTCAAACTCAGTATTTACGTAATTTCATTGGCAGTAGCCGTTGGGGCGAGTTTTCTGTTTATCACAGGCAATGTCGATCCTATAAATCTAATGGCGTATGCTATCGGTGTTGCAATATCTGTGATGATGATTTTGTTTGCCCTTAGCCAAGTCAGAAACCGTGACCAAGTTCTCTCATTCTTCAAAGCAGGAATTTTTATTATGTATGGCACCGTTGGCTGTTATTTGATTTTATCAACCTTAGCAACTCAGGGCATAATAAAAGTCAGCCTTAGTAAGTTGCAGTTAAGAGTGGAGTTTCTTCACGCAGTTTACTTTGCCGGAATCGCTGGCGAACTCTTGTGTTTTGCCCTTGGCTTGGGTTACAAACAACAACTTTTAGAAAAGGAGAAACAGAGTGCTTTACAGCGGCTTGTAGAACAACAGTCGGACATGAACCAGCACCTGGAAGAATTGGTCAAGTCGCGCACGGCAGTGATTCAAGAGCAAAAGGAAGAGATCGTTGCCCAGAATGAAGAATTGGTGCAGCAGGGAGAGGAATTGGCGACCCAGCGCGACCTGCTCGAAGATCAAAACAGAATAATTGCAAAGCATAACCGGCAACTTGAGGAACAGGTAGCTGCCCGCACCCAGGCGCTTATGATAAAGGCAGATGAACTGGAGAGGCAAAACCAACAACTGGAGCAATTCAGTCACATAACTGCCCATAATCTTAGAGGGCCTGTAGCACGCATCTTAGGACTAACCAATCTTTTTGATTCATCACACCTCCCAGCACCGGATAACGCAATCATTGTCGACAAACTCCGCGTATCCGCGCAAGATCTTGACGTGATAATCCGTGAGATGAGCAATATCGTCAATATTCAGAAAAGAAACGTCACTCTCGAAAAAGTGGAATTGGCTCCTATCATAAAAAATGTTATCACACGCTTGAAGGAAGCAAACCTCGACAACTATGGACTTAAACTTAACCTTGGTATTTCTGTGGTCAATGCAGTACCTTCTTATCTCGAGAGCATTCTCTTTCACATCATAAGCAACTCTGTAAAATTCAAAAATGTAGATACATCAGTTTCGATTTGGATTGATACCGTTCAAGACCGCGAAAGAACGAAACTTACGATTCGTGACGATGGGCCTGGTTTCGATCAGGAAAAGCTGGCTTCGAAGCTTTTCCAACCTTTTCAGCGATTCAACCTTACCCATTCGGGAAACGGAATCGGACTTTTTCTTGTAAAAACGCAGGTTGAAGCAATTGGGGGAGAGATTAAGTTAGAGTCCGCTGTTAACAGAGGAGTAACTGTGAACATTTGGTTCTCGAGGCAATAACCATATATTCTAAAAACCCATGCTAAGTCACCAATCGGTTAACGGTTCTATCTTTGGAAAAAAAGAAAAAGAAATGGGTCACACAACGCGCGGATTATTTGATGAGCATTTTCGGCTAGAAAAGATAAGCAAGCAAAACGATCCGCTTGAAAAACTGCGGGCTCATATAGATTTTGAGTTTTACCGTAAGCCGTTGGAAGATTATTTCAAGAAGGATATAGTGAAGGGTGAGAACAAAGGGGGCAGGCCACCTTACGATTACGTATGCCCATAAAAAATCTTTCAAGTCCATAAAGGCAATTAAAGAGGTAAAATGGTCGCAATTACAAAGAAACGCAGCTTAAATTTGCAACGATCAGACGGTATTTACCCCCTCTGGCGCAAGCGCCCCCACACTTACCAGGTTCAAGCGTGCCGCTTGGACCCCCATAAATTTCCACTCGCATCTTCATCATTTGCGGTCAGGTCTTTCAACCTGACCCATCTCTTCATGTGCGATCAGGTCTTCCGACCTGACCGATCTCTCAAAGTAGAGCCTTGCCAAAAAAACTCTACAACTTTTCTACTTCGAAGTGCCATAGAACTAAGGTAGTAAATTTATTGATCGTCAGGTCGGAAGGCCTGACGGTACAATTAGCTCTTCATGTGCGGTCAGGTCTTCCGACCTGACCGATCTCTCCGAGTAGAGCCTTGCCAATAAAACTCTCCAACTTTTCTACTTCGAAGTGCCATTGAGTTAAGGTGGTAAATTTATGGATCGTCAGGTCGGAAGACCTGACGGCACAATTAAAAATGTAGTCTACACACGTCAATGAAAAAACGTGGTTTTGCACGTTTTTTTATTTACCAGATATTTTGCACAAAAACTTTAGCACCACAGTCTATGCGCACCCAAAAACGCAATAGGCAAATCGGTTTTTCCTTTCGTGGCAAGGTCGGCCATGATCTCGCCTACTACTGATACAAACTTAAACCCGTGCCCGCTAAAGCCGGCCGCTATGGCCACGCGCTGATCGTAGCCCGGCAAGAAATCAATTACAAAATGTTCA
>VYLU01000032.1_pt1 | contig 13933 bp, 6 predicted proteins | sample 5114211 | NCBI WGS metagenome assembly VYLU01 (sample SAMN12291803, study PRJNA351875) | freshwater metagenome | isolation source: freshwater lake | place: USA: Michigan, Little Long Lake | collected 2013-08-08 | reverse complement strand
CTATCCATAAAGGGTGTCTTTTTCCTTTATCTTTCCGAAAGTCCTTGACTTGTTTCAGTTTTTCTATTAAGCTCAACATATATTTTAAAAGTTGCCGGTCACTTTTCATTTTACAAAGACAGTGATCGCTTTTACTTTTGATATTCTGATGGGAGAATGAAACAGCCCTACCCTACACCCCACACCCTGCCCCCAGGAAAAACTTTTTGCCGCAAACCCTAGATAATCAGTCTTTAAGAACTGGATTTGGTGTAATAGCAAATCTGTTTTTAATACCATGATTAACTCCCAATCCAACTTTAAAAACCCAGTTGGGTATTGTTCCACAACTTCCCACTATCCTGTACCTTTTAAACAGGATTTAGTCTTAGGTTGATTTTGCCAGGGCCAGCCAATGGAGGTGAAAGATTGCTTGATAGATGGGATTATGGACCCGCAGCCGGCCTTCGTCTTTGATCACTAACCCCGATAAAAGTAACTCTTTTTCTGGAGGGCTATCCTCGGCAATCACCTCTTTTTCCCTTAAAATCCGTTCATAGAGTCTCAGGAGCAACTGGGAGCGATGACTGTTGAGAAGCCGATCGCGAATAGTCCGCAGATGTTCCGGTTCATCCTGAGCTTCCCAATTGTCAATGATCTTCTTCTGTACCAAGTCCTCAATCCAGGGGGCCTCACCATTGGGGGGAATCGGTGCGGCAGCGGTGCGAATTAACTGACAGAGTTTTTGCGTTAGAAAAGGTTGACCGTTTGTCCAAGCAAAGACTTCTTTTAAGACAGTTTGCGGGTTACTAACTTTCTCGGCCAATCCGCGCAGTAAAGGCTGGGCTTCGTGTTCCTTAAAACCCTCCAATTGAATCGAATGACCGATATTAAAAGGAGTGATTTGGTGGTCGGTAATTAAATCGGAGGGGGTGACAACACCGAAGAAAGCGAAGGTCAAACGCCGATAGAGCGGGTTAAAACCACGCTGGTTATAGCAGGAACGAATCAGGGCAAAAAAGTCATTAACCGCGAAATTTAAGCCCAAAACGCTATCAATTTCATCGATAAAAATCGCGATCGGTTTCGGGGGAGAACCGTCCACTATCCCCACTTCCAGCAATAACACTTCTTCGATAAATTCGCCCAAGCGCTGTACTGCCGAGACATCTTCCCGTTCTTGCCACCAAGCTTTGAGATTGACCCTTTTGAGCAGTCCAAAACGTCGCCCTAACTCGAAGGCTATCCCCTTGTACCATTGGTCGGGAGTGACATTTTCGCTGCCGATGCGGGTTAAATCAATGGGAGCGCAACAGACCCCCTCGTGTTGGAGGTGGTCGATCATGCGTACCATTAAACTAGACTTGCCCATTTGACGGGGATTGAGGACATAGCAAAAATCGCCGCGTTTGAGGGCTTTATAGAGATAACGGTCGGCGGCGCGGACCACGTAGGTGGGGGCATCCATGGGTAAACTGCCCCCCACTTGGTAGTCAAAGGTGCTAGATTCTTCGCTACTTCTGAGCAGTTCATTTTCAAACAGTAATTCTGCTTGGGTGGCCTTGAGAATTTCTAGGGTTTGGCTGAGTTCTAGGGTGCGCTCCTGCACTTTCTGTTCTAGGGTGCGGCTATACTCGGCTAATTCTTCGGTAAAGCGAATCCGTTCCGCTTCCGCCTGTTTTCGTTCGGTAATATCGGTAAAAGCGGTGATCGCATAGATAATTTCTCCTTTTTCGTCAAAAACGGGCGTGGCATACACTTCTAGGGGAATAATCTTCTCTCCTTGGTGAATTTCTAGATCATCCATCGTGTTTTTTTCCCCCCTTAAAGCTCGGACAATCGGATGGTATTCTGTGGGATACAATCGATCGGTTCCAGCTTGATATAACTGATAGGTTTCCCCCAACTGATTAGCCGTGGTGATATTAACTATCTCTTTTCCTAAAATCTCTTGGGCGGTTTGATTGGCATAATAGGGTTGACTGCCAGCATCAAGGACGAATACCCCCACTGGCATCGCTTCTAAAAATTGCGCTAGTTGTCTCTGTTTGGCTTTGATTTCGGCGTAGAGTTTGGCGTTAGTAATTGCGATCGCCGCTTGGCTGGAGAGCAGTTGCAGCACTTCCAATCTTTCTTGGGTAAAAGCCCCGACGGTGAGATTATTTTCTAGATAGACAATTCCCCGCAGTTGTCCTTGGTCGAGGAGGGGCGAACAGAGCAGGGATTTGGTTTGATGGGTTTTAATATAGGAATCATTGCTAAAATTGCCCTCATGGGCAGCATCGTCATTAAGAACGGTTTGACCGCTCCGGGCTACATAGTTAATAATTGAGACGGGAAGATGTTCTTCGATGGCATTAGATTTAAAGACTGTCACCCCATCTTCCTGCACCGAACCGGAGGCTTCGATCAATAGTTGTCCGCCACTTTCTAGGATAAGATAGCCCAGCTGCGCCCCAGCATTTTCGATGAGAATTTTCATCAGGGTGGTGAGTAATTTATCTAAAACTATCTCGCTAGAAATGGCTTGGAAGGCCTTCATAATCGTGGCTAAATCTAACAGTTCTCCCGCATGACTAACTGAATTTTTTCTGGTGGGAGTTCTCCTAGTTTCGGTCTGGTAATTGTAACCATAATTACTGACCATTAACTGAGAATAACTGCTTTCTATATCTTTGACTTTAGCTGTTGCTCCCCAAAGAGAATAGAGATAAGCAGCTTCATTGATGTAGGTTTTGGCAATTTTTACTTTACCCCAATCGAGATAGAATTTCGCCGCTAGTTCGTTAGCCAGTGCCTCTTCATTAATGTATTCATTTTCCTTGGCTTTAGCGATGGCTAGATCATAATTTTCTATGGCTTCTAGATAGGATTGCTGTACCCGCTCCTTTTCCGCTTGCACTAAATAAAATTTATGGAGATAGTTAGAGGGGGCTTGATTAGCCCATTCCCGCAGCTTTTTCTGATTATTCGTCACTCGTTCTAATACTTGCTGTTTTTGGTCATTGTCCAGATGATTATAAATAGCTAAATGGGCGAGGGAATCATAGACATTATGCAGAGAAATCAAGAAAGTGGCGGTAGCTCCTACCAGATATTTTTGGGCTTGGTTAGCATTTTCAATGGCTTGTTCGTACTGTCCAAATAGATAACAAAGGTATAATTTATTAACAAATAAAGAACAGAGACCGAAGAGATCATTAGCCTCTAGATGGTACGGTAACATAAGAGTTTCTTGATAGTATTGTCCTTCTAAATGACCGGGATTTTCCGAGTGCCTCAGCAGATTTAAAACTGTTTGACCATAGATTTTTAGATAGTTGCGAGGGTTTTCTTGTTTGAGTTTAACAAAAGCCAGATCATAGTTAGCTATTTCTTGGGCTAATTCGGTTAATTCCTGTCCGATAAATGCGGAATGAAAACAGTAAAGATAGGCGCAGGTTGTTCCGTAGTAGAGATCGCCCATTTCTAAACCGGTTTGATAGGAAGATTTTAACAAAGACAGGGAATTTTTAATCGGTTCTTTCCAGATACTAATAGTTGCGGAAAAGACGGCAATTATTTTCGGCATCAGGGCTTTGGCATGAAATTTATCGGCAATGTTTAAAGCCAATTTTCCAAATTGATAACCCGTTTCCCAATCTTCTAAAAGACCACAAAGAATTAAGCCATAATTAACATAAGTAAAAGCCGCTAGATAACTATTGCCGTACTGAATTGATAAGTTAACCTGTTTTGATACTAGGATGGGTAAGAGATGAGGAGCGGCAATATAAACAGGAGAAAATATGGCACTTGCTATTTTCATTATTGCTAATTTTTCTTCCTCATTTATCGGCGGTAAATTACTTAAATTCTCAATATTTTTACCTGCTAATCTTTGTCGAGTTTCAGTTAGTTCTTTTTGAATATCTGATGATTGTAAGGATTCGGGAATCTCGAAATCTAAGCTTTTGAGGACAGATAAACCAATTTGTACCGCTTTTAGTTCTTGATTTTGGCTGTGATAAGCTTCGATAATGACTTCATAAACTTTTACTTTATCTAGGGTGGTTTTTGCCTGTTTTAATACGAGATTAGCCCAGCACTGCATTTGCTCAAAATCCCCACTTAAATAGGCGATTTCTGTGGCTTCAGAATAAATATTTAAAGTCAGTTGATAGTTATTTTTCCAGCTTGATTTTTTGAGAAGTTTTTGAGCGATTTTAATATATTTTAAGGCTCCAGTTTGGGCATTAGCAGCTTTGGCTTTTTGGGCTGCTAGTAAATTCAAGTTAGCCACTAACTCTCGTTCTTTTTCCTCGCTAATTAGTTGATAACCAAGATTGAGATGATCAACTATTTTAAAAATCTTTTCCGATAATTCGTTGACAGAACTATGCTCCCAAAGTAGGCGACCAATTTTTAGATGAATTAAAGATTTTTTGCTGTCTTCGATGAGAGCGTAAGCTCCTTGTTGAATGCGATCATGAGCAAATTTATATTCTTGAATCAGTAATTGTTCATCTAATTCTGAGAGGGGAATAATCAAACCAGCTTCGCTACTATAATTTAAAATTGGTAAAAGTTCTGAAGGTGATTTTTCAGAGATTATTGCCAGACTATATAAATTAAACTCTGCTCCAAGGCAGGCCGCTAAACTTAAAACCTCCTGGGTTTCGGGGGGCAATTTCTGCATTTTGCCCATCATAAATTGAATCAGATTATCGGTACTGCCAATCCTTTGAATTTGACCGAGATGCCATTGCCAATAGCCCCTATTATTGTCGATTTTAGTGGTTGTTTCCTGCCCTGGTTGGAAAAATAGCAAATTTTCCCAGTAGATAGTTTTGAGAAATTCATTGACAAAAAAAGGATTACCGTGGGTTTTTTGCCAGACTAAAGCGGCCAAAGATTGCACATATTCTGGTGAATGATTTAATGTCTCGGCAATTAACTGATTGACCTGTTCAAGTCCCAGAGGTTTTAAAATAACTTGATTGATAATTATGCCCCCCTGCTCTAATTTATCGAGAGTAGCGGTTAGGGGATGGGTGGAATTAATTTCATTACTGCGATAGGAGCCAATTAAAAATAAATAGTCGATATCGTCATCGAGCATAATTAATTCTATCAACTGAAGACTAGCTAAGTCTGCCCATTGCAAATCATCGAGAAAGATGACTAAGGGATGTTCCGGGGAACAAAAGACCCGAATAAAATTTTTAAAGACTAAATTAAAGCGATTTTGAGTAGCGATCGCTCCTAATTGTAACACCTCTGGTTGCGGACCGATAATTAATTCTAGTTCAGGAATCACATCAATAATAACCCGTGCATTCGTCCCCAAAGACTTTAGGAGTTTTTGTCGCCATAGTTCCAGTTGTGGTTGACTTTCCCCCAAAAGTTGCTTGACCAGATGAGTCAAAGCGCTAACCACAGCAGCGTAGGGAGTGTTGCGCTGAAACTGGTCAAATTTACCAGAGATAAAAAAGCCGCGTTTTTCAGTAATTGGCTGATAAATTTCCCCAACCAAGGTGGTTTTACCTATACCAGAATAACCCGTAACTAGCATCAGTTCGGTGTGAGAGGAGTTTTTATCCACCGTGGCTACCCGTTGAAAAGCAGTGAGGAGAGTGGCGATTTCTGCCTCCCTACCGTAGAGTTTTTGGGGAATTTGGAACTGATTGGCTAGATCTTGCCTAGCGATGACAAAATCCTCAATTTTAGCCGTTTTTTCTAGTTGTCTTAAACATTCTTCTAAATCTGCCCGAATACCATAGGCACTTTGGTATCGTTCCTCGGGGGTTTTAGCCATCAGTTTCCTGATGATTGCCTCCACCACCGGGGGAATTTTCTCCCTGACGAGACTATTAATCTCCAAAGGTTGTTTAGCCAGATGACAGTGAACTAATTCCAAAGCATCGTTAGCTGGAAAAGGTAATTGTCCGGTGAGCAGTTCGTAGAAGCTAACGCCCAAGGAATAAAAATCCGTGCGGTAATCGAGACTGCGATTCATCCGTCCGGTTTGTTCGGGAGAAATATAGGCTAAAGTCCCCTCCAGGACGTTGGGATTTTTTAGCCCCGGATTTTCCCGCCGCAGGACGCTGGCAATGCCAAAATCGATGATTTTAATTTGTCCGGTTTCGGGGTTAAGAACTATATTGGCAGGATTAATATCTTTGTGAATAACCTTGGCGTTGTGAATTTTCTCTAAATTAGCCACTATTCGGGGTGCAAGGCTTAAAAAGTCCCTTAAGGCCAGGGGTTTGCCCTCTAGCCATTTTTTTAAGGATATACCCCCGAAATCTTCCAAAATAATCACGGGAGTTCTGCGGTAGGTTTCTAAACCATAGGCTTTAATCGCCCCCTCGAAGTTCAGGCCGCAGATGGTTTTATACTCCTGTTTGTAGTGGGTTAGTTCTTGGGCGGTGGGATATTCTTGCTTGAGGATTTTGAGGATAACGGGTTGATTATCGGCGGTGCGAATGGCCCGATAGACTTCTGAGTTAACACTTTCGTAGATTTGGGCAAGAATGTCGTATCCGTTGAGAAGAATCATCGAAAAATTGGGTTTGAAACCCCGTCCTTTTAGGACGGCTTGGCATTTAAGATGTTTCGCTATATGCTAGAGATACAGCGAAACAATCTTAACTATGTACGCCACTCAAAAGAACCAACTTAGACAACTTAATCAGCAGGAATTTAATGCCCTGACTGCTTTGTGTCGTTTGAGTAAGAATCTTTTTAATGTGGCGTTGTACGAATGTCGGCAATATTTCTTTGCTGAAAGAAAACGTTTGACCTAAGAATCTAACTACCATATTTGCAAATCTAATGAAAACTATCGGCTTTTGAATACCGATATTGCTCAGCAAACGATGAAGGTAGTAGATAGAAGTATGCGGTCTTTCTTGGGACTGCTTAAGGCAATTAGTATAGGGAGATGTGACCAAAGACCACAACTGCCCCAATACTTGTCTAAAGAGGGATATTTCCCTTTGATTATTCCTCGAATTAAACTCAAAGATGGAATGTTGGCAATTCCCATGTCTAGAGAGTTTAAAAAAGAATATGGCGAAGTTAAAATCCAACTCCCAGAAAGACTGAAAGACAAGAATATTAAGGAGGTACGAATACATCCCAAATACTCGGCTCGATGGTTTGAAATCGAGTACATTTATGAGGATGAAGCAATAGAAACATCTGTGGACTCCGAAAAAGCAATAGCTATTGACTTGGGGGTTGATAACTTGGCAGCTTGTTTTGACACTGAGGGGCATCAATTTTTGATTGATGGAAAAAGACTTAAAAGCATTAATCAGTGGTACAACAAGCGTAATGCTGAACTTCAATCTGCCAAAGATAAGCAAGGCATTAAAGAGTTGACTAATCAACAAGCACAGCTTAATCAATGGCGTAATGATTCTATTCGAGATTATTTGAATAAATCCGCTCGAATAATAATTAACCATTGCTTGAACCATCAAATAGGCAAGTTGGTAGTTGGGTATAATCCAAGTATTAAACAAGAGATTAATATTGGACGTTCCAACAATCAAAACTTTGTTCAGATACCTTTTTGGCAACTTAGACAAAAGCTCAAAGCTTTGTGTTCTCGATACGGAATTGAGTATTGTGAACAAGAGGAGTCTTATTCGTCTAAAGCTAGTTTTTACGATCAAGATGAGATTCCTATTTACAATGCCGATAACCCCATCAAACAGAATTTTTCTGGTAGAAGGGTTAAGCGGGGATTGTATCAAACAAAGAACAGACATCTTGTTTCAGCCGATATTAATGGTAGTGCCAATATTTTGGTTAAAAGTAAGCACAGACTCAATTTTGAGCGAGTGTCTAGCGGGTTTTTGGCTAACCCTTTAAGGATTTACGTCTCTTAAGAATCCCCGCCAGGCGCGGGAGTGTCAATTTTTTGCTTGGCGATTGTAAATGGCTGCGGGTCTCCCCAAGAAAAATTCTACGGGAACCAAGACAAGACTCCGCAAGGCCGAAAGAACTCGATTTACCTGTGAGACGGAAGGACGGGGAGAAGGCAGCACTTGCTCGAAATACTCGGAATGCAAGGTAAAACCAAAGTGAACATCTTCCGGTAAGCTCAGTTTAGCAATCGGTCCGTCCTTGAGATTGTCAGGGTTAAATAACCAAGCTTCTAATACTCTGGTCGGGGTTAAAACCGTCGTAAATAGATAGCCCTGTTCTTGGGGAATAAACTGAATGCTATCTAAAATATAGCCATCGGGACAAACATAAAAATCCAGTAGTTCCCGACCTAAATGTGATACATGAGTATTAGTGGCATTTTTTTCTTGTCTAATCTGTTCAGTTAACTGATTCCAATCCTTATCGAGGGGAACCTTGGCTAATACCGAGGGCAAGTCATGACTGGGAAGTTCGGCATCGCTGAGGATGCGATTACTTTGGTCGCGAAAATCCATATACTGACGACGACAGATTAATTCGCGCACATAACCAGCATAAACCTGATAAATGGCGCTGTATCCCTGTTCCAATTCCCGCGGGTCGGCGGTGTAGAGAGTGGTAGAGAACCACCCCGGATGGATGAAAGCTTGTTCGCTCATCACCCTGGCATCTTCGATAACCACTTTGCGCAGCACTCCGGGGTCAAAGGAAAACATCCAGGGAATGCCGTGGTATTCGGGGGGATAACCCTGACCGGTAAAATGTTGGATATCGTCTTTTTCGATCGCTTCGGTTAAACTAATAGTGGCGTTTTGGATGGCCACAAGCTGAATTTGACCGTTGATACTATGGTAATTACAAAGGAAGTGATAACTGTCGCCATTGAAGGTAATTAATTGCGAGGGAACGGTGGTTTCTTCTTCCTTGAGGTCTTGACGTTTAACCAGATAAATTTGAGTTTTCGGATAGGTTTCTTCTGGCTTGATTCTGATACCTAATAGTTTGGCTACTCCCATCTGAAAAGGCATATCGGGAATCATGATATAATCTTCGGTGACGATAACCGAATGGGGACTACCATCAAGGATAGTTCCCTGTAGTTTCCAGGGTTTAAGTTGTTTTTGTTGATCCCAAAGCACAATATACACCGAGTTATCTAAATCTTTTAACATACCTCCCGATACAAGTTTTAGCTTTAATTCACAGGTGATAAATTCTTGGGTTTTTTTGTCGTAGAAGGGATGAGCGGTATTTTCTAGGACGGGGAAAAAAGACAAAGGCACGGAAACAAGATGTTGGTCAAAATAACCAATCGGAGTGATAGTATCAAGGGAAACGGGATCTACTTCCCAGTAACGTCCCGCATCGGCAGTGAGAATTAATCGGGTTTCTTCTAGTTGTTCATCTTCGGAAACTTTTTCTAGTTTAACCATAGCGGTATTCGCTATTTCCGAAGAACCCAAAATGCTGATCACGGCGGGAAAATTGGCTTTAATAATATTAAATATCGGTAAAATTTTTCGCCAGAAACTATCCCAAGTTTTCAGTTTTTTGCTGTAAACGTTAACTTGATTATTTTTCCCCTGCAAGTCCCATTTAATAATTACACCTTCGCCAGAGAACAAATGACGGTCATTTTTTCTATGAAAAGGACAGACGATAAAAACGTATCCCGAAAGATTTTCCGGCCAATGTCCCTCAGTAATTGTGGCGACTGCCTTATATAAATTGTTCTCATCCGGTTGACCGAGTTGCGAGCGACTAAAATTACCAATGTTGACAGTATTTTGGACAGTATCTTTGATTGACATATTCATAAGTAGGGTTTGCTGAAAAAGTTTGTTGGTGGGGTTAGTAGCTGGTCGTCGGTCGTCAGGAGATAGGAGTCGGGAGCCAGTATTTAGGAGGCAGGAGACAGGAGATAGGATTCAGGTGTTGGGGTTTTGGGGTTTTGGGGTTTTAGTTCAATTTCCCCACTTCCCCACTTCCCCATTCCCCCACTTCCCCATTCCCCCACTTCCCCACTTCCCCACACCCTGCCTTTCACTGATTACTGTTTACTTTTTACTGATAACTGATAGAGGATTTCACCTCTAAAAAATAGCGTCGATACAATTCATAGCCTGGTACTACTTTATCTCCTGATTGTTTGAGTAGTCCCATACTGCTGAGTTTGTAAGCGAGAATTGGGTCTAATTGTACGGGTTCCACCGCGCTCATCACTCTATCGAGGGCTTTTGCTAGTTCAGGCTGTTGTTCTAATACCGCCCAATGGCGCCGCAGGTGATGGGCATAAATCCCCGTGACGGAGGTGGCACTGGTTAGTATTTGCGTCATAGTTATTTCCTCCCGACTGAGATAGTAGAGGGCGGTTTGTACCAAAGCTGGGTGTCCTCCTACTAGCTCCATCAATTGTTTGACTTTTTCCTGATTTTCCCAGGTGAGTTGATAACGTTGGGCTAATTGCAATACCTCCTCAAGACTAAAATGACTTAGCTGTGCGGGGAATCCCACGTTAAAGGGGGATTGATTGAGTTGCAGGGGGACGTAAATTTCTGTGGAATGGACGACGATAAGACGGAGTTTTTGCCAGATAGGTAGGGTTTTGGCTTCTTCGTACCAAGAACGCAGCAGCGGTAAAAAATCCTTGGCCACTTGGGGATGTTCAAAAATCTGATTAAGTTCATCGAGAGCGAGGACAATGGGGGCGGTAATCGATTCAAGCAGATAGTCTTGAATGTAGACCGTACAGCTAATCTTGCTGCCTAAATCCTCATCCCAATACTCATCTAATTGTGGTTTTAACTGTAGTTGACGGGCAGCATTGGCACACAACCAGCGCAAAAATTGGTTTAAATCACCTAAAATCGCTTGGTCTACCTGTTCTAAGTTCAAACTCACCGTGCGGTAGCCTTGCTGTTTGGCAAAATCGAGCATTCTCAAAAGTAGGGAAGTCTTGCCCATTTCTTTCGGGGCTTTTATCCGCACTAAAGCCCCCGGTTTCTTTATTTCCTGCCTTATCTGTTCTTCCAGGGGAAGACGTTCTAAATAAAATGGGGAACCAAGGGGAACTGCCCCATTGGGATAGGGGGGTAATATGTCCAATTTTTCGCTCTTGGATGGAGAATTAACCGGAATTTTGTCTTGAGGGGGTGCTGTTAGCTGAAAATTCAGGGCGGCGATTTCTTGCCAGTCGAGGCATAATCGACGACAAATTTGGGCAAAAGTGGCTTGTTCTACTGGTTTCCCGGTCAGGAAGTTACTGACAATAGCCAGACTAAATTCAGCTTCTTTAGCTAAGGATCGTTGACTGCTAAAGCCCTGCTTTTTCACGGCTAATTTAACTTGATTGAGGCAATGTTGTTGTACTCTTAGATGGCTCGATAGGGAATCTCTCATAAGAATTGGGGAATTGGGAAGAATAAATAAAAATAAATCTCCTTAATACTGAATCCTAACCCAATTGTAGATGTTCGATTTTGCAGGAGTTCTATTTTTTGTCAAAGATAAGCAAAAATTATCTATTGACTCCACAAGCTTGAGAATATTAAAATTAACATTCCGCAATATTTATAAATTCTTAATAATTAATTGAGAAATATTTTTATTTAACAACGATGTTGCAATGGTTACGGCGATTTGATAGAATTTCATAATGGGTTATTTTGTGCTCTTTTGGGCAGCAATGGTGGAAACCCTTGCCACACCTAGAAGGTAATCCTGATTAAGACGGGTAAATTAGTCAATTTCACCCACAACGATGATCTTTTTTTTGTGTAGTTTTATTGCAAAGAAAAAGTTTTTTTGACAAAAAGCACAAAGTATGATAAGGAACCAACGTATTTCTGGCTGCCAGTAGTTATTGCAGAGTGGGAGTTGGGAAGTATTTTCAGTAATCAGTGAACAGTAACCAGTAATCAGTGAAAAGAAAGCTCAACTCTGATAAGCTGTTCGTAATTTAAATTGCTTGGGCCAGACGAGGCAAGAGGCAAGAGGCAAGAGGCAACAGTAAAGGGATTGGGGGAGATTCGGCTAATCTTAAGAATAAGCGCTTTAAATGCGTCTTAGCTTAACTGATAGCTGATAACTGATAACGGATAACTGATAGCTGATAACGGATAACTGATAGCTGATAGCTGATAGCTGATAACTGATAACGGATAACTGATAGCTGATAACTGATAACTGATTTTAAGGCGATAATTTAGTCAACAATGCCAAGAATTTTTGACTATTAGGAGTCAAGAGAGTTCGGCGATAGGCATCGGCGGCTTTTTTAATCGCTTCCGCTTGGGTGGGATAGGGATGAATAACAGTAGAGAGTTTACTCAGTCCGATTTTAGCAACCATAGCGGTGGTAATTTCAGAAATCATCTCCCCGGCGTGAGCGGCGACGATAGTGGCTCCTAAAATTTGGTCGGAACCTTGTTTGTGAATAATTTTTAAAAAACCTGCTGTTTCCCCATCAGTGATAGCTCGATCGACTATACTCAAAGGGATTTTAATAGTATTAGGGGCCAATCCCCGGGCTTGTGCTTGGGTTTCATCCATGCCCACATGGGCGATTTCTGGGTCGGTATAAGTGACCCAAGGCATAACTAAATTACTGAGCTTATTGCGTCCGAAACCGAAGGGAGAAAAGAGGGTATTTTTAATCACAATACGGGCGGCCGCATCGGCGGCATGGGTAAATTTCCAATCCATACAGATATCACCGGCCGCATAAATTTTCGGGTTAGTAGTTTGCAGATAATCATTAACTTTGACTCCCCGACGAGTATCGTATTCCACGGCTACCGCTTCTAAATTTAATCCTGACACATTAGGCTCCCGGCCCGCACCGACTAAAATCTCGTCAACGGTGATAGTTGCTCCTTGACCGTTGCTAGTATATTCAATGGTTTTACACCGCTCATTTTTTGTCACCCGTTCAATTTGGCAGCAGAGAATCAATTGCATTCCTTCCCGCAGCAAAGTATTCTCAATAATTTCGGATGCTTCTCGGTCTTCTTTATTCAAAAGATGGGAATGATTATGAAATAAAATCACCTGCGCGCCTAACCGTTGAAAAGCTTGGGCTAATTCACAACCAATCGGCCCGCCACCGATAACAGCTAATCGAGGAGGTAATTCTGTTAGGGAAAAAATTGTTTCATTGGTATAAAATCCCGCCTCTTTTAGTCCGGGGATATGGGGATGAAAAGCCCTAGCACCAGTGGCAATGACAGCTTTTTTATAATCGAGGGTTTTTCCCGTCACTTCCACAGCATTTTGTCCTAAAAAACGAGCGCTACCCAAGAAGACATCGATACCTAGTTTTTGGAAACGTTGCACCGAATCATTATGGCTAATATCGGCGCGAATTTGCCGCATTCTGGTCATGACTCTGGCAAAATCTACCCTAGTATCCCCAATATTAATTCCTAATTTTTTGGCTTGCTCAATTTCCCCGATAATTCTAGAAGAACGAATCAGACATTTAGAAGGAACACAACCGAAATTGAGGCAATCTCCCCCCATGAGGTGTTTTTCCACTAAAGCCACTTTTAAACCTATATCTAAACCCGCAGCCCCAGCCGCTACGACTAAACCCGCAGTACCCGCACCAATGACGACTAAATCATAACAATCTTGGGGTTGTGGATTGACCCAATCGGCAGGATGAACATAATTAACTAATTTTTGATTATGTTCGTCCATGGGGAGAACATTAACTTCCCTAGAGCTATTTTCAAACATATTAGACCTCTTGTAAAAATCAAAAATTGTTGTTAGGGTTAGGAGTCAGTAGCCGGTCGTCAGTAGTCAGGAGAATTAAGAATGAATAATAATCAGTTAAATGGTCTATTTACAGATTTTATGCAATTTAATTCTTATTTTTGCCGTTTTTGAACCCTGAAAAATTAATTATGCAAGAGGTTTATCGAAAATTTGGGTTAAAACCCCGTCGTTTTACGACGGCTTTAAGCTACAATGGAAAAAGCGATAACCAAGCTAAAAACTGAACCTTGACAACAGATAGTAGGGGGTTTCG
>VYLU01000035.1_pt1 | contig 14034 bp, 17 predicted proteins | sample 5114211 | NCBI WGS metagenome assembly VYLU01 (sample SAMN12291803, study PRJNA351875) | freshwater metagenome | isolation source: freshwater lake | place: USA: Michigan, Little Long Lake | collected 2013-08-08 | reverse complement strand
AAAGTCCCTGAATTTTCCCCCCAATCACTCCAAGGGGCGGCACTTTTTGAGGGAAAAAAAGTCTAAAAACCTTGTTGGATAAGGTTTTTAGATTTATTCAGCAAACCCTAACTAAAAAATGATCTTCAAAGTAAAAAGTAAAAAAGGGGTTGGGGGAGTGGGGAGCAGGGAGTGGGGGAGCGGGGAGCGCCGGAGATGGGGCGAAAAAAGCTGAAAAATCACATCTGATCACTGATTACTGATTACTGATTACTGAAAAGACTGATTGCTAACTGCTAGTATAATATCAGTTACAACGGCCTCTGTAGCTTGATGGACAATTGTGACGAGCGGAGGGTGCTAGGCTATCAATACTGAAAAAACCTTGTCATGTTAATTTCTATGCCTCTTTTGATTCTAATTGCCGATGATGACCCCGGTATCCGCTTAGCGGTCAAAGACTATTTAGAATTAGCAGGTTATAGTGTGGTGGCGGCGAGTAATGGTTTGGAAGCTTTGAATTTATTGGATACCTATCATCCCCATCTTTTGGTATCGGATATCAAAATGCCCCGTTTAGACGGTTATTCTTTGGTGACTAAGGTGCGGCAACAGCCAGAATTTAGGTTATTACCAGTAATTTTTTTAACCGAAAGAGGGTCAACAGAGGAAAGAATTCGCGGTTATCAAGTGGGTTGTGATATCTATCTTCCTAAACCTTTTGAGATGGAGGAATTAAAAGCAGTTATTCGCAATCTTTTAGAGCGATCGCAAATGGTGCAAAGTGAACGTCAATATCAGAAATTAAAACCGGAAGAAAGCCCCAAAACTACCGCTGTTTTAACTTCTTCTTTACAGGACGATTTTAAGTTAACCAATCGCGAGCGGGAAGTGTTAGAACATTTAGCCCGGGGACTTTCTAATAGTGAAATTGGGCAAAAACTGCATCTTAGTTCTCGCACGATCGAGAAATATGTTAGTAGTTTACTCAGGAAAACAACTACTAACAATCGCGCCGAATTGGTTCGTTTTTCCCTCGAACATAGATTAATCGATTAGCTGAAATAAAAAACTTAAATTTTGCTTTTTACGTCCTCCAAAAGACTGCCACAGGAGTCTAAAAGTAGCTCGATTACGCGGTCAAAACCTTCACGACCACCGTAGTAGGGATCGGGAACTTCTTTTTCTGGGTGATAACGGGCATAGTCACACATTAACTTGACCTTTTCTTGATATTTTCCTGTGGGATCTAGGGATAAAATATCTTGATAATTGGCTTTATCCATGGCTAAGATTAGATCAAAATTCTCGAAATCCTCGCGGGTAAATTGTCTAGCTGTCCCTTGCAGAGTAATACCTCGTTTTTTGGCCGCCGTATTCATGCGAGAATCGGGAGGAGAACCGATATGATAACTGGCAGTCCCCGCAGAATCACAGAGGATTTTATTGCTTAATCCTTCTTGTTCAATCAGATAATTCATGATATTCTCGGCAGCGGGAGAACGACAGATATTTCCTAAACAGACGAAAAGTAGTTTATAGGGCATAAATTGACCGGTAGAATCATCACTAAATTGCCAATTATAGGGCATTTTTAACATCCCGATAAAGATTTATCCTCAAAAAACTCCTCGCTGTCCATTAACCTAATTTTGGCTAATCCCAAGCTTTCTAAATAATCTTGCCACCCTTGGGGGGTATCTTCGATCGCTAATAATCCTAATACCCTAGCTACGTCTGCTACCCAGGGTAGGGTGTGAATTCTATAACCCTGCCAGTTTACCTCTAAGGATAACCAAGCGGGAATCTCTTGGGGGTTAAATTGTTGGGAGGCAAGATAATCAGCTTGAAAGCAGTAAATCCGAGGTGGTTTTTGACTCTCTAACAAGGTTAAACACTCCTTCTAATCTGGACATTAATCTCCTTGTTCGTATTTTAGGGGAACCTCAGCATAATTTCTGTTAAATATGAACTTCTCTCGTCAAGAAATAGTTAAAAAACAACTGATAACTAGGCTGAGTTTCACCTTACCCCTAATTCTCCCCTAAGCGAGGACGAATAATTAAATAAATTGCTGGACCGATTAGAGGCAATAGGGAAATTACCGGCAACAGCAAAGGATTTTTTAATCCCCGTCGGGTTAGATCATCTTGCAGCAAAATTGGACATAATAGGGTTAAAAGACAGAAATCTAAACTCATAACATGAATAAAACGGCTAGTTTGCCACTGATGCCAAAAATCAGACCAATTGCCGTTAATTAATCCGTAAGCGATTAAAATTGCCGCAGTAATTAGGGCAATTACTCCCAACCAAGGTGAGTCTAAAAGTTTAATGACCAGATTTTTTTTACCGGTAAAATTGCTGTTAGGTTGACGGAGAGTTAGATAGGGTAAAATAGCGAAAGCACCCACAGCAAAGGAGGCAAAAGCAAAGGGCCAAGCGATGATTTTTTGGTCACGACCATCGATAATTAAAAGGCTAGTGTAGATAAGTGGCCAAACTCCCATCAGGTTAAAAAGAGCGATAATTAACGGGTTGATATCTTGCCATTTGCCAGTGGAAAGATTGATAATTAAATTCACTGTATCTGGTTGATCGGGGGGGGCTAGTAAAAAAGCGTATAATCCGAAGCATAACCAAAGTAAACCAAGAATAATTTTTGTTAACATGGGAGTAGATAATTAGATTAATTGAGTAATGGATTTTTCATCGGATATTTTAGTACAAAAGTGATCAAAATGTCAAGCAATATTATACTAAATCTGGTTATTAAAGACTGATTATTTATTCCCCCTTTTGCATGAGTGCCTCTCCTTATAAGTAGCCTATACTTAACGGATTTAGTATTACCTAATCAATGATCACTAATTTTTAGGGAAGACGACGAGGATTCATGGTTTCTACTGGGGTAATTTCTGCACTTTTAGAGTGGAGTAACCGAGTTTGCTCGAGGATAGTTTCTAAGTCTTCATCCGAGAATTCTTCTACATAGTTTAATTTCACTTCTTCTAGGAAGATAATTAATAACATCTCGATTCTTTCTAAACTGTGACGGGATTGTAGTTCCCCGGCGAGAGATTGCCCGAAACGTTGGACTAATTGCTGAACTAAACGCTCAAAAACTTCGTCTTCCTGGGTAATATTTTCAGCTATGTTAACAAAAGATTGATACAATTGACTAGATAGACGATTGCTCAAGTCAGTTTTTAAACCTTTCATGCCGGGTAATCGCAATAAGCTTTGATAAGCGGGAGTTTGACTGAGAATTTTCTCGATATTGTATTTAATTAAAGCTTCCGCTTCTGGTTTAACTTGCGGTAAAACCTTGTCAACAGTACTATTAACTACTAACCGAAAAATTTCGATAACTTCATTAGTATCATTGAGATTATTATAGCCGCCATTGAGAGAGCTATCAAGAAATTTCTCCACTTGTCCCCGTCGAATATATTCCTGAATTTTATTAATGATTCTCAGGACAATTATCTCAGTAACATCTTTAGAAATTAGCGCAACTAGGCCTTTAACTGCCTGTTCTTTAATCAGTCTTAAGTTAATAATTTTAACTTGATCTAGGCGAATAACGGTAGGAATAAATCGCAGCCATCTCCAGATAGGAATAAACAGAAAAATATCGTACCATCGCCATAACATAGCCTCGCGCCAACGCAGGCCTTTATGAGTGCGAGCAATCCACCAAGTTCTCAGCATAAATTCCCAGAAAAAGATGGTACCAAATAAAAAATCGATCGCCTCAAAGTTATCTATCGGTCTCCCATCTTCTCCTAGGGGACGAAAATAATTAGTTTCTATTAAAGGTTGAATTTCTTGATTAAAAAACTTCAACTCTTTTTCCCAGCCATTTTGACTGAGATAATCCCAGCTCCAAAACTTCTGAAAGGCTGCTTTTGCGGAAACATTTTCTGTTTTAAAAACCCGCAACCGCATTTTATTTTTAATCTTCTCTAAGGTCCCAGTTTTCTCCGCCGAGGCAAAGGGATTATTATCGACCATATTGACACTTTTTTGGCGTAAATTGTCTAAAGTTTTCTCAATCTCTTGGCGATATTCTTGCAAATTAAACTCTGGGTTAAAAAGCTTTTGATTAATTAGTTCATTAAGTTTATTAACCATATCTAAATATTCACTGGTACTGCGATAGGGTTTAATCCCTTTCACCACATCATACTTAGCGATTCCTTTAACAAAGGGAATTTCTAGGGGTTTATCGGGAGGTATTTGTAATTCTTGAAAGGCAATCGGTCCGAGTTTTATTGGTTCATTAAATCTTAATAAAGTTATTTGCAAGCGTCCCTGTAACCAAAAATCTCGCAGGGGAATATAGGTTAAATCGAAAATAACCAGAATATAATTGCATAACACCAATAGGGCCATGCAAGTCTCAAAGAGATTGCGCGGGGAAAAACGACGGTTTCTGATCACGGGGTTTTTAGTCAAAGTCATCGGCCTAGAAAGTACACTTTGACTATGGTAAACCGAAAATGCCTAATTTTTTGGACCCAAAGCGATAGAAGTAGTAAAAAAAGAGCGGTTAAACTTAGTTCTGCCTCAGCAATTAATAGATGTAGTCTTCTATTCTGTGATAGCATCCTAGCAGATTCAGTTAAGCAGTTAGCTACAGCTTCTTTGGCAAGAACATTTTTATTATAAGTCGGTAAGTCGCAGATTAGCCTAAAATTACCCTGAATTGATTTTTATCTGTCAATAAGCCTAGAGCCTCGTAGGGTGTGTTAATAAAGTATTGACAATGTAAATACATCCTGCCTATACTACAAGTATGGATGTCTATTTTGTCCTCAGTGGCATTACTTTTGTTTAGAATGACGAGAAATCTAGGATTAACCCGATCAACCATGACGGTATTATGAAAGTTGAGGCATTAAAAAAACGGCTGGAGAGAAATCGCCCTATGACTACAATCACGATTCGTATTCCCGAAGATGTGATTGAAGATTTAAAGCGGGTTGCACCGTTGCTTGGTTTCTCAGGTTATCAACCTTTGATGCGTGCTTACATTGGACAAGGGCTGCGTGCGGATTTGGAGCGTCTAGAGGGAGATACAATTTCTGCTCTTGTTGCTAGTTTGAAGCGTCATGGTGTAAGTGATGAAGTGCTGCAAGAAGCTTTGAGTGAAGTTACTCCGCGTTAGTCTAGGTTTTCAGTTGTAGTGCGATCGCTGGTAGAACATAGAGTTTTATTGAAGATATTCTCATCATAACCCCCCGTCAAGCCTTAGATATTCTTCAACAGCTTATCCCTACCTAGGATGAAAATAATTATAAATTTCCTTAGCTAATTGTTCCCCAATTCCTGTCACCTGTTGCAATTGTTCTAGGGAAGCTTCGCGAATATAATCCAGAGAATGAAAATGAGCTAATAACTCTTTTTGTCGCTTAAAACCTAACCCCGGTATCTCATCCAAACGGGAACGGCGACTTTTTTGCATCCTTTGTTGTCGGTGAAAGCTAACAGCAAAGCGATGCGCTTCATCCCTGACTCGACGCAATAATTGCACTCCGGGTTGTTCCTTATCTGTCTCTAAAGGAAGGGATTCCCCCGGTAAAAAAATCTCCTCTCTCTGTTTAGCTAAACTAACAACTTTTACCTGTTCTAATAAATTCATCTCCCCTAAAACTGTCACCACTGCTGATAATTGTCCTTTTCCCCCATCAATCATGACCAAATCGGGAAAATCATCACTTTCGGCAATAGTATCGGGATTTTCGGCATAAAGACGGAAACGCCGGCGAATTACTTCTGCTAAACTGGCAAAATCATCGGAATGACCGCTTTTAACCTCGGGATTTTTGATTTTATAGTGACGATAATGTTGATTAGCGGCCACCCCATCGATAAACACCACTCCCGACGCGACTGCATTAGAACCCTGAATATGAGAAATATCATAACCCTCAATGCGGTGGGGCAGCGCTGGTAAATCGAGAATTACCGCTAAATCCTGCAAAGACTGTAAATCCCGGTCAGCGCTTCTTTTCGTCTTTTCTAACTCATAAAGAGCGTTTTTCTCGACCATAGCTAATAAATCCGCTTTACTTTGCCGTTGGGGTACAGTTAACTCGACTTTGCGACCTTTTTTTTCCCTTAACCACCCCGCTAACACCTCACCTTCCGGTAATTCGCAGGGTAACAGGATTTCGCTGGGAATTTCCACCCCTTCCACCGATAAATAATGTTCTTCCAGGACTTTTTGCAGGATTTCTCCCTCGTTTGCTGACTGACTATCGGCAAAAAATCCCAAACGTGCCACCAAACGACCGGAACGCACTTGAAATAATTGTATGCAACAATGCTGCTCGTCTTTAGCTAAAGCGATCGCGTCCCGGGATACGGTATCATCGGGTAAAGAGACTTTTTGATCGGTATTAAAGGCCTGTAATCCGCGAATTTGATCCCTAATCGTGGCCGCTTGTTCAAAATCTAGGTTTTCCGACGCTTCTAGCATCTTTGCCGCTAATTTGTCTAATAATTCTCCCGTCCTTCCCTGAAAAATCATCGCCACTTTCTGCAAGGTTTCTCGATAATCTTGGGGACTAATTAATTTTTGACAAACCCCCGGACAACGACCGATATCATAATTTAAACAGGGACGGTCTTTAAAAAGAGGTTGGGGACGTTGACGCAGGGGAAAAGTGCGTTTAATTAGGTGTAAAGTGTGGCGCAGCAGCCTGGTATCGACGTAGGGACCATAATAACGGTCTTTTTGGTTATTTATGCCACGTTTGCGGGTAATAAAAATGCGCGGGTAGGTTTCCGACCAAGTAATACAAATGTATGGATATTTTTTATCGTCCTTGAGGAGAGTATTAAAATGGGGCTGATGTTGTTTAATTAGATTAGCTTCTAGGGCCAAAGATTCTGCTTCCGTGTCGGTGACGATAAATTCAATTTCTGTCACCTGTCGTACCATCAAAGCAATGCGGGGACTGAGGGGTTGACTGGGACGAAAATAGGAACGGACTCTAGACCGGAGTTTTTTGGATTTACCGATGTAGAGAATTTCGCCATTTTGGTCGCGCAGGAAGTACACCCCCGGTTCGAGGGGGATTTCCCGAAGACGATTTTCTAGGCGATCGAGGTCTTGGATTAGGGTAGAGTTAAGATTATTCTCGAACATCCTTCTATATTAGACAAAAAAATTACGCCAGTGGGTATTAGCTGACGTTTGGCAAGATATTCAGGGCAAATCTTCACAAAAATTAATAGGCTTCCGATTCGATTTGCTTAATCGGGACGAAACATTCTCCGGGGAGAAGAATCGGTTTATTGTTAAAAATCAATTGGCCCCGATGATTGTCGCGGTTAATAGCGACACCAAAAGGACGTTTACTAACTCTGCTATTGAGGGTACAGTAGATGCGATAAATGCGTCTGGCCGCCCGTAAGACAGTAGGATCTAATAAAATTGGGATTTCCATATCGACACGCTGTTGTTCTGTGTTCTGGGATAGGGCTACCATATAAGTCGTCTCCCCACGATTAAATTGACATATTTATTAAATCAATGTTATACGACGATTTCCGATTATGCCACTTTTGTTAGGATTCTAAAACTTTCAGGATGGCCTGGCCCATAGCTTGGCATCCCACTAAGGTCATACCTTCCGAGAAAATATCTCCGGTACGATAACCGAACTCTAAGACTTTTTCTACGGCTTTTTCCAGGGCTGCTGCCGCTAAAGGCTGATTTAGCCCATATTTTAACATCATAGCAGCGCTGAGAATCTGGGCGATCGGATTGGCTTTATCTTGGCCGGCGATATCCGGGGCCGAACCGTGGACGGGTTCAAAAACTCCCACTCCAGCAGTCCCTAGACTAGCGGAGGGTAACATTCCGATACTACCGGTTAACATGGCCGCTTCATCGGAGAGAATATCACCGAATAAATTGCCCGTGACGATAGTATCAAATTGTTTGGGGGCCCGGACTAACTGCATGGCTGCGTTATCGACGTAGAGATGGGAAAGTTCCACATCGGGATAATTAGCGGCCATTTTCGTCACCCGGTCGCGCCAAAGTTGGGAAACATCAAGAACATTAGCTTTATCGACGGAACAGAGTTTATGGCCGCGTTTTTGGGCAATTTCAAAGGCTACCTTAGCGATGCGGTCCACCTCCGACTCCGAGTAAACCATGCTATTTAAACCGCGTTTTTCTCCCGTTTCTGTCTCAAAAATCCCCTTCGGTTGACCGAAGTAGATACCCCCGGTCAATTCCCGGACCACCATGATATCCACTCCCTCGATAATCTCCCGTTTGAGACTAGAAGCGTCGATTAATTGCGGAAAAATGGTGGCAGGACGCAAATTAGCAAAAAGACCTAAGCCAGATCTTAAGCCTAATAATCCCGTTTCTGGCCTTTGCTGCCGGGGCAAATTATCCCATTTATAACCCCCGATAGCGGCCAAGAGAACAGCATCACTATTTTTACAGGCGCTCAGGGTTGCTTCGGGGAGGGGACTGCCGGTTTCATCAATGGCTGCCCCTCCAATTAAAGCGGTTTGGAAGTCAAACTGGAGGTCAAATTTTTTACCGATGACTTTCAGTATCTCTACGGTGACAGCGAGGATTTCCGGCCCGATGCCATCGCCTGGTAGTAGGGTAATGCGATACTGTTGCGTCATAGTTCTAGAACGGTAAAATAGGTCAGCCTTGTCATTATAGCATAGTTAGGGCGGCTTTTTTCTCCTGAAAATGTCAATCTTTGCCAGAAAAACTGGGAAACTGCCGCCGAATTAGCTAGGGAAATTCTCGATCTTCCGGTATTAATTAAAGGGGCAGTTAATCCCCGATAACTACACTAATTCTACATGGGAATCATCCCCGATCATAAAGCGTAAAGCTTTTGGACGTTGGGGGGCAATTTCTAATTTTGCCCGTCGTCCGATAACACTATCAACTATGCGCTGATGAATGCCAATAATCGTGGCATCTTTGAGAATAACACTGTGTTCTATGTCGGCATCGATTAATTTTACTCCATTAGCCACACTACTGTAGGGACCGATAAAACAATTCTCAATGTGACAATTTTCTCCAATAATGACAGGGCCGCGAATGGTACTATTAATAATTTTACTACCCTGACCAATTTGTACCCGTCCGATTACCTGACTATTAGCATCAATTTCTCCCTGCAAAGCGATTTCTAGACTGGTATCAAGGATAATCCGATTGGCTTCTAATAAATCATCTTTTTTCCCCGTATCTAACCACCAACCCAGCAGTTTATTCGCTTCTACTGCTTTATTTTGATTGATTAATTCTTGGATAGCGTCGGTAATTTCTAACTCACCCCGGGCTGAAGGTTGAATAGATGCGATCGCTTGATGAATGGTGGGGGCAAAAAAATAAATCCCTACCAAAGCTAAATTTGAGGGGGGGTCTTTGGGTTTTTCGACTAAGTATAAAACTTTGCCGGTTTCATCTACTTTTGCCACCCCAAAAGCACTAGGATTAGATACTTTTCGCAGGAGAATTAAAGCATCAAGGGACTGTTTTTGGAAAGAGTCTAAAAAGGGCGATAAATCATCCTCAATTAGGTTATCACCCAAGTACATAATAAAGGGGGAATCTGCTAGGAAAGATTGGGCAGTTTTAACCGCGTGAGCTAATCCAGCTGGTTGATCTTGGTGAATATAAGTTATCTTAGCCCCAAACTGTTCACCATTGCCCGTAGTCTGACGAATTTCTTCCCCGGTTTCGGGACTGATAATAATGCCAATATCAGTAATTCCTGCGGCGACAATTGACTCGATTCCATACCATAAAATCGGTTTATTAGCCACGGGAACTAACTGTTTTGCCCCAGTATAAGTTAGGGGACGTAACCTCGTACCTTTACCACCAGATAAAATTAGTGCTTTCATAGTTTTAAAGATTAAATAGTTGGTTGAGCATAGCTTTGAGAGAATCCCGCCAATAGGAAGGAATATAACCCAATTGTTGCGAGATTTTTTGACCGGAAAGAACCGAGTAGGCCGGACGCGCCGCCGGGGTAGGATATTCAGCAGTAGTAATGGGAATTACTCTCTGAATTTTTAAGGGAATACCGCTTATTTTTGCCTCCTCAAAAATCGCTTTAGTTAAATCAAACCAGCTGGCGACACCGCTATTACTAAAATTATAGATTCCCGCGGGATTATCGGCATTAATTAAAAGCTGAGTAATTGCCGCGGCGATATCTTTTGCCCAAGTGGGACTTCCCACCTGATCAACAACTACTTTTAACTCCTCTCTTTCCTTGCCTAATCTCAGCATGGTTTTGACAAAATTACTTTTGCCATAACTGCCGTAAACCCAAGCAGTCCGCAGGATAATTGCCTGAGAATTAACAGTCTTAATCTCCTCTTCTCCCCTTAACTTTGATTGTCCATAAACCCCTAAAGGATTAGTTAGATCGGTTTCTAGATAGGGGGTATTTTTTCGACCATCAAACACATAATCGGTGGAAATATGGAGAAATTTAGCTTTAATTTTCTCGGCAGATTCCGCCATGATTTTCGGGGCTGTAGCATTGATAGAATAGGCTAAATCTGGCTCGGTTTCGGCTTTATCCACTGCTGTATAAGCGGCGGCATTAACCAGATAATCGGGGTGAATTTCCCTAATTAACTGGCCGATTTTTTCCGAGTTAGTTAAATCTAGTTCTTCTCGACTGATACTAATAACTTCACCTAGCTGGGGTAAAGTTAATTGTAACTCTTGTCCTACTTGACCTTTAGCACCAATTAGTAAAACTTTTTTCATTGTCTTTAGGGGAAAACTTCCACGGATTTAAAGGGTTGTCCAGCTTGGTCTTTAGGGGAGAGAATCGGGGGGGTCTCTAGAGGCCAGTCAATCCCTAAATCGGCATCATTCCAGGCAATGGTTTTTTCGTATTGGGGATAATAATAATTAGTGGTTTTGTAGAGAAATTCGGCTCGGTCGGAGAGGACTAGAAAACCATGGGCAAAACCTTCGGGAACCCAGAAAATACGTTTATTTTCCGCACTTAAAACACAGCCTACCCATTGCCCAAAAGTGGGAGAACTTTTACGCGCATCCACTGCCACATCAAAAACACTACCGCTCACTACTCGCACCAGTTTACCCTGGGGATTGGGGATTTGATAGTGCAATCCTCGCAGGACATTTTTTAAGGACATAGAGTGATTATCCTGGACAAAAGTGGTATTAACACCAGCTTTTTCTCGAAAATCTTTCTGATTAAAACTCTCCAAGAAAAAACCTCGATCGTCTCCGTAAACTTGCGGTTCAATGATTAAAACATCAGGAATTTCCGTCGGAATAACTTTCATAAAATCGGAGACAAGATAACTTTTGCGGGTAGTCTAGCACAAAAGGGTATTTTTTTCTAAATTTTTTTATTAATCTTTCCTCGGTAACTGAATAATGATAAGATGAGCCTAACTTAGTCAGAGCATAAACGACGTGGTACAAGTCTCTACACACACCGCTACTCAATCTATCCCCGTGGAGGGAGAAGCCTTGAAAAACTGGTTACAGACTAGGGCTAATCAGATTATCGCCGGCGATCGACTCAGTCAGCAAGAGGCCCTAGCTTTAACTGCGATCGAAGGTCAGGAAAATATTTTCAGCTTATGTGAGGCTGCCGATCGCATTCGTCAGGCCTGTTGTGGTAATACGGTGGATTTATGTAGCATTATCAACATAAAATCGGGAAGTTGTTCGGAAAATTGTAGTTTTTGTTCCCAATCCGTCCACCATCCCGGTCAAGATTCGCCTATCTACGGTTTAAAAAGTCGCGAGGAAATCGTCAGCCATGCGAAAGCGGCAGCCGACGCGGGGGCCAAACGCTTCTGTTTAGTTAGTCAAGGACGGGGATTAAAGTACAATAGCCCCAAATCGAAGGAATTCGAGGAAATACTGGCCACAGTTCAAGAAATCATCGAAACGGCCAAGATTAAACCCTGTTGCGCTCTGGGAGAATTAACCCTTGCCCAAGCGCAAGCCTTAAAAGAAGCCGGAGTTACCCGTTATAATCACAATCTGGAGGCTGCCGAGAATTTTTATCCTAACGTGGTCTCCACCCACAGTTGGCAGGATCGGGTAGAAACGGTAAAAAACCTGAAAGCGGCGGGAATTCAAGCTTGTACGGGCGGAATTATCGGTATGGGCGAAAGTTGGCAGGACAGGATCGATTTAGCTTTTTCCCTAGCGGAATTAGAGGTGGAATCAGTGCCGATTAACCTATTAAACCCCAGAAGTGGCACCCCTCTAGGTCATTTACCCAAACTGGACCCCTTTACTGCCCTAAAAGCGATCGCTATTTTCCGGTTTATTTTACCCCAACAAATCCTCCGTTATGCCGGGGGACGAGAGGCGGTGATGGGAGAATTGCAAAATCTGGGGCTAAAATCGGGAATTAATGCTATGCTAATTGGACATTATTTGACCACTCTAGGACAACCCCCCCAACAGGATCAGGCGATGTTGGCTGATCTTAGTTTAATAGGAGGAGAAGCCCCCATCCCCGGTGAATACCAACCCCAACAGGCAACCTAAATCACGTCGAGGACGAGAATCTCCGCCGCGGCGCGCTTCCGTATCGGTTCCCAATGAGTTACTCTGGGCTTTGATTGGTTTGTTGCTGACAATCTTTAGTACTTTTGTTCCAGTAAGCCTAGCTAGTTGGTCGGCTACGGGTCTATCCTCGCAAAAACTAGGCATAACTTACCAAATTGGGGCAGTATTGTTAACGGGCTGTCTGGGGGGCAAAAATGCCGGGCTTCTTGCCCAGGTGGCCTATATTTTTCTCGGTTTAACTTGGTTGCCCGTGTTTGCCCAGGGTGGGGGAATGGGTTATCTGAAAGAAGCCAGTTTTGGCTATATTTTAGGCTTTATGCCGGGGGCATGGCTGTGTGGTTGGCTGGCTTTTCGCTGGCGCGCCAAGATAGAAACCCTGGCTTTAAGTGCTTTTGCCGGTTTGTTAGTGATTCATCTGTGCGGTTTATTATATATGCTGGGATTGTCGATTTTTCAGCCCCAAGCCGGTCAAATCACCTTTCCCGATAGTTTGCCCACCCTATTTATGAATTATTCAGTCTGGCCATTTTTAGGGCAGTTAGTAGTAATTTGTGTGGTGGTAATTATTGCCTTTTTCTTCCGTAAATTATTATTTTATTGATGCCACAGCCAATGTTAAAAAAGAATCGCTGGTTTTGGATAGTGGCGGTGATTGGTCTAATTTTAGACCAAGTAACTAAGTATATAACCGTGCAGAGTTTTGAGCAAATTGGTGATACTTTCCCGATTATTCCGGGGGTTTTTCATTTTACCTATGTGATTAATACTGGGGCGGCTTTTAGTGCTTTTCGGGGCGGTGTTGGTTGGCTAAAATGGCTATCCTTATTAGTTAGTTTGGGATTAATGGCTTTTGCTTTAGCAGGAGCTTTCGGCAATGGTATCGATCGCTTTTTGTTTGGTTATGTGGTGGATTTTCTCGATTTTAGATTGATTAATTTTCCTGTTTTTAATCTGGCTGATGTCTTTATCAATATCGGGATTATTTGCCTATTAATTTCTACCTTTCCCCACAAGTCGCCTCGTTCTAAGTAGTGCCTTGCGATGAGATAAAATACCCGATAATTAATCATAGTGTTTAGGTTATTTCATAATAACTATGCCCGCTCCTTACTCAAGGTAATTTCTAATTTTATTGCCATCTACAACAGCCATTTTCCCTATTCCTGCGGTTGTTCAAGCAAATAATAAACGTCCTTTAGGTTCAGGAATTTCTCGGACTAATTCCTGTGCTGTTTCAATCCATTGTTGAATAATGATTTCAGCATTTTGCACAGCTTCTTGATAAGTTTCTCCATCAGCCATACATCCTGCAAGTTCTGGAACTTCAACGATAAATAGTTGCTCTTCATTACTCCAGTAAATAATCAGTTCATAACGAATTTTCATCCTGTTTACTCATACATCCAATAAGTAGGGTCTGCTGAAAAAGTTTTTCGGTGGGGGTTGGGGGTTGGGGGTTGGGG
>VYLU01000025.1_pt2 | contig 14645 bp, 13 predicted proteins | sample 5114211 | NCBI WGS metagenome assembly VYLU01 (sample SAMN12291803, study PRJNA351875) | freshwater metagenome | isolation source: freshwater lake | place: USA: Michigan, Little Long Lake | collected 2013-08-08 | reverse complement strand
GGGACAACCACTCGCTATTATTTTGGTGATAATGATAATCAGTTAGGAGATTACGCTTGGGGTAGAGAAAATTCTAATAACAAAACTCATCCCGTAGGACAGAAAAAGCCCAATGGTTGGGGATTGTATGACATGAGTGGCAATGTTTGGGAGTGGTGCGAAGACGATTGGCATGATAGCTATATTGGAGCGCCGAATGATGGCACGGCGTGGATTGATAATGATAATCGTTCTCAGCCTGAAAAATGTCTGCGCGGCGGTTCTTGGAGCAACTACCCTTATTTCTGTCGTTCTGCCTACCGCTTCCGGGACCTCCCCGTCAACCTCGACTACTACTACGGTTTTCGGGTTGCGTGTGTCTCCCCAGGACTTTAACCCTTTGCTCTTTTGCCTTTTTGCCCTTTGTCTCCCGCCTAGCGGCGGGTCGATTTTTTTTGAGAAAATTGGGGTAGTAATCTGTGAAAATTGAGGTAGTAATCTGTAGTTTGAGTTAAGGTTCGTAGTTGCGCTTTAGCGCCAACTTGGAATACAATATATAAGGCTCTGCCTTAAAGTAATATTCAGGTAGAACCTGAAGGGAGCATTCCCAGGTAGAACCTGGGAACGGGATAACGAGATAACAAGCAAACCAATAGTGAATCTCCCGTATTTTATTTTAAAATTGATAGAATAAACTATAAAAAGATAATGACAATGGTAAACCTAGAAACAATTCAAAAAGATATTGCGTCCCTTCCCCTCGACGCACAACAGACTATTATTGAACTTGTAGATATTCTAAAAAAACGATATTCTCCCAACCAACAGGAAATTAAAGAGCAGGGAACACAAGATTGGTCTGACTTTATCGGTTGTATAGAAGCTGAACCAGACCTTTCGCAAAACTATAAAACCTATTTAACAAGTGAACTTAATCAAAAATATGATCATTGTTGATACTGGTTTCTGGCTGGCCCTTGCCAATAAAAACGACTCACTTCACCCATTAGCAAAAAAACAATTTCAAAAATTAATCAATCAACAATTTATTACAACCTGGTGCGTTGTCACTGAAACTTGCTACTTACTACAAAAACGAGTAGGAATAAATGTTCCAAAAACCTTTATTCATAAAATATCCACAGGAGAACTACAGGTATTCAACCTCAAAACTAAACACTGCCAACGCCTTGAAGAACTGATGCAAAAATATAGAGATTTGCCAATGGATTTAGCCGACGCATCCTTAGTTATTTTGGCAGAAGAATTAGATTCAGGTAAAATTCTTTCCGTTGATTATCGAGATTTCAATACCTATCGTTGGAAAAATACGGAGCCATTTCAAAATCTTTTTCAAGAACAAATGTAATTTAGTGTCATCATGAATATTCAACTAAAACCCAATCAAGTGCGATTGCCGATCTCGTAGGGTGCGTTAATGTTAATGTAACGCACCGCAACTAACCTATTTTAGCTCACACCCCTCACACCCCACACCCTGCCACCACCGAAAAACTTTTTCAGCAGCTCCTAATTATGATTGAGAAAAAGGGAGAATAATATAGCGAATGACTGTTCCTAGTAAAGCTGTTCCCAAGATGCCGATTAACGTCAAAATCTGGGCTTTCTGAGAGCCTTTTAATTCTTTTGTATCTGCTTTTACTCCTTCAATATCTTTTTCTAAACTATCGACTTTTTCCTCTAATCTCGCCTGTACTATTTTAATATCCATAACATCTTTTTGCAGATTATCTAACTTCTGATTAATTGAACCTAAAATTTCTTTGAGGTCCTGTTCTATAGTAACTGACATCTGATGATTCTCCTAATAATGATAGTTATCAGTATTATTGTCTATCTTGTCTCAAGTGTTTGCCAAACATTGCGCCTCATTTTCCCCTGCTGCCTTCTCTAATTGTTGCCCTACCCCTACCATTATCTCAACTAATCTCCGAGCCGATAATTCCTGATTTTCCTGTAAAATTCTGGTTTCATCGCCTTAATCTAGCTGACTTAACCCTAACAAGAATTTAAGCCAATCCTTTCTCAGCCAACCATTGAGGATTATATAAACGAGATTGATAACGAGACCCACCATCACAAAGAACAGTAACGATGGTGTGGCCTGGCCCCATTTGTTTAGCCAAAGCCACGGCAGCACCGACATTAATACCCACAGAACCCCCCATAAATAAACCATCTTTTTGTAATAGTTGATAAACAACTTTGATGGCAGTGGGATCATCAATTTGAATGGCATCATCTATAGGTGCGCCTTCCATATTAGCCGTAATACGACTATTACCAATCCCTTCAGTAATTGAACTACCTTCCAGGGTAATTGTCCCGGTTTTCACATAACTATATAAACCGCTACCCATCGGATCCGCCACCAGGCAACGCACCTGCGGATTTTGGTCTTTTAAAAACATCGCCACCCCCGCGTAGGTTCCCCCAGTTCCCGTGGCAGCCACCCAAGCATCAATTTTACCGTCGGTTTGTTCCCAGATTTCCCGGCCGGTGGTTTCGTAGTGAGCGCGACGATTAGCCAGATTATCGAATTGATTGGCCCAGATAGCATTTTCCATCTCACTGGCCAATCTCCCCGATAATTTAACGTAATTATTGGCATCTCGGTAGGGAACGGCGGGAACAGTACGCACTTCCGCGCCAAGGGTTCTTAAGAGGTCGATTTTCTCTTGGGATTGGGTATCGGGAATGATAATCAGGCATTTATAACCTTTAGCATTGCAGATATGGGCCAAACCGATGCCAGTATTGCCGGCAGTTCCTTCGACAACGGTTCCCCCCGGTTGGAGAGTACCGGCTTTTTCCGCTTCTTGGATAATATATAAAGCGGCGCGATCCTTGACCGAACCACCGGGGTTAAGAAATTCGGCCTTACCGAGAATCTCGCAGCCAGTTTCCTCGCTAAAACTATTGAGACGAATTAGGGGAGTATTACCCACCGCATCGACGAAACCATGTTTAATATCCATAATCTGTTATTTTTCGTGCTTTTCCTAGGCTGAGACGATTTTTTGTACTAAGGGATGACGCACCACATCGGCCCGCGATAGGTAACAAAAAGCGATCCCTTCTACTGATTTTAGGATTTTTTGAGCGGCAATTAACCCCGATTCTTGTGATTGCGGTAAATCGGTTTGGGTGACATCTCCAGTTACTACCATGCGCGAACCGAATCCCAAGCGCGTTAAGATCATCAATGCGATCGCAATTTCCCAACTGGGGAATTGAATCGTTGGCCAAATTCTACCACTTTGGCAGAATTGTTGTCTTAGCCGGAAATATTGATTAAATTGGAAGTTTTTTAGCTGTTATTAGTTACTTAACCTAGTATGGTGGTGGCATTCTGTAAGGAGTCCCGCAGTGACTAACAATTCCCTCGATCCTTTGACTATTGGCAATACGATTAATACTGCCTTCCGTCTTTATCGTGATCGCTTTCCAACTTATGTATTCTTTGCTGTCCGCGCCGGCTTGTGGTCGCTTCTACCCTTAGTTTTGCAATTAATTCTCAGTCAATTACTTTATCAAACAATTACCCCCGAACAAGGCAGCGATATCGGTTTACGTTCATTTCTTTTCCCGATACAAATTTTCTCGGCCGCTAAGTCTCTTTTCAATAATGCGGTTATCTCGCGATTAGCTTTTCAAGACATCATTTATCAGCCGGAAACTGCCGGACAAGCAGAAAAAAAAGTTAAGCCGAAAATGTGGCGCTTGTGGTGGATGCAAGTTTTGATCGGTTTGTTGGGAGCGGCAATAATTTTGGCGATAACGCTGTCTCTGGCGCTAGTAAGTTTTATCCCCATCCTTGGTGTATTGCTTATTTTACCAGCTTTTTTCTGTCTTCCTTTTTTCTTCCTTTGGTTATCTGCTCGCATTTACATTGCCGAATTGCCCTTAGTAATTGAAGATAATTTAGGCAGTTGGCAAGCAATCAAGAGAGCTTGGCATTTAACTAAAAACTCGGCTTGGAGAATTGTGGGAGTGATATTTATTGCCAGTTTATTAATTATTCCAGTTTATCTTCTGTCAGGGGCTTTGGCTTCAATTCCCTTTTGGGTCAATTCTTCGGAGTACTGGCAAACGCTCACGGAAAATCCTCTTTTTTTCCAACAAATGGCGATGTTTTTCTATGGTCTGACTACTATTTTCTTACTTCTGAATATTTTATTAGTTCCTTTTTGGCAATCTCTCAAAAGTGTGATCTATAATCATGTTTTAGACCAGAAAAAAAATGATGGGGGAGAATACTAATAACTGAGCGGCTCTTGATGTAAGCTAAGACGCATTTAAACCGCTTATTCTTAGATTAGCCGAACTTCCCCCAATCCCTTTAATGTTGCCTCTTGTCTCGCATCAACAAGCAATTTATCCTAAATCCGTTGAGTAACCCGTTTTCTACTCATGATAATTCTCTCAATCCTTTTATAGTACACATATAGTACATTTGCTCAAAAAAATCGAAAAAGGGTAAAAAGAGAAAAAAGAGAAAAAGGGTTACAAAGTCCTCCCAGCACCGCACACCACCCGAAAACCGTAGTAGTTGAAGCCGTCGCGGCGGTAGTAGGCGTTGGGGAAAGCGGAACGGCAGAAATTTGGACTGTTGTACCAAGAACCGCCCCGCAGAGCTTTATATGCCTGATTTTGCTGTTTTTTGCTCTTTTTTATCTCCTTATAATTTTCGCACCAATCATCTTGACACCACTCCCAGACATTTCCGTGCATATCATATAAACCAAAGTCGTTGGCGTAGAATTGCCCAACAGGGGTGGTTTTTGTGAGATTGTTATTATAGTTGGCTAAATCTGGGGTAAGAATTTCCCCAAAGTGATAGGGGGGGTAGGTTTCTCCTTTGTCGAGATTTAAGGGTTTGGTTTGCGCTCGACAAGCGTACTCCCACTCAGCTTCCGTTGGTAGCCTATATTTTCTTTTACTTAATTTAGAGAGCCTTTGGCAAAATTCCACAGCATCTAACCAACTTACCATTTCAACGGGGTTTGTGCTGCCTTTAAACAACGATGGCTCTGGTTTTAAATCTTGCTCTACTTTTAAATCTTCTCTTTGGGCAATATATAACCATTGAGCTTGGGTAATGGGATAAATACCCATCAAGAAGTTTTTCAGGGTGACGTTGTGTTGAGGCTTTTCACTTTTACTACTACTTTCTTGTTCTGAAGAACCCATTGTAAAGGTTCCCGATGGTATTTTGACTAATTCTATGTCTAGGTCATCGGTGAGTTTTTCTCTATAGATTAAAAGACGTTTTTGTGTCTTTTGGATGATTATTGTAGGCATAAGTAGGGTTTGCTGAATAAATATGAAATATAGACGAGGTAAGGGTTTTAGTGTTCTGTATCGGCCCGCGTCCTGTAGGGGCGAAGCATTCGGGCATAACCTATCGGTGAAACCGTAGATTTTCTATCCGAATGCTTCGCCCGTACTTTTTCAGCAAGCCCTAAGTAAGTGATTATAATTAAATTAAAAATTGATTTTATACTCTATCCTTCACCAGCTAATTTTAACACAGAAGTACGAGTAGTCGCATCTAAGCGAAACTTCAGCAATTCTAGTTGATTAAGAATTGGCTCAATACGGTGTAGATAACCATTTTGTTTAGCCTTTAATAATATTCCCATTGTGCCAGTGAGTTTTATTCCTAATAAATTTGCATATCGTCTCGCCAAGCCATCATCAAGTAAAGCGAGAGAATCGGTAATTTCTATTGCTAAAGCTAATACTTCTTTTTCTCCTTTTCCTAAATCAGTGACAAGGGGTAAAAGAGAAACTGATTTTGCTTGTTGAATAATTATCCAACTTAAGGAGGTTATATCAGGTAAAGAGATTCCAGAAGCTTTTCCAACGGCTAACTCTTGAGCTACTGAAAAAGGAATAATTATCTGTCCGTAAAAGTTCGGTAGTAAGTCAAGTAAGTTAGTCTGATAGAGGTATTGAATCGGTGATGTATCGGCAATGACGTTAGGCATTAGCCAGATCCTCGATTAATTCTGCTTCCTTGAGTCGGAAGGTATCAACTCCATAGTCTGCAAGTTTAGAAAGAAAAACAACTCGCGGAATACCTGCTAAGTTAGCAGCAGTGCCAGAGGAAAGTTTTCCCAATTCATAAAGTTTAATGGCAGCAAGAAGAGAGATTTCCTGTGCTAGTTGTTCTGGGGTGAGATGTAAAGCGAGAGCGGTTTCATCGGGTAGGGAAAGAGTGATTTGGTACATGATGAATCCTAGGATTAATTGATTGTAGGGTTGATTCTAGGTTTGATTGTAGGGTTGATTCTAGGGTTGATTCTAGGTTTGATTGTAGGGTTGATTCTAGGGTTGATTCTAGGTTTGATTGTAGGGTTGATTCTAGGTTTGATTGTAGGGTTGATTCATGAATCAACCCTACCTTGATAAGGGGAGAACCCAAAACCCGTCTTCAATTTAATTATAACCAGCTACTGATCAGCCAACTCATATATAGTACATTTGTTCAAAAAAAATCGAAAAAGGGTAAAAAGGGAAAAAAGAGAAAAAGGGTTACAAAGTCCTCCCGGCACCGCACACCACCCGAAAACCGAAGCTGATGTTGTAGTCGCGGCGGCTGTCGTCGTCACGGCAAGCGGAACGGCAGCCAAATGGATAGATGTACCAAGAACCGCCCCGCAGAGCTTTATTTGCCTGATTTTGCTGTTTTTTGCTCTTTTCTCGCCGAGGACTACCATCCCTAGGTGCGCCTTGATAATTTTCCCAGAAGTCATCATCATAATTTTCCCAGAAGTCATCCTGACACCACTCCCAGACATTTCCGTGCATATCATACAAACCAAAACCATTGGGGGGAAATTGCCCCACGGGGGTGGTTTTCTCGCGATATTCTCCTGCTGGTTCCTCAGCAAAGCGTTTCGTAGCATCGTAGTTAGCTAAATTTGAGGTGAGGGTTGCTCCGAAGTGGAAGGGGGTGGTGGTTCCAGCACGACAAGCATACTCCCATTCCGCCTCACTGGGTAGCCGATACTGTTTCTTGGTCATTTTAGAGAGCCTTTGGCAAAATTCTACGGCATCTAACCAAGATACATTTTCAACGGGGTTTGTGCTGCCTTTAAACCGCGATGGCTCTGGTTTTAAATCTCGCTCTACTTTTAAATCTTCTCTTCGGGCAATATATAACCATTGAGCTTGGGTAATCGGAGTTTGACTTAGGTAAAACGGGGCGATTTTTACTAAATGTCTGGGGGATTCTCCTTTGAACCAATCGCTATCGTATCTTTCCACTAGCCGCGCTATTTCCCTCTCTTCGGTTCCCATCCAAAACTCCCCCGAAGGAATATAGAGCATTTTTAAGCTGGGGGGATTTTCTTCAAAGTAGAAGGCTCTCACGGGTTCTTTGGCGGTAATTTGTCCCCTCTCATCCACAAAAACGGTTTTAGATTTGAACAGGGTTAGGTTAAATTTCTCGGTGATGATTTCTTCTTCTGTGTTATCCAAGACTTCCCTAAACTGGACTGGGATTGTCTCGGCGGTTATTTCTTCGCTTGCCAAAATTTTAAGCTGCTCAGGGGTTAAACGAAGGCGCTGATACAGTTCCCCATCTTCTACGCTGAAATCCTTAAGTCTATCCTTGAGCAGTTGAAACAATATTTCCTCTCCTCCCGTAAGCTCTTTTACCTTCGCTATGGTTACGGTTTTATATTTCCTCAGCCACTTTTCCTCAACCGGTAGGGGTGGAGGTGAGTCAACCATAGATTTCAGCTTTTGGCTAATTTCTTGGTACTTTGCTTCCCCTAGCTTTTGGAAAACCTCAGCAGATACCTTGGCAAAGGCGCGGACTAGATTAGCAGCTTCTTTGCCGAGGAGAACCTGGGGATTGGTAAGAATAAGACCAAAAAAGGTGGTGGTACTCAGGTTGAGTTTTTGGGCGATGTATTCCGAGAGGACAAAAATTACCTCTAAGGCGCGGCTATTCCCTAGTTCAGTGAGCAGAAGCTCTCTCACCTCATCATCAAATTCAAAATCTAGGCTGTTGGGGGGAGTATGAAAGTTAAATTTACCTCCTTTGTCCCACTTTACCGGTTCCCCTCCTAGATAGACTTTGAGAAAACCACTGAGGATGACTTCTGCTATGTTTAGGGGGTTAGAGGCGCTTAAAAGTTTGCTTTGGATAAGACGGACGATGGGAAGATTTACCGGGGCTGCGGCTAATTTTTTCAGTAATTCCCAAGCTAGAGGTGAGGCGGTACTAGCGAATAGTTCTAGAGCTTGCTTCCCAGACATCTCCGGAGAAATAGTTGCGGGTATTTCTCTGTTTTGGGGAGATTTTTCTAGTAGTACCCCCGCACAGGTGGCGTTGCTGTCACCACTGAGAACGAGCGCCCAAGCTTTTAAGGATGAAGGGGTTAGGGAGATGGTGGGTAGGGGAAAGTAGGTTTTTTGGATTGTTTCTCTGAGAATATGTTGATTTTCCTCTTCGTTCTCAATTTGTAGTAGCAGGGGGATGGAGGTAAATCTCCAGTTTTGTGAAGGTTTCCGGGGGGTTTGGTTGACTAGGGAGACGAACCAACCTCGACTAAGGGCGGTTCTTTCCCACATTGCTTCCGGGAAGGGAGAAAGCAGGGTGACAATTTGGTGTTTTCCCCAGTCCTGAAGAGCTTGGTTATAGCGTCCTTGATACCAGTCTGGGGAAGTACAATCACTGTAGAAGAGGATAAGTCTTTCGCCGCGAGGATGGATGAGATCTTTTGGGTGAATTGAGCAAGTATCGTTAGAGTAGGTACGGATGGCTAATTTTTGCTTGTCTTCGTCCCATCCGATGCGGTAGAGTTTGACATCCCGAAATGCGCCGATTTGTTCTAGCCAATCGCGGATTTCCCCAGCCATTTCTTTCCAAAAGACCATGGAGGCCCATTCTTCAATCAGTAAAACTACCTCTAGGGAACGGACTTTTTTGGCTTGGTAAACGGGTATTAGGGCTAAACTGCCATCTCTCTTGCCGATGCTATACTCGGCCGATTTCTGTACGGTGCTGTTTAGGTTTATTTGTCTTTGGGTGGCTGAGTCTATCTTTTGGATAAGGGGACGCACTGCCCGCCCTAATTTTAGGGTTTCTCGCCAGAATTTGGCGCCGGGGAGGCTAATGGGTAGGGTGTCTGCGCCTATCTTCTCAGGTTGTTTTTGTGCTTCTGTCTCCCGTATTGCGCGAACTTCATCGGATGGGGCTGCTGGCTCTTGGGTTTCGTTTTTACTCTCCTGGGGGGGGTTTTTAGTGGTCGGGGTTTCTTTCTTTTCTTCCCTAGGCTCTGGAGGGGGTTGGGGTTTTCCCTCCTCTTCTTGGGTGAGAACATACCACCATAAACTATCAGCTATCTGGTAACTGTCTAGGTCCCATCCCCTGCCCTTGACAAAGGTGATAAATTTATCAATCAGTTCTGGTGTGGGAAGGGTTTGGGTCATTTATTGCCTGTGTCGGTGAGATAGGTAAATAGTAGGTTGGTAAGGGACTTTAATTCTGCATCTGTGAGTTTATTTTCGCCCATGCTCATAAAGACGGCGTTTAAAAGCTGGTCTGTTGCTAGTTCCCCTTTTTCTCGTTTTTTAACATATTCTGCGATCGCTGCTTCTATTTTTTTACTTTCGCTACTGGCTTCTTTATAATTAAAATGGCTTTTTACTATGTCTTTTAGTACCTCTGGGGTGGGTTCGGGGATTTCTAAGAGCAGACATCTACGTTTAAAGGGTAGGGGAAAATCCCTCTCCCCGTTGCTCGTCAAAATCACTATGGGGAACTGTTGGCAGCTTACCTTGCCTTGGGGGATGGGTTTCCATTCACCGTCATGGGTTTGTACTGGTATTGGTTGGTTTTCGGTATCTTTAGCGAGTCGGGAAAGTTCGGTGATTTCAAATTTTCCCTCTTCAAAAAGGTTTAAGAGGTCGTTGGGTAGGTCGATGTCACTTTTATCTATCTCATCGATAAGCAGTACCCGGGGATAATTTCTCGGACAGAGGGCTGTCCCCAAGTGACCCAAGCGGATATACTGCCCTATGTCTTTTTTTTCTTCTAGTTGGTAATCTTGCAAACGTGCGATCGCATCGTAGTAGTATAATCCCTCTTGTAGGGTGGTGCGGGTATTAATTGGCCAGACTAATACTTCTCCTAAGTCTAATTCGTAGGCAATTGCGTAGGCTAGGGAGGTTTTCCCTGTACCCGGTTTCCCTGTGACTAAAATAGGCCGGCGTAGGTGAATGGCTGCGTTTACGGTTTCGATGGTTTTATCGTCAACTATGAGTTGTTTTCCCCGCTCCTCGGATTTGTCGGTGGCGAAGCTTCGCCAAGGTGGGATTTCTGGCCAGGTAATCTCATCCTCATCCTTTGAGCGTTTTTCATGATTGCCTTGAAAGATTTTCCATGAATTCATAGTTAATTAACCTAGGTGCTGAGATGTTAAGTAGTGGAAGGGTGGCATCCGATTAGGGTCTTCTAAAAAGCATAATAGATGATGTCCTAGATGTTCGGGTTCATCTTCTAAATTATCTGGTGATTGTCGCCTCACCTCTTGAACTCTTGTGGACAATTGATTAATTTGAATATCCTGTAAGAGTGTATTAATTTGTGTTCTGTGACTTGCTTCCTGAGCATGACAGCGCGACCCAACGGCTAAAGGTATGCCATATTTTAAGCTTCTTTTAAATAATTGCTCTAAATCCTCTTGAGTTGAAGCGCAAAGATTGCTCCATAGAGTTGTTTCTTGGCACAAATAGGACTCGCTGTTATTAACTGTTTGTGTATCTATAGAATTTGTTGTTAATCTCTCCCATCTACTTTTCCAATGTTGATAAACTGGCATTTTACTATACATTGTTCCCAATCTCGTAAGAGAACGAACATTAACAAAATATGTTCTCTTAAGTTGAGTTAGGCTATCAAAGCAATTGTATTCCCAAGATTCAAAGTTAGTATATAGTAGCTTACCATTGGTGAAAAATTCAATATTTAAGTTTGCACCTCCTCGCTCATGACAATCTTCAATAATTTTTGTTAAAATGTTCGTTATATCTTTTTGAGTATAAACATCTTTGCTAACGCTACTATCTACAGGAAGATGTATATAATTATTTCCTTGACTTTGAGATGTATTTAACTGTAGAAACCACGCAGCAAATTTATATTCATGGTAAGTATTTGCTTGACCTTTACTCTCCTCTATTTTGATAATTAGATAGTTGTTAATATTTTCTCGATTGTCAGGTTCTGGATTAATTTCTGTTATCTCTCCTGTCCAAGCATTGTAATCTGTGTCAGTAATCTTTAATAGTTCCTTTAAATCCTGTATTGTTTGTTCAATCTTTGAGCAAGTGGAGCTATTAACTCTGCTATCTTGAGTAAGTCTAAAAAGTATTATTAATGAATCTTTATCTGGAGAATCTATGATTTTATCGATGATTTTTTCAAAATCAGCATTTTCATTATCTGGCAAGTACGACTTTATGATCCGATTCAGTTCTGATTTTTGTTGTCCAGACAAGTTATTTTTAAGCTTTGTAAATATATTAATTTTTGTCTTATTTTCTTCAAATTCATCCTGTAAAAAAGTCCCATTGTCACTTATTTTTCTATTATACTCTTCAACCAATGAGATGACATTGTTCTTGTTAACTTTTTCTATATCTCTTTCTAATCCCTTGTTAAATGCCTGGGCAAGTAATGGAAAAAAAGTTTTAGCTGCGTGCGTTTTCAGCGTCGCCTCGGAGTAGCCGCACTCTCTTTCTATGTCTTGATAAGTCCAACCCTGTGCGAACCCTTCGATTAAACATTTTTGAATAGATTTAATACCATTAGGCTCTATCAATTGAATCACTTTTTCCACACAGCTTAAAAACTGTTCTTTGCCTAAAGAACTTGGAATTTTTGGCTTAGATTTTCTATCTCCCATTTGTACTTGTGGTTCTCCTTTTAAGAATACAATTCACAAAATGCTACTTTTAGCTACTTAATGATACTTTGGCAAGTTGACTACTAAATGCTACAAAAACTACCTCGACAATTAAAAGGGCTAGAAATAAGCTAAAAGTGTAGTCTAATTCAGAGCTTATGTACATCTCAAACTACCAGATAAAATCACTAACCGAGAGGCTAAAAAATCTCTTGGGGTATCTACCCAAAGAAGCTTGGGTAATTAATCTTGCCTTCGAGATAGAAATCTCTCCAAAGCCGTTTTTTAGTGATGGGCAATTAGTCCAGCACTATCGAAAAATTGAACGGCTGCACAGCTAATAAAACCGCCTGAATTTGGTTATTTAACCATTTTCAGGACAGTACAACTTATTTTCTACTGCTATGATACTCAAAAAAACCACCCCAACACAAGCATCGGCTTTAAGGGATAATCCACGCCTAGGGATGCTCCAACTCAGCGATAATCGTCTCGTACAAGCTTTCTTTGACTGGCTAACAGGCTACTACCTTGCTCCCCCTCTCTGGAAAAGCACCCCCTCCTTAGAGCTAATCTATGGCATACTCCAGTATATAGGGGGATTAGCGATCGCTTTTAGCCACTGGCAATTAATCCCACTAGGATGTGTGTTATCCGTAGCTGGAGCGGCTCAATTGCAGGAAATAGCCCACTTTTGCGCCCATAATGCTTTTTTCCCTCAATATCCCACTTATAACCATCTTTTAGGTTGTTTGCTCACCTTAATTACCGGGAAAAAGCCCTTTCCATTGTTCAAAAAAGATCACCTACTAATTCACCACCCCCCGAAAAACCTAGCTACCATGAATGACAAGGGGAATACCCCCTACCTAGTAGAAGAGTTAGGTTTTGAATTTGGGGAAGAAGAGGCCTTCTATTGGCAAAATCTCGGCAAGTTATTACTCTCTCCCAAGTTTTACGGAGAAACCTTCCTTTCTCGTCTGACTAATCTCCTTAAAGCTCCCATTAACTATCAAATAGCTACCCTGATTGTGCTTTTCTTGGCCTCTGTTTGTGCGGGTTTAACCCATTCTTGTTTAATCTGCTTACTCTGGGCGCTATTTACCCAACTCGGAACCTATGCAGCCGCACTCTTGCAACAGCTACCGGAGCATAATTGGGCCTATGAAGCCGATGATAATGAGGCAGCTAAATCTCAGGTAATTGGTAAATCTTTTGCTCTATATCTGGGTGCTTACCCCCCGCGCTCAGACCACTGGTTAGAGTGGTTAAAGTGGTCCACGGAATTAGTGGGAGCAGTCTTTATTCGGCTAATCATCCTTCCAGTTAGCCTAGGGGCGCACTGTGTTCATCATGCTACACCAAACGATCACAACTGGGCTAACCAACTATATACCCTAAGAGCTTTTCAGACTGGCTCAATGAAAGGATGGCAGCGTTATCAATTCCTTGAGGTTTGGGGATACCGAAACGCATTAAACTACGTCTTTGTCGGTTTTAGTTTAAGGGGAAAAAGCTAAATTAAACTCGGTGTGCAACTATATTTTTAGTCTTGATTTACAACAAGGCTTTCAGAAATCACCAGAGATAAAGTATCCTCTAGAACCCTGATTCTGTCCTTTTTAGTTGCACATCGCGTTAAATTAACAATCTGTTATTTTTCGTGCTGTTCGTAGGCTGAGACGATTTTTTGTACTAAAGGATGACGCACCACATCGGCCCGCGATAGGTAACAAAAAGCGATCCCTTCTACTGATTTGAGGATTTTTTGAGCGGCAATTAACCCCGATTCTTGTTGTTGCGGTAAATCGGTTTGGGTGACATCTCCAGTTACTACCATGCGCGAACCGAATCCCAAGCGTGTTAAGACCATTTTTAACTGTGCTGGGGTGGTATTTTGGGCCTCATCAACAATAACAAAAGCATTAGCTAGGGTTCGTCCCCGCATATAAGCTAAGGGAGCGATTTCGATTTTACCCCGTTCCATCAGGTCGGGAATTTTGGCCGCTTCGATAAATTCGTATAAAGCATCGTAGAGGGGACGCAGAAAAGGATCGACTTTTTGCTGTAAATCCCCCGGGAGAAAGCCTAGTTTTTCCCCCGCTTCCACGGCCGGCCGGGTGAGGATAATCCGTTCTACTTTATCTTCTAATAAAGCTTGTACGGCTAAAACGGCGGCTAAAAAGGTTTTACCCGTGCCGGCAGGTCCAATACAAAAGGTGATATCGTGACTTTGAATCGCTTGGATATATTGACGCTGACGGAAGGTTTTCGCCCGAATTAGCTCCCCGCGACGGGTACGAGCGAGAATATCCTGCTGTAGTTCTTTATACTCGCTAGAACGCCCCGTATCGAGGGCATGGATAGCGGTCATAATATCGGCTTCGGCGATTAACTTGGCCTCTTGCCATAAAATACTTAAGGAGCGTACAATCGCTGTGGCACGCTCCACGGGGGTCGGTTGCCCCGCAATCCGCAATTCCATCCCTCTGAGGACTAAATTCGCCCCAGTTTGCCTGGCTATCAATTTGAGGTTAGCTTCTTGATGACCAGCTAAAGCGATCGCACTTTCTGAACTGGGGAATTGAATCGTTTGCCAAGTTTCCGTCATCGAAAATTTTGGGTGGGAAACCCCGCCGTTCTAGGTTGGCTTTACGTTAGAATTAAAAAGACCGTCTCGAAAACCAAGTGGGCGGACAGCACCTTGAAAACTCGGCT